>Ga0316228_1002300_pt1 | contig 17147 bp, 16 predicted proteins | sample TBH18021metaG_FD_206005 | JGI IMG/M metagenome (GOLD analysis project Ga0316228, IMG submission 206005) | Freshwater microbial communities from Trout Bog Lake, Wisconsin, USA - TBH18021 | ecosystem: Environmental > Aquatic > Freshwater > Lake > Hypolimnion/Profundal zone | place: USA: Wisconsin... | reverse complement strand
GCTCGGCTTTATGGTGGTTATCGACCAAGTTTTGGTCATTGGTGAACGCATGGATGGTTTCCATGTGACCGTTTTCAATGCCGTATTTATCGTTTAAGAGTTTGAGCGTAGGGGTAATTGCATTGGTAGTACAGCTTGCCGCTGATACGATGGTATCACTGCCGATGGTGTCATCATTGACATTATAGACGATGTTTTTGATATCGCCCGACGCTGGGGCAGTCAATAGCACTTTTTTGGCACCTTTTGACTGTAAATGTTTGCCAAGACCTGCTTCATCTTTCCATTTACCGGTATTGTCGATGACTAAGGCATTGTCGATACCATAAGACGTGTAGTCGATTTCGCTTGGGTCAGCGGCATAAATGACTTTGATAAAACGACCGTTGGCGATGATGCCGCTGTTTGCTTTATCCACCACCACTGAGCCATCAAACCAGCCATGTACCGAGTCACGCTCAAGCAAGCTTGCACGTTTTTCCAAATCTGCTTCACCTGCAGGACGGACGACGATGGCTTTTAATTGTAAGCCTTTGTCTGAGGCAGGACGGCTCATCAGCAAACGAGCTAAAATACGACCGATACGACCAAAACCATACAACACGACATCTGTCGCAGGCACTTCGTCACCGCTGGTAAAGCTGTCGGCTTGTTTGCCTGCTTTGAGCGCTTGACCCAAGTCCACTGTAGTATGGCTTAGATTTTGGTCGTTTAACGCGGTGGCAAAGGCAAGTGTATCAGCGATGTTAAGGGCGCTTTTGTCATGATGGGCGATGATATCAACAAGGTTTAGCGCAATGCGGTTGCCAAAAAACAGCACATCGACGCCTTTATTGGCTAGGGTATTTAGCTCAACTAATAACTGAACCGCTTGGGCTTCTTGATTTTTGCGAGTAGTGAGATGGTCTTGGTAGAGATTGGCAGACATAGTATGACCTTTTTTTGTGAAGGAAAAATAAAATCTGTGGAGAATGCAGCAAAAATAAACGCCTAAATTGTAACGGAATTTAGGCGTTTTAGCAATTTTAAAGCAGGGTGTTGCAGCTAGCGAGCTTATCGGCTATTTTGTACGGTTTTTTGCAGTTTACTGACATCGTAGCCTTGAGATTTTGCAGTAGCAACCATTCTTTGATAAGTAGCTTCATCCATCGTAGGTGTACGTGACAAAATCCACAAATATTTTTGATTTGGCGTACCCACCAACGCATGAGTATAATTGGGGTCTAAAGCAAGCACCCAATAGTCGGCTTTACCCACAGGCAACCAACGCAGTCCTTGCGGCAAGAAAGTAACTTTGAGTTTACTGCCACTGTCGCCATTTTTGGTGGCTTCACCAATGCTTTGCATGGGTTTGCCATCTTTGCCCATACACTGGTTATTGACTTCCACCTTGCCTGTCGGTTGCAGGGTGTAAGTGGCGGTGACATCACTGGCACAGTTACGCTGAAAAAACATCGGCAAACGGGCGATTTCGTACCATTTGCCGGCATAACGGTTTAAATCAACGCTTTGTACCGCCTGAGCTTTACCAATGCCTGTGGATTTGGCAGTGGTTTCGGTTGTCGGTGTGGTGGCGCAAGCACTCATCGCAAGTAATGTGCCTGCAATACCTGCCACTGCTAGCGTTTTTTTACTCATCAGCTTCATTGTTTATATCACCTTATTTTGTTCAGTCTTATTGTGCATTAAAGTACTCATTTTAGCCCAAAATAAACGCTCAAACGGTGACTATTGGGGCATTTTTTGTCATCCAGTTGTTACAATGAATGCGCTATTGTCAAATAGCAACGCCCAAACGGTTATGGGCGTTTTTCATTGGGTTAAAGATTGTACACAGTGTAAACAACAAACCGACTAAGTTAAAAAGCATAACGATTAAGTAAAAAATAGCTAGGCAAAAAATGATTGCAGTTTTTTGACCCGTTGCAATACAACAAAGTCCAGTATCGCTATCATCCCTATCGCCATAATCGCTGTGGGAAAAATACACGCCACCACGAGCAATAGCACTGCAAATGACCAAGGAACAGGCAGTTTTTTGCCAGATGCGGGCGGTTGTAAGCCTTTGGTATTGGTCGGGCGGCGTTGCCACCACATCACCAGACCACTGATACTTATCACTATCACTGCTAGACAAAATAACACATTTGCCAAGATACTTGCCCACCCCATCGTACCCATATGCAGGGCAAGTCCTGTTGCCATAAATTTGCCAAACGCATTGTAGTCTTGATAGCGAATATCCGCCAAAATTTTGCCTGTGTAGCGGTCAACATGGACGGTGCGGTCAGCCATCGGATGGGTCATATCATAACTCATCGAATCTTGGCTCATCGTCCATACGCCTTTGTCGTCCTGCGGTAAGTTGAGTTGATAACGTCCGACAAAACCCAACTGGCGAGCGTAATTATCCACGCTATCAAGCGTAATTGGCATACCCGTTGGCAAGCCTTCTTTGCCTAGCGAGGTGCCACTGCGAGGCATCGGGGTAAACTCCAGTACCCAAGGTACTTCTTTTGTCTTGCCGTCATTGAGCGTATTGCCATGGGTGTGAACGTGGACCGCTTCACCCGCCGCCCCGTGGATATGCCCTTGCATGGATGGTGGCGCAGTGGCGGGCATCGCTTGCGGTGGCGAATTGGGCAATACAGAAACAGGGGTCGGCTCCACACCCCATTTTCCTGCGGGAAACTGATTCCACGCTTGCACCATTTTTTCACCCCAAATCCCTGCCCACGCCAAGCCTGAAATACAAAAAAATAGCAATACCAACGCCACCCAGCTGCCTAGCGTGGCATGAATGGTGCGAAAGATTGAGCGTTTTTTTAGGTAATCGATTTTATTGGGTATTAGCATCTTTTGCATTGAAGGTTTTTTTTGCCACCACAAAAAAATGCCTGTAATAATCAGCAAAATCGTCAAAGAAGCGGTCAACTCTTGGATAAAATCGCCAGTTTTGCCCATCATCAATTCGCCATGAAGATTGTCCAATTTATGATACAGGTTACTTTGGCGAGGAAAAGTTGTTATCACTTGCCCTGTATAAGGATTCACCAAAACCATGTTATCAATATGTTTTTCTAGCGATTTAACCCGAAACAATGCCACCGTATCTTGACTACGTGGGGCGGTATATTGGGCGACTAGCCCATCTTTAGTATCTGGCAAAGTCGCAAGCGCATTTTTGGCTTGGGTAGAAATCGGTACGCTGGTGGCTTCTGGCACGACCTTGACGCGATCATTGTCACGCCCCGTGGTGTTGGCAAGCAGCACCATGCCAAGTCCTGTGGCCGCCAAAACTATTAAAAATGGGGCGACAAATACCCCTGCATAAAAATGCCACCGCCAAATGGTGGTGTAATAATTTGAGATTGTAGATTTTTTCATAACATTTCACTGAAGCTGTTTAAATAAGGTTGTTGCAACAGCAAACGCTTCTCTTAAATTATTAAGAAAAGTCATTGGCAGCAAACGAATTAATAACAAAGATCAGGGTGAAATGCCGGCGAAGCACGGCTTGGTGGGCGCAAAAACGCCACAAAGCGCCGAGACAATGCGCGATAAAGCGCCTGTAACAAAATCGTGTAGGCTAACAACAAGCGAACCACAAGCTCAAAATCAAACTTTGGCATCTCAAACGCCAATAACGCCAGACAAATATCACAATCATGTGAGACAGCGTGGTCGCTATCAAAGTCGTTTAGCGGGTCGGCTTGACGAGTTTTATGGGTTAAATCTTGCTGAGCATGATGAGTAGAGTGGCTATGGTGGTGCGCATGCGGCTGCTGGGATAAATCTTGAGAAGATTGGTGGCTTAAGTCGTGGTTTAATTGATGGCTTAATTGACGACTCACAAGCAGCGGCTCGAGTTTGACGCACAGCCCATGTCCCAATGTCACCTTATCCAGCCATAAAGGCGCAAGCAACGGTGCCAGCTGCATCAACCACGCAAAACACGCCAATAGCATCCCCATCGCCATGACGCGGGAGGATAAAAAATGATATTTGGCAGATTTGAACCACAAAATTGGCATATCGCTAGCACTAGCCACAAAACATGTAACCAAATTGTAACAAAAAAATCAACCTGTTGGCTAGTTTTTATACCTTGTCGACCAATAACCGAATACCCGCGATTCCCATCGCCCCATGCTCATAGGCGGTGGCTAAATCTGCCTGCCCCACCCCGCCCAGCGCAAATACAGGCACATCACTAAGCTTTGCTAATTCGCCGAACGCTTGCCAGCCCATGCCCCCACTTTGAAAGGTTTCTGGGTGTGTCGGAGTGGCTTTCACAGGGGATAAAAAACAGCCCATGACAATATGCGATGTTGCCAAGATATTTAATCTGCTTAGGCTATGTTGGTCATGGCAACTGGCAAAATAGCGATAATTTTTTGATAAATTTAAGAAATCAAGCGTAATGAGTTGTTGGTGATTCAAATGCACCATGCCTTTTTTTAACCACGCATCTAATCGCTCAGGCAAGCGCTCAAGTGAGCACTCTAGTGTTGCATATTGAATAATCGGGGTGATATCCGCCCTTATCGTTAGCAAGCCATCAATCATAGCGGTGGCATTTTCATGGCTGGTTTGGGGGCGAAAATAACAATGGGCAATTTGGGGCAGTTTTTGGCTATAAAAATCAACCCATTCATCCACACCAACGAAGCTATCTAAGGGCTGCGTGATATAAATCGTATTAGGCAATTTTAACCACTGTAAAATGCGGGCATTGGCATCGGGCAAGGGGTACTGATTGGCGACTAAGTCTAACTGGGTAACCCATGTGACCGCTTGACCTTCCTTGCCCATACCCTGTTGTAAACCATCAAACTGGGCTTGGCTCACTTGAATTTTAAAAACGTGCAATGCCACGATTTTATCAGCATAATCATGGCGTATCACCCCCATTTTGACTGCGGTATTTTGCGCGATATCCAAGCCAATCTCTTCATAGACTTCACGGATTAACCCTTGTGTTGGGGTTTCATTTGGCTCAATTTTTCCGCCGACAAACTCATAGCGATTGCCTTGGTGTTGACTGGCATGGCGAAATCCGAGTAGATATTGATTGTTAAAATGTATCACCGCGACTGCCACATTGACGACTTTTGACATATTTTTCTCAAACTATTGATTGTTACCTATTATAAAGCAATAAATTTGATGAAAAAGTGAAAAAAGTCACTTGACGACCCATTAAATATAAATGATAATCATTATCAATTAAAAACACTATTCGCCCATCTTACAGAGAAAAGGAGTATCCCATGCTACACTTATTAAATCGTGCTAATCTTATCCAACAAAGTTCCTTGCCAACGCTACATTCCAATCATTTATTTGCGCTGACCAAAGAGATTCGCATTCAGCATGACGGCGAAGAATACCGTCTCCGATTGACCCGTAATAACCGCCTAATACTCACCAAATAGTGACTTACCAAATAGTCCCGGTGAAATTGTTAATAAAAAAAGCCAATCTTCCTTAGAGTGGCTTTTTTAGAGGGATAAGTTAATAGTCTTTGTTGCCAGTCACCTTTGCCAGTGACTGGCAACAATCACCTGAATTAACCCATGCGAATAGCGCCGTCCAAACGAATGACGTCGCCATTAAGATAGCTATTTTCAATGATGTGTACCACCAATTTAGCAAATTCTTCTGGGTTGCCCAAACGTTTGGGAAAAGGCACGGCTTGCTCAAGACTGGTACGGGCAGCTTCTGGCAGGCTTGCCATCATCGGTGTGCCGAATACCCCTGGGGCGATGGTCATGATACGTATTTGATGGCGCTGCAGCTCACGCGCGAGTGGTAAAGTTAAGCCCACCACACCTGCTTTGGATGATGAGTAACTGCCTTGCCCGACCTGACCATCAAATGCGGCAATTGAAGCGGTGTTGATAATCACACCTTTATCTTCATTACTGTCTGCAGTATTCTTTGCCATCGCAGCCGCTGCCAGTCGCGCCACATTGAAAGTGCCGATGAGGTTAATCTGGATACCACGGGCAAAGGTGGTTAAATCGGCTGGATTGCCTTCTTTGTCTAGTAATTTTTGCACTACCACGATACCGGCACAGTTGATTGACCCTGATAATTTACCAAATTTGGTCACACCCGCCTCAATCGCGTTTTTGACATCTGCTTCGCTGGTGATGTCACATTTTGCAAAAATCACGTTGTCGCCCAATTTTGCCACTAATTTTTCACCGACTTCTTGGTTGAGATCGGCGATGATAACATTTGCGCCATGCGCCACCAAATAACGGGTTGTCGCTTCACCTAGACCTGACGCGCCGCCTGTGACCAAAAATGTATTATTTTGTACTTGCATTGTTTTCCGTTAACCTGTTATTTTTTGTTGATAAAAAAAGCCTAGCTAACACTAGATACTCTTTTGCATAGGGATAAAATTTTTGTTAGTGCGCCACGCTCATGCTACGCAGCATAAAACGTTGCACTTTACCGCTTGGGGTCTTTGGTAAGGCATCGATAAACTCAACGATACGGGGATACGCATGGGCAGATAACCGTGCATGCACCAAGTTTTGGATGTCTTTGGCTAACTCGTCATTACCTGTATAGCCGTCTTTGAGCACAACATAGGATTTGATAATGTGGCCGCGTATGTCATCTGGCACGCCAATCGCCGCGGTCTCGGCTACCGACGGGTGTTCCATTACTGTGTTCTCGACATCGGTAGGACCGACGCGATACCCTGCAGTGGTAATAATATCGTCATCACGCCCGACAAACCAAAAAGTGCCATCATCATGCTGCTCGACCATATCGCCTGTCAGATAATAACCCTTTTCAAATGGATTTTTTTCGTTCCAGGTATAGCCTTGGAAAAATAAGGATGGGGAGTTCGCCACATCAACGGCTAGCTGACCTTGTACGCCTGCGCCTAGTTCATTAAAGTTTTCATCGAGTACCGCCAAGCGATAACCTGGCAATGGCATACCCATTGAGCCAATTGGCTGATCATGGGTTAACTTATGATGACAGCAGCACGCCATTCCCAATTCGGTTTGTCCATAATGGTCAAGAATAAATGCGCCAAGATTGTCATTAATCCACGTCACTACTTCAGTATTTAACGTCTCACCCGCTGAGCTAATACGCGTCAATAGCGGTAATTCATCAGCTTTGTTTTCAAAAACACCACTTGATTTCATCATACGAAATGCGGTGGGTGATGAGGCTAAATTAGTGATTTTATGGTTTTTGATAAAATCTAATGTATGCTTGGCATCAAATCCTGACTCGTTAAAGTGGGTAGTAGCACCGACTAGCAAAGGTCCTGTAATGGCATAATACAAGCCATAGGCCCAACCTGGGTCAGCCATGTTCCAAAACTGATCATTGTCGCTTAGACCCACTGCGTGTACCATATACAAATAAAATGCGGTTAGCGCTTTAACTGGTACTGCCACCCCTTTTGACTTGCCCACGGTACCTGAAGTAAACATTTGCAAGAAAGGATCTTCCCCTGTTAGCATCACAGGTTCAAAGTCTTCCCTTTGCGCTGCCATTAAGCTATCAAAATGCCAATCCCCATATTGTTTGGCGGCTTGCTCGCTGCCCACCATCACCATGTTTGGGAGTGGGTTTATGTCATTGAATTTTTCACGGTTATGGCTGTCGGTGAAAACCACTTTGGTAGCGGCTTTTTCAAGGCGGTATTCAATCGCTTCGACACCAAATGCGGTGAACAATGGCTGATATACTGCACCAATGCGCCATGCACCCACAATCACCGCTAACAAAGTCGGTGTACGGGGCAGCATGGTTGATACCCGATCGCCTTTTTTCACCCCCAAAGCAGTGAGCAGATTTGCCATTTTACCGCTTAGTTTATCGAGCTGCGCGTAAGTGATTTTATGGATATTGCCTTGGGTGTCTTCATGCACTAGCGCGACTTTATTTGCCTTATCAGACTGGGCATGACGACCCACACATTCCACATAGGCGTTGATACCATTGATGCGGCAACCTTGCAGTATTTGCTGTTCAAGTTCGTCGATATTGAATTGGTCTATGTAGCTTTGATAGCGGTAGTTTTGATAATCAAAATGGGTAGATTCTGGGGTTTGGGTGTCAAGATTGTCCATGACAGGCTCCTAATGTCGTCCATGAGATAGGAATGAGTGCCAGTGTTAACGTTCACCCACTGGCTTAAAATAACCCTGACTTGAAATAAATCTGGCTTGAAATAAATTTGAGTTAATACAACCAGTTTTTTAACGATGGGCTCGCAACTATCGCTGATTTACACTCACGCTGATTTATTTGTATTTCGATTTACTTGTCTCAAGTCAAGCTAACAAATTCCTTTTGTCAGCTTATGATGCCTAAAATTTTGGATAATTTCAAGTATTATGATATGAATTGTATCGTTTTAAAAATTCTACTGTTAACCAATAAACTTAAAAAAGTGCTCTTTATAATGGCGCAGTTCACGAATCGAATCACGGATATCATCAAGTGCCAAATGATTTCCTTTTTTCTCAAAGCTTGACAAAATATCGGGGCGCCAGCGATAAGCCAGCTCTTTGACCGTTGACACATCTAAATTGCGGTAATGAAAAAACCGCTCAAGCGTTGGCATTTGACGTGCTAAAAACCGTCTGTCTTGGCAAATCGAATTGCCACACATCGGTGAGCGTCCCGATTCGACATATTTACTCAAAAATGCAATGGTTTCGGCTTCGGCTTGCGCCATGGTCACGTTACTACGGCGAATACGGTCAATCAGTCCTGATTGCCCATGTTGGCGCGTGTTCCAATCATCCATGCTGTTGAGCACAATGTCAGGGGTATGGATGGCAAACACAGGACCTTCGGCTAAGATATTGAGCTCACTGTCAGTCACTATCGTCGCTATCTCGATGATGGTATCGTTGAGGGTATCTAGACCTGTCATCTCAAGGTCAATCCAAATCAGATGTTTTTTATCAACCGCCATACTGTTGCCTTTTCATACTCTTTAACAAATAATCCGCCATCTTAGCAGATTTTACAGGTAAAATATCGGTTTTGTTGGCGATTGCTCATGCGTGCTCATTTAGCGAGTCTAAAAGTATTGCAAAATTTTATAAGGTGTTAGTATGGTAAAAAATCCCCTAGTGGCTGAAGTAGTGGATAGCGTATGGCGTTAATCCGTAAACGTAAACTCACTGACCAGCAAACCCGTCGCATCCAAAAACAACAAAAATCCCAGCAAGTGCTGGACGATGCCCAGCTGATGGATGGCATTGTTGTCGCAAACTTCGGCAAGCAGCTCGAAGTCCAAGCCACTAGCCTACCGCAAACCCTGCCTGAAAAACCGATTGTCGCCGCTGACGAGCCAGAACCGTTTTGGCAACCCATCACCCTGCACAGTGTTTGGCGTTGTCACACCCGTACTAACTTGCCACTGATTGCCACTGGGGATAAAGTCCGCTTTGTCGCTGACCCAAATACAGGGCTTGGACGCATTGAAGCGATTTATGATAGACAAAGCATCATCAACCGCCCCGACCGTTATCACAAGCTCAAACCCATCGCCGCCAATGTCGATATTTTAGCGGTCGTATTTGCCCCGCTGCCGCTACCGTCTGCCCAGCTGATTGATCGGTATTTGGTGGCTTGCCATCACTCAGACATCACGCCATTGCTGATTTTAAATAAAGCCGATTTGTTGGCAGATGGCAGTCATAGCGATGTGACAGAGGTACTGTCAGCCTATCAACAGCTTGGCTATGCCACTTTGGTCACCCAATCAAATGGTGATTTAACTGAGCTAAAAAACACCGTTGCCGGCAAGAACGTGATTTTTGCTGGTCAATCAGGGGTTGGCAAGAGCAGCTTGGTCAACCAGTTATTGCCTGCTGCGGGACAATCAGTCAATGAAATTTCAACCATTTCACAGTTGGGTCAACATACCACCACCACCAGTCGATTTTTAGCGTTTGACCCGATGGCGCTCAGTAAAGGTGCCATTATTGATACGCCCGGTATTCGCGAATATGGGCTTTGGCATTTGACCCCTGATGATATTTTGCAAGGCTTTATCGAGCTTGCGCCGCTTGCACCCTACTGCCGTTTTCGCGATTGCAAACACACCGAGTCCACGCCCAATTGTGCGATGTGGCAGGCAGTAGCAGACGGGCAAGTGCTAGCAAGGCGGGTGGATAACTTGGTGCTACTGCAACAAGAAGCAGCCTCGCAGGATTTTTAAGCTTGCGGTTTTAGACTAAATATTAGACTAAATAAAAGTTTCTTAAAATTGACAACTACCGTTATAATACAGTCAATTTTTTATGGGCAATCAAACGATAATTTTGACGACATGCCCCTGTGGAGGATATCTTGGAACGTTGGTTTGAGTTTATGGGTCATCACCCATTTTTATTTGGCACCATGTTTGTGCTAATTGTGCTATTTTTTATGCTTGAGAACAAACGCGGCGGCAAAAAAATCAATCCAAATGCAGTGGGCTTGATGGTTAACAACCAAAACGCTCAGCTGATTGATATCCGACCACGAAAAGATTTTGAAAAAGGCTATATCAAAGGCAGCCGCAATATCCCGTTTACTGAGCTAAAAGATCACGTTGACGCACTTCGCAGTACTGACCATCCTATTATCATCGTTTGTCAAATGGGTATGACGGCGGGTACTGCAGTGGCAATGATTGGTAATGACAACGTTTATCGTCTCGATGGTGGTATTACCAATTGGCAAGCCGCAGGTTTGCCTTTAGTGGTAGAAAAAACCGTGTCCGGCAAAACCAAATAAGATTGGTTGGCTGTTCACAATTTGAAATTTAAATCGCCAAGCCCCATAACCATCAATAACGCTTTATTATCTCATCGGTATCTGATAATAAGCTTTTAACCCATTTTAAAAAATCTAGAAATAAGGAGATTGTTATGGCTATGGTGAAAATTTATACCACACCGACCTGCCCCTACTGTATGCAAGCTAAAATGCTATTAAAAAACAAAGGGCAAGCATTTGAAGAAGTTAACATGTATGATGTGACCACAGAAGAACGTCAGGCATTGGCGCAAAAAACCAATAATTACCGCACAGTACCGCAAATTTTTATTGGCGATAATTTTATTGGTGGTTATGACCAACTCGCTGGTCTTGAGCGTCAAGGCAAACTTGATGGTTTATTAGCGGATTAATTGTTCGCAGATTAAAAAAATTTACTAGAACTTTACTAGATAAATAACCCCATTATAAATACAGTTGATAGTTTTTAGACTAGTTTTTAGACTAGTTTTTAGAAAAAGTTAAAGCTGTCATATTGTTATAATTCCCGTAAAAACAGTTAATTGAGGACACTACCATGGCAGATGAACAAAACTTACCACAACTGGCGCTAGAACGTATCTATGTTAAAGATATGTCATTAGAAGTACCGGGTGCAGATGTATTTACCCGTGAATGGCAACCAGAGCTTGATATCAACCTATCAAGTGCCGCTGAAAAATTGGACGATGACCATTACCAAGTAATATTAACCGTTAATGTGACTGCCAATAACGGTGGTGAAACCGCGTTTATCGCAGAAGTACACCAAGCGGGCATCTTTATGTTGCAAAATATCCCTGAAGAACAATTGGGAGCAATTTTAGGTGCGTATTGTCCAAACGTATTGTTCCCTTATGCCCGTGAAGTGGTCAGTGACATTGTGACCCGTGGTAGCTTCCCACAATTGTTACTTGCGCCCGTCAATTTTGACCAAGCCTATCAACAAACGCTTGAGCAAGGTAACTAATTTTTTTTAAAGTTAACTATTTTAAAGCTAACTAATTTTTAAGTGTCAAAAATTAAGAGCAGGATAAGCCCTGCTCTTTTTTTATGTAAATTTAAGGTAAATCGTTAGGACTTGGTGCATGATTCGGTGAGGCTTGCCAATGACATAACGCTGCTTCAAATACCGCATAATCAACCCCAATTGCCTCTGCCGTTTTTACCGCCAAACGCTCTAACTGAGGGTCTGTGGTGTAATGACCAAATAGCAATTTTGCGCCACGTTTTGGGCCTGTGGCTTTAGTCAAATAGCAGTGATCGGCTTTGATGGCTAAAACTTTAACATAGCCAAGTAGCGATAAAAACTCAAATTTGGCTAATCGTCCAAATCGATAGATGTTTAGGGTTTTATACAAGTGGGCAAAGCGTTGTTCATCGCTCAAATCTTGTTGCATCTCTCCATTGGTTAAATTTGCTATCCCACCTATATCAGCAAGCCAATGCCCGTAACTATCAACTACTTGGGGCAGCTGTTTGATTGACTCATATTTGCGATGTTTGCCAAATTTAAAGCTTATGCCATGGCTTTGACACTCACGAACCCACTCTACGACTACTTGAGGGTTGGCGGTTATAGTTGCCCAACTTAGTAAGGGTTTACTAGGTTCGTCAGCACGACTAAAATTGCCATACAATAGGCGTAAATATTGCCATTGAGATTGAAGGTTGCCCTGTAACTCTAACTGTAGCTGTAACTGTGGGCTATCACCGACATGAATGAGTAAAAAAGCCAACCAAATTGACTCGGCGATATCGATATTTTGCCAATATAATATGGCTTTGACAGGGTCAAAAAACGGGCTATTGGGATTGGCTCGCTGCGTTGACCAATAAGTGGGGGTAACTAGTGTACGCTTGGCTAACGCGGTCAAATACTGTGCTTGCCTTTCGCTAGCGACCAAATGATTGGCAAAAGCGGTCAATTGCCGCTGTGACGGCTGGCTAAAGCCATGGGTACTTTGCTGATAATCCTGCAGCGCTTGATAAAGTTGTGTCGCTCGTTCAAGGTGTGTGATAATCATGGGGTTTTCCAATCTTAACCAATTGGGCTTATATGGATTAAAGCATGAATGATTAAAACGACAAACCGCTTAATCAAATAAACGCTTAATCAAATAGACATAGGTAGCAAATGATGTTGAATCCAGACGCGATGAGCGAAGTATCCAATCCGTGCCGTGTAGCGTGTGTCACAGGTGGCGCCAAACGAATTGGTCGGGCGCTTGTGCTGGCACTGCACCAAGCCAATTATAATATCATTATCCATTACCATACCAGTGAATCAGAAGCCATGGAACTTGTTGATCACTGTAATGCCATTCGCCCACAGTCAGCAAAAAGCGTGCAAGGGGATTTAGAGGATTTTGAAACGTTGCCACAATTGACTTGGCAAATAATCAACAGTTTTGGTCGATTGGATTGTTTGGTTCATAATGCCTCACGCTTTTACCCGACGCCCTTTGGTCAAATCTCTCAGCAAGACTGGCAAAATTTATTTTTGACCAATGCGCAAACCCCGTTATTTATCAGCCAGTATTTATACCCTTATCTAAAAAAATCGCAAGGCTGTATTATCAGCATTTTGGACATTCACGCCAATGGCAAGCCATTTGGGGGTTATACGGTCTATAACATGGCAAAAGCCGCGCACCAAATGATGGTGCAGTCGCTAGCAATCGAACTAGCGCCCGATATCCGCGTCAATGGCATTGCACCGGGTATTAACATTTTACCCATAGAGGGCTCTGAGCAAGCGCTCACCGCTGAAACGATTGACAAAATCTGCCATGCCGTACCGTTAAAAAGAATTGGCACACCGCAAGATATCGCGCAAGTGGCGGTATTTTTGGCAGCTGCCCCGTATATCACAGGGCAGATTATTGCAGTGGATGGCGGGCGTAGTTTGACCTTAGCGGGTAGTGAAAGTAGGCAATGAAAACAGCTAATCACAGCCGGCAGCCAGAGCAAGTAAAGCTCGCGGCTAGCCGCAACGCAGCAAACTTTTGAAGTTTTAAATAACGCTTAATGCTGTTTTTTCAGTAATTCCATTAATTCTGCTCGAATATCATCCTCATTGCTAGCGCCATTTTGATTAGCGTCGTCATTGTTTTGGTCAAAGTTTTGTGACGTAGGTAGCTCGGTCAAAGCCTCTTGGGGCTGTCTTTCGCCTAGGGTCACATTGACGCTGCTTTGCGCTTTATTACGCATCACTTGGAGATTGATCACACTGTTGGGTGCTTTACGTGCGACCATTTGAATAAGCGTGTTGGCATCATTGACAGGTTTATTATCCATCGCGGTGATGATATCGCCTTTTTGCAAGCCCGCTTTTGCAGCAGGACCATCACGCATCACGTTCATCACTTCAACGCCCTGCGTGTCATCACCTAGCTTGGTTGGGTCTTTCATCGAACTTTGTAATTCAATCCCAAGCCAGCCGCGATGCACTTTACCATCTTTAATAATGCCATTCATCACAAGCTTAACAATCTCGGTAGGAATGGCAAACCCAATCCCCATTGAGCCGCCTGAGCGTGAAAAAATCGCGGTGTTGATACCAACAAGCTGACCATAAGCATCGACCAGCGCACCCCCTGAGTTACCGGGATTGATAGCGGCATCGGTTTGGATAAAATCTTCCACCGTGTTAATACCCAGTCCCGTGCGCCCTGTTGCCGAAATAATGCCTTGGGTGACAGTTTGACCGACCCCAAACGGGTTGCCAATTGCCAACACCACATCGCCCACTTGGGTCGACTGTTCACGAAATCCTAAGGGTTTCAGCCCTGTCAAATCAACCTTAATCACCGCCAAATCACTTTCCACATCGTTGCCGATGACTTTTGCCGTTGCCTTGCGACCATCATTGAGCATCACGATAATGTTATCGGCTTTAGAAATCACATGCGAGTTGGTGACGATATAGCCATCTTGCGAAATAATAACCCCCGAGCCTAAATTGGTATTATCGCTTTCGCCATTGGGGATACCGTGATATTCAAAATAGCGGCGCATCATCGGGTCATTCATATAGGGATGCTCCTCGATTTTTTGCGTGGTATAGATATTGACGACTGACTGGGCAGCGACAGCAACAGCATTGTGATAAGATGCCACCGCAGCATTTGGATTGTCACCGAGTTTTTTGGTATCGACAGGCTCAGATTTCGGCGGCTGCCAACCGGGCTGACTGGCTACCATCGCTTGATTTTTTTGCCAAGGCAGCTGTGGCTTGGTCATCATCCACAAGCCCGCCAACAGCACTAGTAGTAACAAAATCCAGGGTAGTATTAGAGTAAATTTGTTAGGTTTACGATACGTAGGCGGCAAAACAGGCGGGGTTTCCAAAGGCTTGTCTGAACGGGGGTCTGTCATAGTCAACGTTTCTCAACGATAGGTCAGAAAATAGACGGGTTTGAGCGAAAAATACAGTTTAGTCTAACACTGATTATTTGGTGAGTTGAGCCGATTTTTTATTAGTTTTGTTTCAAAAGATATCTTTGATATTACTGGCCTGACTACTGGCTTTAATGACGGCTGGCTTCGATGAGTGCTGCATTATCATAAAAAACCGCAGTCATTATGGTGACTGCGGTTTTGAAAGCTATCGCTATATTAACGCTGTATTGGCATTTTTTAGACGTCTTTACGGCGCATATGCGGAAACAAAATCACATCACGAATACTCGGTGCATTGGTAAATAACATCACTAAACGGTCAATACCGATGCCCTCGCCTGCAGTCGGTGGTAAGCCATAGGACAATGCTTCGATAAACTCTGCATCATAATGCATCGCTTCATCATCGCCTGCGTCTTTCTCAGCCACTTGTTGTTTAAACCGCTCGGCTTGGTCGATTGGGTCATTGAGCTCGCTAAAGCCGTTGGCAATCTCGCGCCCGCCGATAAACAGTTCAAAACGGTCAGTAATTTCGCTATTGTCATCGTTACGGCGTGCTAGCGGTGAGGTTTCGGCAGGATATTCTGTGATGAAGGTTGGTTGACGCAGTTTGGTTTCTGCGGTTTCTTCAAAAATGATGGTTTGCAGTTTACCAATTCCAAAGATATCTTTAACGTCTTGTTTGAGTACATTTTTGGCATAATCCGCTAGATAATCACGGTCTGCAATTTTGCTCATGTCAAAATTATCCGCGTATTTTTCAATCGCTTTGGTCATTGGCAAGCGTTCAAATGGCGCTTTAAAACTAATTGCTTCACCTTGATAATCAATCTCCGTGGTACCTAAAATATCGTTTGCCAGTTTTTCAAACATATTTTCAGTCAGTTTCATCAAATCTTCATAATCGGCATAGGCTTGATAAAACTCAATCATGGTAAATTCTGGGTTGTGACGCGCCGATACCCCTTCGTTACGAAAATTGCGGTTAATCTCAAACACACGCTCAAAACCACCGACGACTAGACGTTTTAAGTACAGCTCTGGCGCAATGCGTAAAAAAAGCGGCATATCAAGCGCATTGTGATGGGTGACAAATGGACGAGCCACCGCACCGCCTGGAATGACGTGCATCATCGGGGTTTCGACTTCCATGTAACGCTCATTTAGCATATACTCACGAATACCAGCAATGACTTTACTACGGATAATAAAGGCGTTACGGCTGTCTTCATTGGTCATCAGGTCAAGATGACGGCTACGATAGCGAGCCTCCGTATCGCTTAACCCATGGAATTTGTCTGGTAGTGGGCGTAATGATTTGGTCAATAACTGAACTTCAGTGGCATGCACAGATAATTCACCGGTGTTGGTACGAAATACATAACCTGTCACGCCAATAATGTCACCGATATCCCATGTTTTAAAGTCATTATAAATCTCTTCGCCCAAGTCGTTTTTGCTGACGTAGGCTTGGATACGCCCTGTCATGTCGGCAATGGTCACAAAGCTGGCTTTACCCATCACGCGTTTGAGCATGATACGACCGGCGACAGTCACCATGACTTTATCGCTGTTTGCCAATGCTTCTTTGTCTTTATCGGCAAATTGCTGCTGCAAATCTTGGGCATATTCTTTGCGTTTGAATTGGTTTGGGTAAGGATTTTTGCCTGCTTGTTTGATTAAATCAAGTTTGCTGTGACGTTGTTTGATAAGTTCGTTGACGTCTTGGCTGTCTTCCACATGCGCTTCGGTTGCTGCATTTTCAGTTTGGTTTTGCTGTGACATGATGTTTTCCCACAATTTTAGTTACGCTATCAAAAGTTAAAATTTTTATGCCAAATGGTAAAAATACCGAACTTGCCGCGTTTTTCTTCACCACCCTTTTCACTACCAAGTTGGGTCAAACGCAATTCGCCTGCAATTTCTTGTAAATAACC
>Ga0316228_1002295_pt1 | contig 17170 bp, 12 predicted proteins | sample TBH18021metaG_FD_206005 | JGI IMG/M metagenome (GOLD analysis project Ga0316228, IMG submission 206005) | Freshwater microbial communities from Trout Bog Lake, Wisconsin, USA - TBH18021 | ecosystem: Environmental > Aquatic > Freshwater > Lake > Hypolimnion/Profundal zone | place: USA: Wisconsin... | reverse complement strand
CAGCTGCGGCCCTTCCCTCAGGACGTCATGGAGGCTGCCCTCAAGAACGCCAACGACGTCTACGCCGAGATCGCCGCCAAGAACGCCGATTTCCGCCGTGTCTACGAGGCGATGCGCACCTTCCGCAACGAGGAATACCTCTGGTTCCAGGTGGCGGAATACACCTACGACAACTTCATGATCCGCGCCCGGGCACGGGGCTGAGGCGCGCGCCGCCGAGGGATTCGGACCTGTGTCGGCGCGCGTCAAAAATGGGGACGCAGGAGCTGCTCCCGATTGCAACGCGCTCGGTAACGGCCCTAGCGTCCGGCACGGGATCGGCGAGGGGAGAGCTGCATGGTCGGGACGCTGCGGGTCGGATTGGTGCTGCTCGGGGCGGCCTTGCCCCTTCAGGCCTTCGCGCAATCGGCCGCCAACCTGACGGCCCTGCGCGGGCTGTCCCCGGTGGCCCGGCTTCAGACCTCACCCGAGGGCAAGGCGGCGCTCGAAGCCAACCTGCGGGTCACCGGCGACATCCAGACCGGCGATCTCAAGCAGCCGACGCTCCTGCCATTCCCCGAGCAGCAGCAACTCGCCCTGCGGGATTGCTTCATCACCGACGGCAACGCCGCCAACCTCGCCGACGGCCTCGGCACCACGCTCGCCCGGGCCTACCACGCCAAGGCGGCCTACAGCGACTACAAGTCTTTCACGAGCATCGCGCCGTCGGTCGCCAACCTGATCGGCTACACCAACAACGTGACCAAGTCGGATTCCAACTCCGGCAAGTACTTCTTCGCCAACGCCACCACCAACGGCAAGCATCCGGTCTCGGCCGAGGGCGACGCGGTCCTGTCGAACGGCGCGGTGACAGACGTGTTCGGCAAGGCCTATGACCGGCCGGCTGGCAGCCCCGGCGCCGACCGCTACGGAAATTCGCGTCCGTTCCAGACCCTGCCGCGCCTGCGGGCCTATCGCGGCAAGGACTATTTCGGCGATCCGTCCCACAGCCTCGACTGGCTGCGCGGTCCCTCGCAGGATCTCGTGAACAGCCCGTCCTACCCGAGCGGGCACACCACCTACGGTTACACCGAGTCGATGATGCTCGCGCTCCTCGTCCCCGAGCGCTACCAGCAGATGATCGCCCGGGCCGCCGAGTACGGCAACGACCGGATCATCGTCGGGGCGCACTACGCCATGGACGTCCTCGGCGGCCGGGCGACCTCGCTGCACGCCCTCGCGCATCTGCTCGCCAACGATCCGGCCTATGTCGGCCAGATCCGGAAGAACCCGGCCGTGCTCGACAAGGCCACGGCCGAGGCCGACAAGACGGTGGGCGTGACCGATTACCGGGCGCTTCTGACTGAGGCCCGCGCCGCGATGACCGAGGCGCTGAAGGCCGGCTGCGGCGACACGGTCGCGGCCTGCGCGGCGAACGATACGGGCCGCTTCAAGGACCCGGCCGCCAACGCGGCCTTCTACGCGGTGACCCAGACCTATGACCTGCCCGTGGTGCATCCGGAGACCGCCGGCCGACGCGAGGATGTGGGCAAGGTCGCGCCGGAGGCCGGCCACCTGCTCACTGCGGCCTTCCCGGCACTGACGCTGGACGAGGCCAACGCGATCCTCACCGACACGCAGGGACCGGGTGGCGGCTTCCTCGACGACGGCTCGGAATTCGGTGTCTATTCCCGCCTCGACCTCTACGCGGCGGCCGGCAAGGCGTCTGCGCTGGCGGCGAGCCGGACGAGTGCCGGCGCAACGCGCTGAGGCGAGGCGCCGGGAATACCCCGAGGCGCCGCTATCGCGGCGTTTCGGGCGGGGATCCTGAAGCCGCCATGTGACGAGCGAGGAAATCGCGCGTCAAACGGGCGACCGCGTCGGTCGCCTCGTCCAGGGCGAAGTGGCCCGCCTCCAGAATGTGGAGTTCCGCCTCGGGTCTGTCGCGCCGATAGCCCTCTGCGCCCGGCACCAGGAAAGACGGATCGTAGCGGCCCCACAGGACGAGTGTCGGCCGCGGATGATTCCGCATCCAAGCCTGCCATGCGGGATAGGATGCGACGTTGGTGCGGTAATCGTAGAGCAGCGCCGCCTGGATTTCCCGCGCTCCCGGTCGCGCGAGGATGGCGTACTCGTCGGTCCAAGTATCCGGATTGTACCGCTCGGGGTTGGGGCTCGTGCCGAGATGGCGCTGCCGGGCGCCTTCAAAGGACGTGAAGGCGTCGACCTGTTCGGGGTGGCCCTCGGGATCGGCCCAGTACCGGGCGATGCCCTCCCATTTGCGGCCGAGCCCCTCAACGTAGGCATTGGCATTCTGGATGATCAGGGCGCTGACGCGCTCTGGATGGGCCATCGCCATGCGGAAGCCGACCGGACCGCCGTAATCCTGCAGGAAGAGCGTGTACCGGTCGATTCCGAGATGCGTCACCAAGCCCTCCATGGTCCTGGCGAGAGTGTCGAAGGTGTAGGTGTACTGCGCGGGCGAGGGCGCATCGCTCTGCCCGAAGCCGGGATAGTCGGGCGCGATCAAGTGATAGCAGTCGGCCAGCAGCGGCAGCAGCGGGTCCCACTGCCGGGACGATGACGGATAGCCGTGAAGCAGCAGGATCGTGGGCGCATCGCGCGGGCCGGCCTCCCGGTAGAAGAGGCCGACGCCGTCGATCGTGACGCGATGGTAGGTCGTCGTGGCCGAGACCGAGGGGAGTGGCTGAGGCGCCCCCGGCGACAGCGCCAGAGCGGCTGCGATGAGGGTCTTCGTCGGCATCGAACCTCTCCTCCGCGCGAGGTAGAGCATCCTGATCGAACGGTCGGCGTTGACATCCGCCCCTACGAGCCGGGAAACGGCGCCGCCCCCGAGCGGCCGGCGCCGACTTCCTCTCAAGCTCTGTTGAGCATGCCTCAGGGCACACGCTTGCGCAGAACGAACTCTCCGACCGCCAGAAATTTCTGCGCCCGCTTGCCGGTGTCAACCTCGGTGGTGAACACGTTGCCCTTCGAGTCGACCGCGAGATTGTGGACCCAGTGGAACTGGCCCGCCATGCGCCCGTTCCGGCCGAAGGCGCCGACCACGTCGCCCGTCGCGCGCGAGAGCGTGCGCACCTCGTTGTTGGCCCCGTCCGCGTTGAGCAGGTAGGTCTCGTCGGCGTCCGGCCAGAGGGCCAGCTCCCAGACCGAGCCGTTGGCCCGGGTGTTCTTCTCGATGAAGAACTCCTTCACGAAGGTCCCGTCCTTCCTGAACACTTGGATGCGGTCGTTGGTGCGGTCGCAGACATAGACCAGCCCGTCCCGCGCGATCCGCACGCAATGAACCGGGTTGGCGAATTGCTGCGATGGAGCCGCGGCCGGATCGTAGGGGCCGAGCTTGTCGTCGGTCGGCGGCTTGCCGTAGGCGCCCCACATTCGCTTGAACGCCCCCGTGTCCCGGTCGAACACGATGATGCGGTGGTTGTAGTAGCCGTCCGCGACGTAGACCTCGTTGGCCGCCATGTCGAAATCGACGTTGGCGGGCTTGCCCAGGCGTCCAGTGTCCCGGCTGTCGGTCTGCGGGCCGGATTTGCCGATCTGCAGCACGAACTTGCCCTCGGGGGTGAACTTCAGGAGCTGGCCGTCCTGATCGCCGTTGCCGGCGATCCAGACGAAGCCCTGGCCGTCGATCTGGATGCCGTGCTCGTTGGCGGGCCAGTCGTAGCCGGTCCCCGCCCCGCCCCAGCTCCGCAGCAGCGTGCCGTCCTGGGCGAATTCCAGGACCGGCGGGGCCGGCTTGCAGCACTTCGTGCGCGGCGGATCGAGACTCGCCGCCTTCTCGTCGTCCGTGAGCGTCCGCGGCCGCTGCACCACCCAGACGTGATCCTGGGCATCCACGGCGACGCCGGCCGCCTGTCCCATGATCCAGTCGTTCGGCAGCGGCTTCGGCCAGGACGGGTCGACCTGGAAACGCGGCGGCTCCGCGGCCGCGGAGCCCGCGACGGCGAGCAGGCAGGCGAGCGCCGGCAGGGCGGTGAAGATCCTCATGGCGTGTCCTCCGGCGCCTGTTCCGGCGCTCGCCGCCAGCATGACGTCCGGGTCCGGCAGGATCCAGCCGGACGGGCGCGCTTCGGTGACAGAGGCTGCCCGGCGACCATTCCGGACAGAAAAAAGGCCACTCCCGAAGGAGCGGCCCGAAGTCTAGGGAGGAAACGCCCAAGAAGGGCAGCGGGATCGCGACGCCATCGCCATCCCGCGATGCACAATCTGCGCGCTTGCCCGGAAAATACAAGGGCATCAGGACAGCAAGGCTGCCCTTTCGTGCGTCCGCGCACCGATCGCCGGGCTTCTGTGTTGAAAATGTCGCAGGCCGGACTCGCGGCACCGAAACCTGCATTGCAGCCGCAGTAGCCGATAGATCGCCGCGCAAGCCACTGATGAATCGCGAGTTCGCTGGATCGAGCCGGGGCGCGACCCGAAGGTTCGACTGCGGCTTTTCATCCCCGTCATCCGGACGGACGAATTTCCTGCCCGCTCTACCTTTCCCGGCCAAGGTTCCGGCGCGACGCGCGAAGCAAGGGGCAGATAAGCATGGCGATCCACGGTGAGCGGATCCGGATCCTCAACGATGTCGAGCCCCGTGGTGACGGCGCCTACGTTCTGTATCTCCTCCAGCAGGCCAACAGGGCGACGTTCAACCCGGCCCTTGAACTCGCCATCGAGGAGGCGAACCGCCTCGACCTGCCGGTCGTCGCCTGCTTCGGCCTGCTCGACGGCGAGAGCGGTTTTCCCGAGGCCAACGCTCGGCACTACGCCTTCCTGCTGCAGGGTCTCGCGGATGCGAAGGCTGGCCTGGAGAAGCGCGGGATCGGCTTCGTCATGCGCAAATGCTCGCCCGCGCGGATTGCCATCGACCTCGCCGAAGATGCGGCGCTCCTGGTGCTCGACCGCGGCTACCTCGCCATCCAGAAGGGCTGGTATCGGGACATCGCCGCGGGGGTGAAGGCGCGGGTCGTCCAGGTCGAGGGCGACGTCGTCGTGCCGGTCGAGACGGCCTCTGGGAAGCACGAATACGCGGCCCGGACGCTGCGGCCGAAGCTGAACCGGCTGTGGGATCCGTTCATCGCGGAACTGGAGCCGCGCACCGTGAAGCATAGGGCCGATCGCCTGACGCTGACGAGCGCGATCGACGTCTCCGATCCGGAGGCGGTGCTCGCCGGCATGAGCCTCGACCGGGTGGTCGGGCCGGTGCGCCGCTTCACCGGTGGCGAGACACAGGCGCGCAAGCGCCTGAAGGCGTTCCTGAAGGACGGGTTCTCGGGCTACGGTGCAGGGCGCAACATGCCGGAGGCCGCCGCCGCCTCGCATATGAGCCCGTACCTGCATTTCGGGCAGATCTCGCCGGTGGAGATCGCCCTGGCGGTGCGGGGGGCCACGATCGGCGATGCCGACGACCGCGGCGCCTATCTGGAGGAGCTGATCGTCCGGCGCGAGCTCGCCATGAACCACGTCTTCTACACGGAGGGCTACGACGATTACGAGCGGGCCGTACCCGACTGGGCGCGCAAGACCCTGGCCGAGCATGCCGGGGACGAGCGTCCGCATACCTATTCGGAGGACCAGCTCGCCGCCGGCGAGACTCACGACCGCTACTGGAACGCCGCGATGCGCGAGATGCGGGAGACCGGCTACATGCACAACCAGCTGCGGATGTACTGGGGCAAGAAGATCCTCGAATGGTCTCCGTCGCCCCAGGAGGGCTTCGCCCGGACGCTCCGCCTGAACAACCGCTACTTCCTCGACGGGCGCGACCCGAACTCCTTCACCAACGTCGCCTGGGTCTACGGCCTGCACGACCGCCCCTGGCAGACGCGCAAGATCTTCGGCACGGTCCGCTACCAGAGCGAGAACTCGCTCAAGAAGTTCGATGCCAAGGCCTATGTGCGGGCGGTGGAGCAGCTCTGCGCCGCCGAGGCATGAGGCGGGACGGGTCCGTCCGTGCGCGACCGCACGGGCGCGTCGACATCCGCGCAGTCGTTGCACGATGAACGGACCGGACAACAGGGTATTGCGGCGCTTGCGCCCGCCGCGGCGCAGTCGTTTCGCGCGCACAGGTTCGTGAAGAAATGCTTCCCGGGGCCTGGGATGTTTCGATCGCACTTTCGGGTCCTGGTAAATGGCCGGATATCGTCCGGCGACAACTCGGCGGGGCCGGGGCCGGATCATCGCTTTGCTCGCGACTGAAAGGAGGACGACGAGGCGGACGAAGCTGGCAGGCGCAGCACTCCTCGCACTCGGAACCTTGACCGCCGCCGTCGGTACGGCGGAGGCCGCCCAGGGCTGCGGCCCGGGCTTTCACCGGGGCTGGTAGGGCTGGTGCAAGCCGAGCTGGCGCCCCTATGCGTACCGCCCCGCCTTTTATGCACGGCGGGTGGTCTACGGCTGGCACCGTCCCTGGTGCTGGCACCATCACGGCGGCTGGCGTCGGGCCGCCTGGCACTACGGCTGGTGATCGGGTGAACGGCGAGGCCGGCACGCGGGTGCCGGCCATCGACCGACCGGTATCCGTCCGGCGGCGTTCCGTGCCCGCCTCCGGCCGCCCCGCGGAGGAGGCCTTTCCTGGATCGTTGCGCTATAGCGTCCGCTCCGACTGCGCGGACGAGGTGCTCTTTCATGGTCGAGATGCGGGACGACCAGCGGGAGACGACGGATGCCCCGCCCCCGCAACGCTCGCGTTATCGCCGCTCGATCATGCGCCTGCGCTCGGCTTCGATGGACGCCTATCCGCTCTGGCGCGGGCGTCTGCTCTTCCTGGTGGGCGGCATCGGCGTGGGCCTCGCCGCCGTGCTGATGGCCAAGGGCGCCGACCTCGCGCAGGACGGGTTCCGCCGGCTCACGTCACCCTCGCCGCTGATCGCCCTGATGCTGACGCCCGCGGGCTTCGCCCTGGCGGCGCTGCTGGCCCGCACGGTGTTCCCGAACTCGCAAGGGTCTGGCATCCCCCAGGTGATCGCCGCCCGGCATGCCCGGGACGCGGGTTTCCGCTACTCCCTGATCTCGCCCCGGGTGGCGCTCGGCAAGGTGCTGGTCCTGTTCCTGGGCCTGCTCTGCGGCGCCTCGGCCGGCCGCGAGGGGCCGACCGTGCAGGTCGGCGCGGCGATCATGGCGGCCTTCGGGCGCCTGACCCCGGAGCGCCTGCCCGGACTTCTCCTCGCGGGCGGCGCAGCCGGCGTCGCGGCAGCCTTCAACACGCCGCTCGCCGGCATCGTGTTCGGCATCGAGGAGCTGGGTCGTGCCTACGAGGCGCGCTCCTCCGGGCTGATCGTGGCCGGGATCGTGGCCGCGGGCCTGACCTCCCTCGGACTGCTCGGCAATTACACGTATTTCGGGACGTCCGATGCCGGCCTGCCGCTGGCGGCGGGCTGGATCGTGCCGCTGATCGCCGTGCTCGGAGGCTTGGCCGGCGGTCTGTTCAGTCGCCTCGTGATTCTGTTCGCCCGCGGCCTGCCCGGCGCGATCGGGCAGCTCATCCGGGATCGACCGGTGATCTTCGCGGCGGTCTGCGGCCTGTGCGTCGCCCTGTGCGGCCTCGCCTCCGGGGGCGCGGCCTACGGGACCGGCTACGAGGAGGCCAAGGCCATCCTCCACGGCGACACAACCGCTGGCTGGACCTACGCGCCGCTGAAATTCGCCGCCACCGTGCTGAGTTCGATCAGCGGCATCCCGGGGGGGCTGTTCGCGCCGTCCCTGGCGGTCGGTGCCGGCCTTGGCGGGACGGTTCACGGCTTCCTGCCGGACATGCCGGTCGGCGCCCTCGTGCTGATCGGGATGGTGGCTTACCTGACGGGCGTGCTGCAGGCGCCGATCACCAGCTTCGTCATCGTCACCGAGATGACCCAGAATCACGCGATGGTGATCCCCCTGATGGTCGCGGCCCTCCTGGCCGACGCCGCCTCCAAGGCGATCTGCCGGGGCGGGCTCTATCACACCCTGGCGGAGATCATGCTCGAGCGCGCCGATGTGCCGGCGCAGCCCGTAGCGAAGACCGGCTGACCGCGCCTGTGAATAAAAGCGGCCCAGACGGCGATCCGCGGAACGGTCTCGCTTGGCATCGGTTGAGGCAGCAGCGACAGGCCCCGTGCCGGGGCGCCTACGGAGTGACGCCATGACCCTTCTGAAATGGGCCCTCATCTGCTTCGTGATTTCGCTGATCGCCGGCGGTCTCGGATTCACCGGGATCGCCTCGGGCGCCGGATCGCTGGCTCGCATCCTGTTCGGCCTGTTCCTGCTCATCGCCATCGTGATCGTGGTCATCGCCTTCGCGGTCGGGCAGGCGGTGTTCTGAGGCCAGCGCGGTGCGTGGCACGGTCTGCCTCGTCACCGGGGCGACCGGCGGCATCGGCTACGAGACGGCCCTTGGACTCGCGCGCCTCGGCGCGCGGGTCGCCATCGTCGGGCGGGACGGGGACAAGCTGCGGGCTTGCGCCGATCGGATCCGCGCCGCTGTGCCCGGCGCCGCCGTGGATGCGCATCGCGCGGATCTGTCGGCGCAGGCCGAGATCCGTCGCCTCGCCGAGATTCTGCGCGCCACCTATCCGCGCCTCGACGTGCTGGTGAACAATGCCGGCGCGATCTTCGACCGGCGCATGCTGACCGTCGACGGGATCGAGCGCACCTGGGCGCTGGACCATCTGGGCTACGTGCTTCTGACCCTCGAACTCGTCGATCCCTTGAAGGCGGCAGCGGCGGCCGGCGGCCGCGCACGGGTCGTCAATGTCGCTTCGGCGGCCCATTACCGGGGGCATATCGACTTCGACGACATCGAGGGCGCGAGGCGCTACCGGGCGGTGGCGGCGTATGCCCAGGCGAAGCTCGGCAACGTGTTGTTCACCTACGCGCTGGCCCGACGCCTGCGCGACAGCGGCATCACGGTGAATGCCGTCCACCCGGGAGTGGTCAACACGGGATTCGCCAAGAATACCGGCGGCCTCCTCGGCGCGGCCTGGGCGCTGATGCGGCCGTTCCTGATCACGCCCGAGAAGGGCGCGCAGACCTCCCTCCACGTGGCCAGCGCCCCCGAACTCGACGGGATCACCGGCCGCTACTTCTCCCATGGGCAACCGAAGGCCTCCTCGGCCGAGAGCCGCGACGAAGCGGTTCAGGAGCGGCTCTGGGCGCTGAGCCTCCGGCAAGTGGGCCGGAGCGCCTGAGGACGCGTAGGGCGGCCTCGGGACGCGCCGATACGCGGCCGGTCCTGGAGACATCGCCTCCTTTGACTGGATCGCGGCACCGGTCGCCGAATTTGAACCGTGTCGGGCGATCCTCTTGGCGACGGTACGAACCGCTTCGTGCCGGATGCTGGGCATGACGGCGCCCCGTCCTGAACCTGAAGGATCTGACGGTCGGGGCGACCCGCTTTCGCGCCTGTGAACGGCAGGTGCTTCGGACTGTCCCTCAGGCCGCCGCCCGCACGCCGTGGTCGCCCTGTTGCTGGATCTCGATGAACACCCGGGTGACGTCGGGGCTGCGCTGCTTCAGCGCCTTGTCGAGCCGCGTGACCAAGCTCTCGACCTCTCCAGCGCTGAGGTCGTCGGCCATGTCGATGCTGAGATTGACCAGGATGTCGGAGGGACCGAGATGCTGGGTCAGCACCTCGTTGACATGGAGCACGCCCGGCTCGGCGCGCGCCAGGTCCGCGATCGCCGCGATGACCTCGGGATCGGCCGCCTCGCCGATCAGCAGGCCGTGGGTCTCGACCATCAGGAACACCGCCATGCCGACGAGCACGAGGCCGATGCCGACCGAGGCCCAGCCGTCGAGGCTCGGCTTCTCCAGGATGTGAGACAGGGCCACGCCCGCGAGGGCGATCAGCAGGCCGATCAGCGCGGCAGCATCCTCGGCGAGTACCGTGAACAGGGTCGGGTCCTTGCTGCGGCGGATCGCCCGCACGGCCGAGTGCTTGCCCTTCTCCGCCCAGAACTGGCGCATCGCCACGAAGAAGGACGTGCCCTCGGCCGCGACGGCGAAGCCGAGGATGGCGACGTTCACCCACAGGCCCGGCAGCCGGTAGCCGAACAGCTCGGCATCCACGTCCGGCTCGGGGTGGCGGACCCGCTCGACCCCCTCGTAGATCGCGAAGAGGCCGCCGCCGAGGAAGATCATCAGCGCCACCACGAAAGCGTAGAAGTAGATCTCGCGCCCGTAGCCGAACGGGTGCCGGGCATCGGCCGGGCGCTCGGCGCGCTTCATGCCGACGAGCAGCAGCACTTGGTTCGCCGTATCGACCACGGAATGCACACCCTCGGCGAGCATCGCGGTCGAGCCGGTCAGCGCCCCGCCGACGAATTTCGCCGCCGCGATGGCGAGGTTGGCGCCTGCCGCCGCGTAGATCGCTCCCGTGCTCTCATGCGCCATCCGGAACTCCCTGAGCGGCCTGTGAGACGCCGGACCGTCGGAGCCCGGCACGGCACTGCCGCCGCGGCGATGCAAGCGTCGCGGCCGGCCGCGGGTTCCCGTGTGGACGCGGCCGGGCGCCCCGTGCAACCTGCACCCGCTCAAGGAGTCCCGGAGGCAGCATGGCTGACGCCCGCTACGATCCCGACAACATCTTCGCCAAGATCCTGCGGGGCGAGATCCCCTGCCACCGCGTCTATGAGGACGCGCACACGCTGGCCTTCATGGACGTGATGCCCCAGGGCGAGGGCCACACCCTGGTGATCCCGAAGGCACCGGCTCGGGGCCTGCTCGATGCCGAGCCGGACTCGCTCGGCGCCCTCATGGTGAGCGTCCAGAAGGTCGCCCGCGCCGTGAAGGCGGCATTCCAGGCCGAGGGCTTGACCCTGTTCCAGTTCAATGAGGGGGCCGGTGGCCAGACGGTGTTCCACCTGCACGTCCACGTCATCCCGCGGCGCGAGGGTGTGCCGCTGAAGCGTCACGAGGGCGGGATGGCCGACAATGCGGTTCTGGCTGAGCAGGCCGCCCGCATCCGCGCAGCGCTCGAAAGCCAGGGCTGACGCTCAGGCCGCGCTGGCCGAATCGCCCGATTGGGCCATGCTGGCGAGCAGCCGGCGCAGGGCAGCGTTCTCGGTTTCGAGTTCGCTGACGCGCTTGAGCAGCATGGTCACGGAGGCTTCCATCCCGGCCGGATCGGAAGCCGCAGGCCCGGTGCCGGCCTGGGCCGGCGCCTCGAAGGTCACCCCGATCCCGTCCTCCCGGCGCCAGCGCAGGGTCGCCCGATAGGTTCGGTCCTTCTGCGGGATGTAGAGGTCGAACGCCTCCGGAAGCGTCGTGGCATCGCTCATGACGAGGCGCGCGCCGGTGGGTGACAGGTCGCGCACCAGGCAGTCGAAGCTCGACGAGCCGTTGTTGAAGATGATGCGACCCTTGAGGAAGACCCTCTGGCGCGCCTCTCTGCGATGCTCCGACATGCGGGCGGCTCCGGAACCTTGACGATCCAGGGATTTCTGCACGCCAGCCCTTAAGGAATCTTCGTCGCGATCGCGGAGTCGGAGGTCCCCCTTGCGGGGTGTCCACGAACTGCAAGGCCCTTGGCTGCGAGGGACGGGGGTCCGCGTCGCCGTTCTCGCGAGCGCAGCCACATGATGGCGGTACGGGCAAATCCGTTCGCACTCTCGTGGCGGAATCCATTCGGGATGCGTGCCGGGACCGGACACACGGCTCAGCGCGCCCGCAAAGGAGAAGCCACGGGGCGGCTCCATCAAGCCTGTGAGTGGGCCGTATCCCGCATTGGGGCTGTCGGCGCTCGGGGGCCTGCTCAGGCGATGAAGCGCCGGTCCACCGTCTGGAACAGGTAGAAGCCGTTGAAGCGCACCGCGGTGTCGGCGGCCCGGCCGTCGAAATCGAGGGGCTGCCGGCTGCCGTCGCAGAGCTTGCCGCCGAAGGTCCAGCGGCCGGCGCCGATGAAGGGCGGGACGGTGCTGGCCTCCGGTACTGCGCAGCAGAGGCCTTCCTCGCCCTTGAGCTGGAACAGGTTGTAGCTTCGCATTCGAAGTCCTCCGCCTGGCCGCCCTCGAAGCCAATATTCCCAATACAAGATCTTGCACTGCGAAGAATCGGCTTGACCGTGCTCATAATGGCACAATCGGTCGAGTTTGTGTCGGTCAAGTTTCGGGGACGTTTCGATTCAGCTCCTCGATCCAGATGCGCGCCGACCCGTCGGAGGGCGCACGCCAATCGCCGCGCGGGGAAAGCGAGCCGCCGGCCGAGACCTTCGGCCCGTTCGGGAGCGCCGAGCGCTTGAACTGGCTGAAGCCGAAATAGCGGCTCAAGAACACGCCGAGCCAGCGGCGGATCTCGGGCAGGTCGTAGGCGACCCGCTTGGTCTCGGGGAAGTCCGGCGCCCAGAAGCCGCGATCCTTGTCGCCCCAGGCGTGGAGCGCCAGGAAGGCGATCTTCGAGGGGCGGAACCCGTAGCGCAGCGTGTAGAACAGGTTGAAGTCCTGGAGCGCGTAGGGGCCGATCGTCCCCTCCGTGCTCTGCGGGCTGTCGTCCTGGTCCACCGGCACCAGTTCGGGGGAGATCTCGGTGTCGAGGACGGCCTGGAGGGTGCGGGCCTCCTCCGGCCCGACCTCGCCGTTGCCGATCACCCAGCGGATCAGGTGCTGGATCAGGGTCTTGGGCACGCCGGCATTGACCGCGTAGTGGCTCATCTGGTCGCCGACGCCGTAGGTACACCAGCCGAGCGCCAACTCCGACAGGTCGCCGGTGCCGACCACGATGCCGCCGGCGTGGTTGGCCAGCCGGAATAGATAATCGGTGCGCAGGCCCGCCTGCACGTTCTCGAAGGTCACGTCGTAGACCGCCTCGCCCTTGGCGAAGGGGTGGTTCATGTCGGCGAGCATCTGCTTGGCGGCCGGTCGGATGTCGATCTCGGCGGCCGTGCAGCCCAGCGCCTTCATGAGCGCGTGGGCATTGGTCTTGGTGGCATTCGAGGTGGCGAAGCCCGGGAGCGTGTAGGCCAGGATGTCCGAGCGCGGGTATCCGAGGCGATCGAAGGCCTTGGCGATCACGATCAGCGCGTGGGTCGAATCGAGGCCGCCCGAGACGCCGATCACGGCCTTGCGGGTGCCGGTGGCCTCCAGGCGCTTGGCGAGGCCGGCGACCTGGATGTTGTAGGCCTCGTAACAATCCTGCGCGAGACGGGTCGGATCGGCCGGCACGAAGGGAAAGCGCTCGATTCGCCGGATCAGACCGAGATCCGCCTCGGGCGGAGCGAGGCGGAACGGGACACGGCGATAGGGGAGGGCGTGGCGCCGCGCATCGTCGTCGAAACTGCCGGCCTGCAGGCGCTCCTGGGCGATCAGGTCGAGGTCGATATCGGCCAGCGTCGTCACAGGGCCTTCGGGGAAGCGCTCGCCCTCGGCGAGCCGCACGCCCAGCTCGTCGATGCTGGTCTGGCCATCCCAGGACAGGTCGGTGGTCGATTCGCCCTGGCCGGCAGCGGCGTAGACATACGCGCAGGCGCCGCGCATCGAGGCCGCCCGGGACAGGAGCGCCCGCGACTCGGCCCGGCCGACGGTAATCGGGCTCCCCGAGAGGTTCGCCAGCACGGTGGCGCCGGCGAGCGCCGCGCGCATGCCGGGGGACTCGGGCACCCACAGGTCCTCGCAGATCTCCACACCGATCACGAGACCCGGCAGATCCTCGGCCCAGAACAGCAGGTCGGTGCCGAAGGGCGCCTCGTGACCGGCGACCCGGATGGTCTCGCTGATGAGGCCTGCGCCCGAGGCGAAGTGGCGCTTCTCGTAGAACTCCCGGTAGTTCGGCAGGAAGGTCTTCGGCACGACGCCCAGCAACCGGCCGCCCTGGATCGCCAGAGCGCAATTGTAGATGCGGTGGCGCCAACGCAGCGGCGCGCCGACCAGCAGCAGCGGGCGCAAGCTCGCCGATTCGGCGATCACCCGGGCGGCGGCGGCCTCGACCGCGTCCAGCAGGGTCTGCTGGAGCAGAAGATCCTCGATCGCGTAGGCCGAGAGACCAAGTTCGGTAAAGACCGCCAGCGCCGCCCCCGAATCGTGGCAGTTCCGGGCGAGGTCGAGGATCACATCGGCGTTGCGCTCGGGCTCGGCGGGATGGCTGCGGCCGGTGCAGGCCGCGACCCGCGCGAAGCCGTGGCGGTACAGCGAGCGGAAGCGCGCCGGCGATTCGGAGGTGGCTTGCGACACGGGCACCTGTCCGGATGAGGGGTGGCTGCAGGTATCATATGGGATGCGGCAGGGCGGCGGCAGCACCGCACCACGCCGGTCAACGCGCCGGAACGGGGTTCGGCCTCCAACTGCCATCCACAGCTACCTCGTCATCCCGGGAGCGTGCAGCGGAGCCCGGGATCCCGGGCCGCCGACGCGCGAAGACTTGGCAGAACCGGCGGATCTGGGTTCCAGGCTTGCCTGCGGCGCCCCGGAACGACGGGGCGTCCGACAGGCCTGGACCCCCGCATGGTTTCCGCGCCGCAATCCGCGGCAAGCCTCCATTAACGACGAATGGCCTAACTCAGGGACAGCCGCCGCGCGTCGGCGGATCCCTGTTTCGAGTATCGTCTGAGAACCCATGCGCGCATCGGGACGGCCTCCGTACTCCCACCGTGACCCCGCCCGCCCCGTCCGCGGCGGCGACCGTTCAGGCCTCTCCCTGGGAGCCCTGGCGCACCGGCTGATGGCGCTCCGCGCCAGCCTCACCCGCCGCCTGTCCGGCTCCCCCGCCGGCCTGCCCGCGCGCCCGTCCTACGGTGCTCCCGGGCGCCGGGCGGAGCCGAGCTGGCTCACCCCGCCGGGCGCGATGGTCGGTCGCGAAGCCCCGGAGCGCACGCCGCGCGCTGCGGCGCCCCAGCCTCACTGGCCGGCCCAGATCTTCGACGACCGGGCGAGCCTCGACGCCCTGGACGCCCCGGCCTTCGAGAGCCGGATCGACCGCAGCGCCTCGTCGCCGGGCGTGCTGGTGCGCCAGCCGCGCCGCCCCGCCGCCATCGCCCCCGAATATGCACCCGCCGCGAGCCCGGTCGCGGCCTCGGTCGCCGCGCCGGCTCCCGCCACGCCCTCGGCCGTGCGCTACACACGCACCCCCGACTCGGTGTTGCAGGAGCGCCGTCAGCGCGCCCTGGAGGCCGAGCGCGTCGCCCTGGAGCGCGCCCGCGCCGAGGCGCAGTCGGCCGCCCTCGCTCTGGAGACCGAGCGGGCAGCCCGCGAGGAAGCCGAGCGCGCGCAGATCGAGCGCGGGCAGATCGCTTCCGAAGCGGCCGAGCGCGTCGTCGCTGCGCCCGCCCTGCACGAAGCCGCCGCACCGGACGCGGAGCCGGTGCCCCTGTGGCGCCAGCCCTTCATCGCGCCGCCCGGCGTCCGCTTCTTCCGCACACCGGACCGCCGCCCGGTCCGGCCGGCTGTCGAGCTGGCCGCTTCCACGGCCGCGATCGCCCCGGTTGCGGCCGTGCCCGCCGTCGCGGAGGCGGTCGAGACCTTCGCCGAGGCGCCCGCGCGCGACTGGTCTGACCTGCCGGACTGGTCCGAGGTCCAGCCCTGGTTCGACGGCGGTGAGTGGTCGTCCGTGGAGGCTTGGTCGGCCCTCGCGGCGCAGCCCGCCGAGGCCGCGCCGGCCCCGGACGGCGTCGCCGTGGCGGCCACCTCCGACGAGCGCTTCGTCTCGATGCCCCTCGACATCTCGCACCTGCGCTCGCTGCCGCCGCGGCCGGTCTACGTGCTCGACCGGCTCGTGCGCTTCGACCAGCCGCCGCGCCCGGCCGACGGGCAGGATAACGGGACGGAGGCCGGCCAGCGGGCCGACGAGGCTGCCTCGATCCGCAGCGCCTTCCTGCCGCCCGCCGCGACTCCGGCCGCATCGGGCTTGTCGCTGGTCTTCGGGCCCGGCAGTGCCGCGACCGAGCCTCCGGCCGCGCCAGAGGCTCCGCGCCGCACCCCGGTTCTCAGCGCCATGGCGGCCCGGGCGGCGATCCGCGCGGCTGGTCAGCCGAGCGCCGTCCCGCCGGCGCCACCGGTCCAGCCTGAGGCCATGGCAGCTTCGGTTGCGGCCGCTCCGGTCGCCGAGCGCGCCGAGGCGGAGCGTGTGGTGGTCCCGATGACCCCGCGTCCGGTCCTGCTCCGGGGCAAGCTGGCGCCGCAGCCCGAGCCGGTTCCGGCGGAGGCTGACGTCGAGGCCGAGCCCGTCGCGCCCGTCGGCGAGGCGGCCGAGGCTGCAGCCCTGCCGGCCCTCGCGCCGGTTGCGCTCCCGATGGTGGCGCCCCGTGCGCACCTGATCCCGGCCGGCCGCCACCTCGAGATCGCGCCGATCGAGAACGCCGATTACGAGCTGCCGTCCCTCGAACTGCTCGCCCTGCCAGCCCCCGGCGGCAGCGAGGAGGTCGATGCCGACGTGCTGGAGCAGAACGCCCTCAACCTGCAGCAGACGGTCCAGGATTTCGGCGTGCGCGGCGACATCCTGGCGGTGCGGCCGGGCCCGGTCGTCACCCTCTACGAGCTCGAGCCCGCGCCCGGCACCAAGTCCAGCCGCGTGATCGGACTGTCGGACGACATCGCCCGGTCGATGTCGGCGGTCTCGGCCCGCGTCGCCGTCGTGCCCGGCCGGAACGTCATCGGCATCGAGCTGCCGAACGAGACCCGCGAGACCGTCTACCTGCGGGAGCTGCTCGCGTCGGCCGATTTCGGTGAGAGCAAGCACAAGCTGGCTTTGTGCCTCGGCAAGAACATCGGCGGCGAGCCGATCATCGCCGACCTCGCGCGCATGCCGCACCTGCTGGTCGCCGGTACCACCGGCTCGGGCAAGTCGGTGGCGATCAACACCATGATCCTGTCGCTGCTCTACCGGCTGAAGCCGGAGGAGTGCCGCCTGATCATGGTCGACCCCAAGATGCTGGAGCTGTCGGTTTATGACGGTATCCCGCACCTGCTCTCCCCGGTCGTGATCGACCCGAAGAAGGCGGTGATCGCCCTCAAATGGGCCGTGCGCGAGATGGAGGAGCGCTACAAGAAGATGTCCAAGATCGCGGTGCGCAACATCGACGGCTACAACGCCCGCATGAAGGAGGCCCGCGAGAAGGGCGAGACCATCACGCGCACGGTCCAGACCGGCTTCGATCGCCACACCGGCGAGGCGGTGTACGAGGACGAGGCGATGGACCTGGCGCCGCTGCCCTACATCGTGATCGTGGTCGATGAGATGGCCGACCTGATGATGGTGGCCGGCAAGGACATCGAGGGGGCGA
>Ga0316228_1002294_pt1 | contig 17171 bp, 16 predicted proteins | sample TBH18021metaG_FD_206005 | JGI IMG/M metagenome (GOLD analysis project Ga0316228, IMG submission 206005) | Freshwater microbial communities from Trout Bog Lake, Wisconsin, USA - TBH18021 | ecosystem: Environmental > Aquatic > Freshwater > Lake > Hypolimnion/Profundal zone | place: USA: Wisconsin... | reverse complement strand
GATGATTCAAACAATGTGCACACCTAAGTCAATGAAGGCATTTGTAAAAGCCCTCATCGTAGTTTCTGCCATTGCTGCTTTAGCAGCCTGCTCTGGTGGTAATCGTGTTCGTAAACCAGCCGAGCTCGTTGCTGTTACCAACCAATTCGACCTGGCGCCCGTTTGGTCAACTAGCATTGGATCATCTGAGTCTTTTAACTTCCATCCTGTAGTTGCAGGTGATGCTGTTTATGTGGCCTCGCATCGTGGCAACCTCGCAAAAATTGATTTGGCGAATGGCAATAAGCTTTGGGAAGCTTCTGTGCCAGAGCGCATTACTGTCGGGCCGGGCTCTGATGGTCGTGTAACTGCGGTTGTGACTACCAAGGGCACAGTCTACGCCTATGACGATACCGGTAAGCCAATTTGGAATGTAAGCGTTGGCAGTGAAGTATTGACCGAGCCAGTGGTTGCGGGTGGCGTCGTTATTATTCGTGCGCTCGACAATCGCTTTATTGGTTTGGATGAGCAAACCGGTGCGCGCAAATGGATTTATCAGCGTCAACAATCTGCGTTGTCTTTACGCGTGGGTTACGGAATGCTGGCGATTGGCAATGAAGTAATTGTTACTGGATTTGCTGGTGGACGTTTCGGCATGATTGCAATTGCGAATGGCGGACTCGTTTGGGAAACCCCGATTTCTTTCCCTAAAGGCTTTTCTGAGATTGAGCGTTTGAACGATGTCACTGCCAAGCCCAGCATGGAGGGTGAGATTCTGTGCGCCGTGTCTTATCAAGGTCGTATCGGTTGCGGTCAAGCGCGCACTGGCAATTTGATTTGGTTTAAGGATTTCTCCAGCTTTACTGGAACAGCGCAAAGTGCCGACATGGTTTTCTCTGCAGATGAAAAATCGCACGTAACTGCTTTTGCAACTAAAGACGGTACGCAAGTTTGGGAAAACAATAGCCTTACATTTAGAGATGTTGGCGAGCCATTGGCTGTTGGAAGGGTGTTACTCATGGGTGATGCGCAGGGTTATGTGCATGCATTCTCACAAGCGGATGGCCAGCTGGTCGCGCGCATCCGTCACGATAGTAGTCCAATTTCTGCTGCCCCAATTGCGGTTGGTGGTCTTATCCTGATTCAATCTCAGGGCGGGAAAATAGCGGCGTATAGTCCAAAATGAATCCAGTCATCACTATCGTTGGCCGTCCTAACGTTGGGAAGTCCACGCTCTTTAATCGCCTGACACGTTCACGCGATGCATTAGTGGCTGATTTTGCTGGTCTCACCAGGGATCGTCACTATGGCAAGGGTCGTATCGGCGAACGCGCATTTATTTGTGTTGATACTGGTGGTTTTGAGCCTATCGCCAAGACCGGCATTGTTGCCGAGATGGCTAAGCAGACTAAGCAAGCGGTTGCTGAATCTGACATTATTATTTTCTTGGTAGATGGTCGCTTGGGTATGGCGCCACAAGACCGTGTAATTGCGGATTTCTTGCGTAAGACCGGTCGCCCGGTGATATTAGCGGTCAATAAAACTGAAGGCATGCAAGCGGGCATTGTTACTGCCGACTTTCATGAGCTTGGTTTAGGTGAGCCTTTCCCGATTTCATCGGCGCATGGTGATGGCGTTCGTGGTCTGATTGATGACGCTTTAGATTCATTAGGAGTTGCAGAGCCGGATGAGGATGATTTGGCGAATGATCCAAACCGTCCAATGAAGATTGCGGTAGTAGGGCGCCCTAACGTCGGCAAATCAACCCTGATCAATAAATTGATTGGCGAAGAGCGTGTTATTGCTTTTGATATGCCCGGTACTACTCGCGATGCGATTGAAGTTCCATTTGAGCGTAACGGCAAACCCTATATCTTGGTCGATACCGCCGGCTTGCGTCGCCGTGGAAAAGTATTTGAGGCAATTGAGAAATTCTCCGTCGTGAAAACGTTGCAAGCAATTGCCGATTGCAACGTGGTGATTTTGATGCTCGATGCTCAACAAGATATTTCCGAGCAAGATGCGCATATCGCAGGTTTTATTGTTGAGGCTGGTCGCGCACTTGTTGTGGCTGTGAATAAATGGGATGGCATCGACTCTTACGTTAAAGAACGCGCTCGTTTAGAGATTGCGCAAAAATTACGTTTTTTGGATTTTGCTAACGTACATCCGATTTCAGCAAAAAAAGGTACTGGACTCAAAGAGCTCTTTAAGGATGTGGATGCTGCGTATGCAGCGGCAATGGCTAAGTTGCCAACCCCACGTTTAACCAGAATTCTGCAAGAAGCAATTGAGCATCAGCAGCCTAAGCGTGTTGGTATGGGCCGTCCAAAATTGCGCTATGCCCACCAAGGCGGCATGAATCCTCCCATCGTTGTGATTCACGGAACTTCCCTTAGTGGTGTAACAGACAGCTATAAGCGTTATTTGGAGGGTAGATTTAGGGATGTCTTTAAATTGCGTGGTACGCCACTGCGCATTCAGATGAATACCGCGAAGAATCCTTATGTTGATGCAGATAAAGGCAAAAACGGCAAGAAGAAGTAATTTTGCGATAAGCTTTAAACTTGGACTTGATTTTTTAAGAATTTGGCCCAATATGTAGTCCATCGGCAGTACGTTTTATTTAATTAAAAAAGCAAGACTCCCTAACTAAAATATGAATAAGGAGCAGTATGAATAACAAAACAATCCAATTGCTTCAGGATCCATTTCTGAACACCTTGCGTAAAGAGCATGTTCCCGTCTCTATCTACCTGGTCAATGGTATTAAGCTTCAGGGCAATATTGAATCATTCGATCAGTATGTCGTTCTCTTGCGTAACACTGTGACGCAGATGGTTTACAAACACGCCATCTCAACGATTGTTCCCGCTCGCGCAGTCGAGTTCCGCTTGGAAGAGCCTAGCCCTGTATAAAACTGGAGTAGATGCGGCACGCGCTGTTCTGGTTGGGGTTGATACCGGACGCGAAGATTTTGCAGATAGCATGGCCGAACTTAGTCTTTTGGCTGACAGTGCCGGCTCCATTCCCGTAGCTAGTGTTATCGCGCGAAAAGGTCGTACCGATCCTGCTTTGTATATAGGATCGGGCAAGGCTAATGAGCTTAAGAGGGTAATGGAAGAGCATGACGCTGAATTAGCCATCTTCAATAACCCGCTTTCCCCAACACAACAAAGAAACTTGGAGCGTCACATTGGCTTTCATGTGATGGATCGCACCGGCCTCATTTTGGACATCTTTAGTCAAAGGGCGCAAAGCCATATCGGTAAGACTCAAGTGGAATTAGCTCAAGTGCGCTACCGTATGTCTCGTTTAGTCAGGGCGTGGAGTCATTTGGAGCGTCAACGGGGCGGTATTGGCGTGCGTGGTGGCCCTGGTGAAACCCAAATGGAGTTGGACCGCCGGATGCTGGCAACCAAGGCAAAGCGTCTCGAAAACGAGCTTGAGAAGTTACAGCGTCAACAAAGAACCCAGAGACGAGCCCGTCAGCGCAAGGACGTTTTCTCGGTTTCATTGGTTGGCTATACCAATGCGGGTAAATCCACCCTATTCAATGCTTTAACCAAGGCGGGCACTTATGCTGCCGACCAGCTTTTTGCGACACTGGATACAACCTCCAGAAAAGTGCATTTGGAGGGGGTAGGATCTATTGTGGTCTCCGATACCGTTGGGTTCATCCGTGAATTGCCCCACCAGTTGGTGGAGGCTTTTAGGGCGACTTTGGATGAAACCATTCATGCTGACCTGATTTTGCATGTGATTGACGCCTGTAGCCCTGTGGCACGGGAACAGCAGGCTGAAGTGGAGGCTGTTTTACGTGAAATTGGAGCTGATGATATCCCGCGGATCGAGGTTATGAACAAGATCGATCAAATGCCTCAGACCTTCCTAAAAGGGGCTGTTTTAGAGCGGGATGCCGAGGGTTTCCCAAACCAGGTTTTCCTATCGGCTAAGACGGGCTTGGGTCTCGATTTATTGCGCTCGGCGCTGGCGGAATGCTCTCAAATGACTGATAGAATGAGGGTCGAGCACAACAGGGCCAAAAAGCAAATGGCTCTCGATGAGTTTTTAGCCCCTTTACCTGAACGACCAGAATCTTCTGAATTTAATTCACTCCCGAATCGAAGCTATACACCTCATGATGCGTAAATTTCTTGGCCTGTTTTCGGTCACCGATCCAAGCAATGGATCCAAGGATGCTAAAGGCGAGCGGGGAAGTGAGCAATCTCCAAAAGCAGATCCCGATCTTCAAGATAAAAGCCCGCAGTCTGGTAATCAACCGGCAAGACCGGATGGTCCGCCTGATTTAGACGAGTTATGGCGCGATTTCAACGACAGAATCATTGGATTCTTGGGAGGTAAGAAAAAGCCAGGCCCAACGCCGAATAAGCCAGCCAACAAACCCAATAGCGCGGATATTCCACAGCCTGAAGATCGGGTCGGCAATGTCGGTGGTGCCGGCAATAATGGTGGCAATGGAACTCCAAGTTTTAATTTCTCCAATCCGTTTGGATCAAAGGCCAGCATCTTATTGATTGCTGCTGGCGTTTTCTTGATCTGGATCTGCAGTGGCTTCTTCATTATTCAAGAAGGGCAGGCCGGCGTCATTCTTACTTTTGGTAAGTACGACTACACGGCAAAACCTGGCATTAATTGGCGCATGCCTTGGCCCATTCAATCTCAGGAGATCGTCAACCTTTCGGGTGTGCGCTCTGTTGAGGTGGGTCGACCTGTATTGATTAAAGCCACCAATCAAAAAGATTCTTCGATGTTGACTGAAGATGAAAACATTATTGACGTACGTTTTGCGGTTCAGTACAGATTAAAAGATCCAACTGATTACTTGTTTAATAACCGTGATCCTGATGCCGCAGTAGTTCAAGCAGCGGAAACCGCTGTGCGTGAGATTGTGGCTCGTAGCAAGATGGATACCGTCTTGTATGAAGGTCGTGAAAAGATTGCTATCGATTTGGCGAGCTCGATTCAGAAGATTTTGGATGGCTACAAGTCAGGTATTTTTGTGACCAGCGTTACCGTTCTTAATGTTCAACCACCAGAGCAGGTACAAGCAGCGTTTGATGATGCCGTGAAGGCTGGTCAAGACCAAGAGCGCTTGAAGAGTGAAGGTCAGGCCTATGCCAATGACATCATTCCGCGTGCCAAAGGTACTGCGGCGCGTTTAATTCAAGAGGCTGAGGGATATAAGTCACGTGTTGTCGCGACAGCGGAGGGCGATGCTAATCGTTTTAAGCAAATCTATATTGAATACGCCAAAGCACCTCAGGTAACTCGAGACCGCATGTATATCGATACGATGCGCGATATGTATAACAATGTAACCAAGATTTTGGTGGATACCACTAAGAGCAATAGCTTGCTGTATTTGCCGCTCGACAAAATTGTCGCGCAGGTCAGTGCTGAAAGCGTTCAAGCTACTGGCGCACAAGTAAACCAATCCACGCCAACAGGATCTGTATCGGTTGGGGGCGCAACAGGCGGTCCGACAATTCCAGCTCCGGTTGTTAGTGTCCCAAACGCAGCGAGCGCGAGTCAGGCTGCACCAGTGAACGCAAGCACTGTTGACAAGCGAGATGGTTTGCGTAGTCGCGATCGGGATTCCAGATAATGAACCTCAATCGCCTCTTTGCTGGGCTTATCGCCCTGATTGTATTTGTATACATTCTTTCCTCAAGCATTTTTATTGTTGATCAACGGCGGTACGCCGTAGTGTTTTCGTTCGGACAAATCGTGCGCGTGATTGAGCAACCTGGTTTCCAAGTCAAGTATCCAGCTCCATTTGAGAATGTGCGTTTCTTTGATCGCCGTATTCTGACTATTGATAATCCAGAGGCGGATCGTTTTATCACTGCTGAGAAGAAAAACTTATTGGTAGATTCTTACGTGAAATGGCGTATTGTCGATCCACGTAAATTCTTTATTAGTTTTAAGGGTGATGAGCGTTTGGCTGAAGATCGCTTGACCCAGCTAGTTCGTTCTGCCCTGAATGAAGAGTTCACTAAACGTACTGTACGCGAATTGATTTCTGATCAACGTGAGCAAGTCATGCAAGGTATCCGCAAAAAAGTGGCTGACGATGCATCTGATATTGGCGTAGAAATTGTCGACGTGCGCCTGAAGCGCGTAGATCTCTTGGCTGAAATTAGCGACTCTGTTTACCGTCGTATGGAAGCGGAGCGTAAGAGAGTGGCTAATGAATTACGCTCTACCGGAGCAGCGGAATCTGACAAGATTCGCGCCAATGCAGAGCGTCAACGCGACACGATTTTGGCTGAGGCTTATCGTGATGCCCAAAAGATTAAGGGTGCGGGTGATGCCAAGGCAACCGCTTTATATGCGGAAGCTTTTGGTCGTGATCCGCAGTTTGCTCAGTTCTATCAAAGCCTTGAGGCTTATCGCAGCTCGTTCAAGGATAAAAAAGACATAATGGTGGTTGAGCCCAATGGCGAGTTCTTTAAGTTCTTGCACAAAAAATAAGCGAAAGTGAATAATCCGGATCATGAATCGTTGGTTACTTCCTGAAGACATTGCCGATGTACTGCCAGCCAAGGCTCGAAAAGTAGAGACCCTGCGTCGCGCCATCTTGGATTTATATCAATCCTATGGCTATGAGTTAGTAGCGCCTCCGATCTTGGAGTTTCTGGATTCATTATTAACGGGCACTGGCTCCGACCTTGATTTGCAAACCTTCAAATTAGTCGATCAATTGTCTGGTCGTACTTTAGGGTTGCGTGCGGATATGACGCCACAGGTTGCTCGCATTGATGCGCACTTGCTAAACCGTGCAGGCGTCACCCGGCTTTGTTATGCCGGCTCAGTTGCGCACGCTCGCACGCCAGTTGGCGCTTCTGCACGTGAAGAGTTGCAGCTTGGCGCTGAGATTTATGGCTGCGCTACCTGGGAAGCGGATCTTGAGGCTGTATCCTTACTTTTAAAAACTTTAAGCGTAGCTGGTTTGGATCGCGTTTACCTTGATCTCTCGCATGCAGGTATTTTGGCTGGTATCTTAGACGGGCAGAATCTGGGTAAGGCTGATATCGAAGCTCTTTACGAGTTGCTCCAAAGCAAAGATCGCCCCCGACTGAGTGTTTGGGCTGCATCTATTGGCGCTAAATCTGCTGAAGCCTTGATGGCGCTGACGGAATTAAATGGTCCTTGCGCTAAAGTTCTCGCAAGCGCGAAGAAGGTATTACCGAAACATAGGTTGATTGATGAGGCTCTTGCTCAGTTAGAGCGTTTGGCGACATCTGCTGCCGGTCTATCTAAAGACTTGGAGCTCAGTATTGATTTGGCTGACTTGCGTGGTTATCAATATCACAGCGGTGTGATGTTTGCCGCCTATGTCGATAAACTGCCACAACCTATTGCTCGCGGCGGTCGTTATGACCGTGTTGGTCAAGCCTTTGGGCGCCCACGCCCAGCAACGGGTTTTTCATTAGACCTTCTGACGCTGGCAAATTTATCGCCGATGAACGTGTGTAAATTAGCAATTCTTGCTCCATGGGTTGATGATGCTGAGTTATCAAAGGTCATTGCTGATTTGAGAGCTACCGGCGAAGTTGTGATCCAGGCAATGGCTGGCGATACGGTAGAAGCGGCTGAATATGAGTGTGACCGAGAGTTGTGCAAGCAAGGCAACGCTTGGAAAGTTATAAAGCGGAATTAAGTAAAGAATTAAACCTATTTTGTAATTATCTTTTTGGATTTTATTATGTCTTCAAAGCAGCAAACACGTGGTCGTAACGTCGTTGTCATTGGCACTCAGTGGGGTGATGAGGGCAAAGGTAAAGTCGTTGATTGGTTAACCGATCACGCTAAGGCAGTAGTTCGCTTTCAGGGCGGACATAATGCCGGCCATACCTTAATTATTGGTGATAAGAAAACTATTTTGCGTTTGATCCCTTCTGGAATCATGCATAAGGAAGTGATCTGCTATATCGGTAATGGTGTAGTGCTTTCACCCGAAGCTTTATTTAAAGAAATCGGCGAACTTGAGGCGGCCGGTCTAAATGTTCAGAGTCGTTTAAAGATTTCCGAAGCCGCAACTTTGATCCTGCCATATCACGTAGCAATTGATCACGCTCGCGAGAAGAGGCGTGGCGAAGCAAAAATTGGCACAACTGGTCGTGGCATTGGCCCGGCCTACGAAGATAAGGTGGCGCGTCGCGCATTGCGCGTACAAGATTTGTTTTATCCAGAAAAATTTGCCGAGCAATTGCGTGAGAACTTGGAATATCACAATTTCATGTTGACCAATTACTACGGCGCCGAGTCTGTAAATTATGAAAAGACTTTAGCCGAAGCCATGTCTTATGCTGAAAGACTCAGGCCAATGGTGGTGGATGTTTCTAGCGCTTTGTATGCCGCTGAGCAAGCTGGCCAAAATTTATTGTTCGAAGGTGCTCAAGGCACATTGCTCGATATCGATCACGGCACCTATCCATACGTTACCTCTAGTAACTGTGTAGCAGGTAATGCGGCGGCTGGATCTGGCGTAGGCCCGGATTCATTGCGGTACATCCTGGGTATCACCAAGGCTTATTGCACGCGCGTTGGTGCGGGACCATTCCCGAGCGAACTCTATGACCACGATAATCCATCAAGACAAGATCCTACCGGCATTCGTTTGGCTGAAGTTGGTAAAGAGTTTGGTTCTGTTACAGGTCGTCCACGTCGCACGGGTTGGCTTGATGCCGCAGCTTTGAAGCGCTCTATTCAGATTAATGGTTTATCAGGCCTTTGCATCACTAAGCTCGATGTTCTTGATGGTCTGGAGACAATTCGCCTTTGCGTTGGCTACCACTTAGACGGCAAGAAATTAGATGTATTGCCCCGTGGCGCTGAGTCGGTTGCTCGTTGCGAGGCGATTTACGAGGATTTCCCGGGCTGGAAGGGCACAACCTTCGGTATTCGTGAATGGGACAAGTTGCCAGTAGAGGCGCAAAATTTTCTGCGCCGCATTGAGCAGGTTGCCGGAAAACCTATCGCTATGGTCTCTACGGGCCCAGAGCGCGATGAAACCATCCTATTGCAACATCCTTTTCAAGATTAATGCAAAATATTTAACTTATTTTTTATTTATTCAACATTTGTAACTAAGGTTTAGATTATGACTGCACGTACCGCCTGTAATGGCCTTCAAGTAGCCACTATTTTGTATCACTTTATCGAAGATAAGGTTCTGCCAGGCACTGGCGTTAAGAGCGCAGACTTCTGGAAAGGCTTTGATGAGCTCGTTAAAGATCTGACCCCCAAGAATGAGGCTTTATTGGCAAAGCGCGATCGTTTGCAAGCGGATTTGGATCAATGGCATAAAGCCAACCCTGGCCCCATTAAAGATATGCCTGCTTATCGTAAGCATTTAAAAGAAATTGGCTATCTTGATGAAGTCCCGGGCAAGGTATTGGGTGCAACTAAAAACGTTGATGATGAATTGGCACTGCAGGCTGGGCCTCAATTGGTAGTACCCGTGTTGAATGCGCGTTATGCCTTAAATGCTGCGAATGCCCGCTGGGGTTCCTTGTATGACGCTCTTTATGGCACTGATGTGATTTCCGAGGAAGAGGGCGCTACTAAGTCAGGCGGGTATAACCCAATTCGTGGCGCAAAGGTAGTTGCTTATGCTCGTAACTTTTTGGATCAAGCAGCTCCTTTGGCCAGTGGTTCGCACTGTGATGCAGTTGCTTATACCGTTAATGACGGTAAGCTCTCTGTTGAATTAAAAAACGGCAGTGCTACAGGATTGTCTAATGAGAAACAGTTTGCCGGTTATCAGGGTAGTGCTTCTGCGCCATCTTCTGTTTTGCTCCGCAATCATGGCATTCACATTGATATCGAAATCGATAAGAGCAAGACGATTGGCTCCAGCGATCCAGCGGGTGTAAATGATGTTGTGCTCGAGGCCGCCTTGTCCACCATCTTGGATTTGGAAGACTCTATTGCAGCCGTTGATGCCGATGACAAAGTCCTCGCATATGAGAACTGGTTAGGCATTTTGAAAGGTACTTTAGTTGAAGAAGTGCATAAGGGAGGCAAGACCTTTACCCGCGCACTAAACCCGGATCGCAAATATATCGCAGCTATTGGCGCAGTTGATGCAAAAGATGGGGTTGTAACTTTGCACGGTCGCTCACTCTTGTTTCTGCGTAACGTGGGCCATTTAATGACTAACCCAGCCATTATCACGAGCGAAGGTAAAGAAATCTACGAAGGTATCTTAGATGCCGTCGTGACTGTATTGATTGCTTTGTATGACATCAAGCGCCCAGCCACCCAGGCTATTGGCAATACCCGCAAAGGTTCTGTATATATTGTTAAACCAAAAATGCATAGCCCGGAAGAAGTGGCTTTTGCTGGTGAATTGTTTGGCCGTGTTGAAAATTTACTAGGATTGCCTGCTGATACTGTCAAGCTTGGCATCATGGATGAAGAGCGTCGCATGAGTGCGAATATTAAAGCTGCTATTGCCGCTGCTGGCGCACGTGTTGCCTTTATTAACACTGGCTTCTTGGATCGTACTGGCGATGAAATGCATACCGCTATGCATGCTGGCCCGATGATGCGCAAAGGTGATATGAAAACCAGTAAGTGGTTGGCGGCCTATGAGCGACGTAACGTGTTTGCCGGTTTGGATTGTGGTCTGCGTGGTCGCGCTCAAATCGGCAAGGGTATGTGGGCAATGCCTGATTTGATGAAGGCGATGCTAGAGCAGAAAATTGTTCATCCTAAAGCTGGCGCTAATACTGCCTGGGTTCCATCACCAACTGCTGCAACATTGCATGCGCTTCACTATCACCAAGTAAACGTTGCTGAAATCCAAAAAGAAATGGAAAAGTTGGATGGCGCGGCCGAAGCCGAAGCTTTGATTGATGATCTCTTAACTATCCCGGTTGTAGAGAAAGCAAGCTGGTCCAAGGAGGAGATTCAGCAAGAGCTCGACAACAACTGTCAGGGTATTTTGGGTTATGTCGTTCGCTGGATCGACCAAGGCGTTGGTTGTTCCAAGGTGCCTGATATTCATAATATTGGCCTGATGGAAGATCGCGCAACTTTACGCATCTCTAGTCAACATATTGCAAACTGGTTACTGCATGGCATCGTTACCGAAGCCCAGGTAAACGAGACATTGCAGCGTATGGCCAAAGTAGTTGATGATCAAAATGCTGGTGATGCCTTGTATAAGCCAATGATGCCGAACTATAAAGATTCCGATGCTTATAAAGCCGCTAGCGATTTAATCTTTAAGGGGCTTGAGCAGCCAAATGGATATACAGAGCCATTGCTCCATGCTTGGCGTTTAGCGGTAAAGAAGGCTGCCGCGAAGTAAATTCATAGCTAGTTAAAAATGAATGGATTTGTCGCAAGACAAGTCCATTTTTATTTACATGCTACATACCTATGTTCGGCTTTTTAAATCCATTCTCTGGACCAGTCCGTCAATTGAGCTTTCAATTTAATGATGGTGGCAGGGCTTTGGCTGGATTTAAGGGTGGAGCAGGTGACTGCGTGGTTAGATCCATTGCTATTGCGGCCAATTTGCCATATCTGCGGGTCTATGAAGACTTAAGGTCTGCGAATGAGGCCTACGCCGAATTGAGGAGCGATAGGCTCGCCAAAAGGCTCAATGTCAAGGGATCAAGCCCTCGAAATGGTAATCATCGCAATGTTTTTCACTCTTACATTATTGGACTTGGTTTTGAATGGGTGCCCACTATGAAGGTTGGGGTAGGTTGCCAGATTCATATGCGGGCGGACGAGCTCCCTAGTGGAATTTTGATCGCTAAAGTATCAAAACATTTAACTGCTGTAATCAATGGGGTGATTCACGATACTCACGACCCCGCTAGAGGCGGAAATCGTTGCGTTTATGGCTATTACCGCAAAACTTAAAGTAATTTCTTAAGAATAAAAAAATAGCGAATTATTTGGTTTAAAAGCCTGAAAACGACAAAAAATAGCAGTTTTTTGGAGATTTTCTTAAAGTTAAAACTTGCGGTTAGCGTACTTAAGATGCCAGGCTTCTTTGTACAGAGCAGTCATTCCAATCATGACAGAGGTGGTCCAGGCGAGTGAAAAAAGTCCGGTGAAGGCGATAAAAAAAGCCATGCTTTTCCATCCCATGGGGAGTATATCGGTAACAAAACCAACCGTCGTGTAACAGCTGCCTGAGAAAAGGATGGCTTGGACCGGGTCGAGGATTAGGCCGAGCGAGAGGAGAATGCCTGCCCAAATGAAGATCTCCGAGATATGAATCAGGGCGAAGAATATAAAGGCGACATAGAAATGAAAAAAAATCCGATTATGTTGTTTCTTCTCCAGGTTTGTATTGGTGAGACGTTCAAAGCGCATGAGAATGTGGTTTAAAGCGCTTCCATGAAATATGAGAATGACGGTGAGTCCCACCAAGCCGCAGATGATGTCTAAAAATAAGAATGCGAAAGAAAAGCCGTGGGGTGTAGGTAGGATAGGGGGCATCAAATCGATTTCGACCATGCGAATATTTGTGGAATTGGCTTTGATCGTACCCCAATGCAGACTCGGACGCTAGGGAGGATAATTACCGCTGTTTCCATTATTCGCGCTATACATCCCATTTTGAGCACTGTTCGCACCCCTCAGCAAGAACGTTTCTTTTTGTTTGCCTTGGCGGGTATTCAGTTCACCCATATCTTGGATTTCATGATCATGATGCCTTTGGGTCCGCAATTTATTCAGGCCCTCGACATTAACACCCATCAGTTTGGTTTATTGCTCTCTTCATACACCTTTGCCGCTGCTTTCGCTGGAATCTTCGCAACCTACTATGTTGATCGCTTTGAGCGCCGTCAGCTGCTCTTAAGTCTTTATGCTTGCTTCATCGTGGCGACCTTGGCATGTGGTTTTGCACCCAACTATCACACGTTATTTATTGCCAGGGCATTTGCAGGAGCGTTTGGCGGAGTCCTGGGCGCAATGGTTCAAACCATTGTGGCAGACTCAATTCCATTTGAGCGCAGGGGAAAGGCTCTAGGTACAGTGATGGCGGCATTTTCAGTATCCACGGTTGCTGGTGTTCCACTCAGTTTATTTTTAGCAAACCACATTACAGTTTTAGGTTGGCGCGCTCCTTTTGTGTTTATCGCCCTTATCTCGACAGTTATTCTATATTTGGCCTATCGTAATCTTCCTAAGATAACGGGCCACCTTGATCATGTACATGAGGGCAGTCGCTTTAGGCAAATCTATGAGCTTGCTATTGCACGCCATCATTTAAGAGCATTTATCTTTATTGGATTCATTATGGTCACCGGGTTCTCGGTGATTCCTTATATTGCCCTCTATTTGACTTCAAACGTTGGTATTGCCAATTCCTATATTTCACTGATTTATCTTTGTGGTGGGGTGGCGACGCTCATGAGTTCTCGCTATATCGGCCATATGGCAGACAAACATGGAAAAGTGAAGGTCTTTAGAGTGCTCGCTATTGTTAGCCTTGTTCCTTTGATTGTGACCACCAATCTTCCCGAAGTTCCTTTATGGGTGGTGTTGATTAATCAAACCCTATTCTTTATCTTGATTTCGGGTCGCATGATTCCGGCGATGGCGATGATCAGTCAGGTTGTGGAGGCGAAAATTCGGGGTACCTTTATGAGTCTTATCGGTTCAGTACAAATGCTTTCTTCCGGCATTGCTTCAGTGGTGGCGGGTGTGGTCGTGACGATTGGCGCCGATGGCAAGATGCAACATTACAGCTGGGTGGGGTATGGTTCGGCCGTATGTGGCTTGATCACATTCTTTCTGGTGGGATATATTCATTCTGATCAGAAAGCCGGCCAATCAAATGTTGTTAACTTATTTAATAAGGCGAAATAAATGATCCAATACAAACGTCCAGACGGTCAATCGGTTAATGCGTATTTGGTAGAACCCAAGGACAAAGCCAATGCACCTGGTATTGTGGTTATTCAGGAGTGGTGGGGTTTGAACGACCAGATCAAGGGTGTAGCGAACCGCTTGGCCGAAGCTGGTTATCGCGCTTTGGTTCCTGATTTGTATAGAGGCAAAGTGGCTTTAGAGGTGAATGAGGCAGAGCATCTGATGAGCGGCCTTAATTTTGGCGAGGCAGCAGGCCATGATATTCGTGGGGCAGTTCAGTATCTCAAGTCTACTGGCAGCGCAAAGGTTGCCGTTACGGGGTTCTGTATGGGTGGTGCTTTAACCGTTCTATCCGCATGCAATATCCCAGAACTGGACGCAACAGTTGTTTGGTATGGTTACCCACCTCTAGAGTATATAAATGCATCTGCTGTAACAAAACCAATGATGGCGCACTGGGCGCTTCATGATGACGCTTTTGCCATTGGTGGAGTTGATCAATTGGAGGCAATGCTAAAAGATGCTGGAGCCAATCTCGAGTTCTATCGTTACGACGCAAAGCATGCTTTTGCCAATGAAGAGGCCGATGCTAGAAATCTGCCATTCTTGAAGTATCAGGCTGATGCAGCAAAACTTGCTTGGACTCGTACGATGGATTTTTTTAAGAAACAACTCCAGTCTTAATTTCTCCTTTTATATTCGCCCATTGTTATGCATCTCTTTGCCGAAAATCTTGCTGTTGAAATCTCGTCTTACTACCGCAACCTGGCTCTAGGCCATGGCGTTGTTCCGAAGGTATTTACTTTGGTCAATAGCGACGGCGACCAGTATCTTTTTTTCATAGACGATCTCGGCATGGAAGGGGTAGAAGAGTCTCAGTTTCTTGCCTATATTGTTCAGGCGCATGATGCCGTTTGTTATGCGAGAGGCACTTTGGTGATTTTGGACAAGACCCAGCAACTGATCGAGTTCGCAGTCATCGACAAAGACAATAGGGATGCGATTGTTTGTTCGGCTGAGTTAACTCGAGATATAGATGACAAGCCTGTTGGTTTGACGGAGTTTGAGAAGGTCTTAGCCCCCAAGAAGACCATCTTTTTTAGCGGCTTGTTTGAGCCGCTTAATCTGTCGGAAGATAAAGCTGAAGACTTTCAAAGTCTGTGGGATGAGATGAAAGGCAAGATCTTACATAGGACTATGGGAATTTAGTCGTATAGGATGACGTCGCAGCAGAAACGGTTCTTTATTGATGGCTTTCAGGAGATGTCGCGCTCGAGCGTGACCATATTGACTTGGGGTTTTGTTACTGGGATTGCCATGGCCAAGTCCAGCTTAACCGTGCATCAAGCTCTGGCCGTGAGTCTCTTGGTCTATGCTGGCTCCTCGCAATTAGCGGCGCTCCCACTGATTGCTGCAGGTCTACCCATTTGGATGATATTGCTTACCTCATTCATGGTGAATTTACGCTTCGTTATTTTTAGTCTAGGACTGCAAGCCCATTTTTCTTATCTACCTTTGTGGCGAAAATTCTTCTTGGGTTATTGCACTGCGGATTTTAGTTATCTCCTTTATATCAAACGCTATCCAGAACCCGAGACCAAGCATGAGCTGCTTGCTGATAAAGAGTGTTTGCGCTTGCATTGGATGATGGGTATGCAATTTTCTAATTGGTTTTTATGGCAGGTTGGCTCTATTTTTGGCATTCTGCTCGCGAGTCAAATACCCAGCAACTGGGGTCTAGAATTTGCGGGTTCTATTGCTTTGTTGGCCATTATTGTCCCCATGCTCGATCGATCGTCAGCGCGTTGGGCTGCGCTGAGTGCTGCTGTTGTGGCTGTTGCGACTTACGGCATTCCTTTTAGGCTTAATATTGTTTTAGCCATCGGAGCGGCATTGGTAGTTGGCATGATGACTGATAGGTCTCCTAAAGGGACCATACTTTAATGAAGATCGATTTCAATATCACCTTACTCATCATTGGCATGACTGTGGTCACCGCGTGGTCTCGAAGTTTCTTTTTGATTCTGGGTGAGCGTACAAGGATTCCCTCTTTCATTTTGGAGGCTATCCGTTTTGCGCCATTGGCCGCCATGATTGCCATCTTAGCGCCAGAAATATTTTTACCAGCCACCGCATCTAGCGTTGCTGAATTTAATCTGAAGTTACCTAATATCTGGGGTGGGCTAGCGGCCATTCTTGTCTTCTACCTGACTAGAAAAATGCTCTTTACCTTGATTATTGGTATGGCTGTATATACAGCCGCAAGATTCTGGTTTTGAAGGCTAGTTTGAATATGGGTAATTTATCCTCATATGGGGTCTGGCAAGAGTATTTGGTATTCAGGAAGGGTGATCCAAAACCCATGCGCCCAATTTATATAGGTCTGGTGCCTAGTTGGATGCCCATTTAGATAGACCATTTGATGCTTCTGAGACATTCTATCTAAACAATTCAATTAAAAAGTACCCGTTGGGTGGGGCAAAACTTTCTAACCCTATTTTTTACAAATATCTGCTTCTTACGATTGCATCGATTGTATAAGTCAAAAAAAGTATTTATAGAGTGATAAAGACGCCATACCCCAAGAAGAATAAAGAACCTATGCCTAATAAGCCTGATAGCCAATAAAGCGCAGCGATGCCAGTGATCACGGAGGCTGATGCTAGAACAATCGCTACTTGCAATAAACCTGCTGCTATTTCTAATAGATGGTATTTCTGTAAATAGACATCTCTTTCAACTTCGGCTGCTTTGGCTTTGAGCATGAGCTCTTGCTTGCCATCTTGTTTAACGGGATCTGAATCGTAGTGGGCAATGTCTTTGGATAGCTTACTAAGAGCCTCTTCGGTCTGGGGATCTTTTGCTTTACCCAATAATTCAATCAGCAGGTTGACATTCTTAGCGCTGGACTGGCGAATGCTTTTGGCCTGATAAAACGACCACAAGTCAGATGCTTCCATTTGCTTGGTGAGTACTTCAGTCTGATAAGACTTCCCAATGGTCTCAGATAAGGCCAGGAACAGCGCAAGAATTGCAATTAGTAGTGCTACCTTTTTATTGGATGATGGGTGCTCCACATGATGCTCAAGTTCTGACATACATAACCTTTAATGCAAAGTATTAGTGCATAAATGATAGCAAGTAGCGAGGGGGTGTGGCCAGCCCTCAGTTTAGGTTTCTATCTAAATAGAACGTCCAACTGCACCCATTGCCCTTGAAATAGGGTTCTATGACCCCCATATAAGGTCTAATAAGAGTATTTGGTGCCCAGGAAGGGACTCGAACCCCCACAACCTTACGATCGCCAGCACCTGAAG
>Ga0316228_1002284_pt1 | contig 17218 bp, 19 predicted proteins | sample TBH18021metaG_FD_206005 | JGI IMG/M metagenome (GOLD analysis project Ga0316228, IMG submission 206005) | Freshwater microbial communities from Trout Bog Lake, Wisconsin, USA - TBH18021 | ecosystem: Environmental > Aquatic > Freshwater > Lake > Hypolimnion/Profundal zone | place: USA: Wisconsin... | reverse complement strand
TATCGGATTATTAGGAAGTCATTCAAACATTACAAATGGCAGTTATTTAAAGTCTGCAATTTCGAGTATTTGTGGCTTAGTAGTAATTACTTTTATATTAATTATGTTTAATACAAGTAATATGATAGATCCACTTACAGTTGGATTATCTCTTGCATTAAGTCAGATTGTATCTGTAATTATTTTATTTTATTTAGTTTTTAAAAAATAGTATATGAAAAAAAATCTATTAAGTAATCAAGTAACTGTATGTATATTTGCACACAATGAAGAGGGAAGAATACTTAGATCAATTAAGAATTTTAATGAAATATTCGAAATTTTAATAGTAGATAATTTTAGCCATGATAAAACAAAATTTATAGCAGAGGAAAATGGATTTAAATGTATTTCAATAAAAAATCCAGGATTTATAGAGACGCCTGAAGTTATGGATTTATTATGGGATAAGATTAAAACTAACTATATTTTAATGGCGTATGTAGGCGAATTTATTCCATTCAATCTTTTAAAAAAATATTCAGAAATCGCAAATAACCAAAGCTATGATGTAGTCAGAGCCTTTAGGTTGAGCGTAACTGCAGGTGAGCCCATTCCGATTAGCGGTAATCCAAGGAGGGGTATGGATGGCGATCTCAGGTTCTATCGGAGAGGTTCAGTAAGCTATTCAAAAAATAAAGTCCACGAAGTTGGAAAAATAATATGTAATCCAAATCGTGTATTGAATTTGGTAATGGAAAAAAAATATCACTTCATTCAATTTCGTGATTATGATTGTTCGCGCACAGAAAATGTATTAAGAATATATGATGATATTTTAGCTGTTCAACGATTTGAAGGGGGGCAAAGATTTAATTTTTTATCTGCTTTGCTGCAGTCTATTAAAATATTTTTATCTGTATATATTAGATTTGGTTGTTATAAATTTGGAATGCTTGGTTTTTTACACTCATATTATAGATTTCATATGGAATTTACAATATGGCTTAGAATCTGGGAGCTCGAAAATGGATACACAATGGATAGAGTGATAGATTTAAATAGTACAAACAGAAATCGGTGTGAAATAGAGCTAAACAAAAAAACTAAACTATAATTTTTTTATATTTTAAAATAGGGCATAAAAGTATGTGGAATAAAATTATCAAACTTTATAGTTTATTAAAATTTCGCCTCAAATATCCATTAGTAGCTATTTATGGCCTACCAAACTATTTAGCATTTTATAACTTTAAAAATCATGAATCTAAAAAAGGTTTCTTTTCACAGTTAGGCCAAGATGAGTTAATCTTTACTGAGTTTTACAATTACATTAATCTTGCTTCATTTCCAAAGATTTTCATTGATATCGGGGCCAATCACCCCATAAGGCATAGCAACTCATACTTTTTTGAACGCAATCAAAATTTTACCGTTCTTGCGATTGATCCCTTAAAGGAAGTCAAAGTTCTTTGGGAGACAATAAGACCTAATGTAGAGTTTGTTCAAACGGCTGTTGGTGAGATTAACGGAGAAATTGAATTTAATGTTGTTGAAGGTGGTGAAATAGAATCAATGTTTTCTTCTGTTTCAGGGGCTTCAGATAAAAATAAAAATAATTCTTCTTCTGTGCGCACGGTACCAATTCGCAGATTGGCAAATATATTTGCCGAGCATAAAATAAGTACTGTAGGAATTGTTAGTTTAGATATTGAGGGCTATGAATTAAATTCACTAAAGGGTATAGATTTTGCAACATTTAAATCATATATTTTCCTAATTGAGAATAATTCTAATTTAGGCATTGGGGATGATGATATAAGAAAATATATGACTGAAAAGGGGTATTTATATTATGCTAGAGTATGGAATTTAGATGATATTTTCATTCATAAAGATATTTTCCTGCTAAAATAATATGTTAGATTCATATGATTATTTCATTAGAATTTTATCAATAACTATTTTAGTATTGAGTATTACATATTCATATATATACTGTAGAAATAATTATTTAAATATTATTTTATGGAGTAATTTAGGATTATTATTTTTATATGCATCCTATCTGATATCGAATATTAGATTTTCCAATGGATTCTCTGTAAACGCTGAAATATTCACTTCCATCCTCTGTTTTTTAAGTGGAATATTTTTCCATTTAGGTTTCAAAAATAACAGGAAAACATTAATTGGTACTGCTGGAGTAACCATTAAAGGGATGAGATATACTTATATTTTAATATTAATTAGTAATTCAATAATTTTTTATCTTTTTTTGACTGATGGACAGATTTGGAGAGTTGTGACTGATGGAGTCGGATTAAAGTATCAAAGATTGCTGGAAATATCCGAAAAAAGTCCAATACTTCTAAACTTGGATGCGTTAGCACTCTCTACAACAATTATTGGATTTGTATGGTCAATACTATCCTATAAAAATAGAGGAAAGAACATAAATATTGTATATTTTTATGTTTTATTGGCAACTATATATGTAATGTCTACAGGGTCGAGATCTCCTATTTTAATATTTATTCTCCTTGCAATATCTGCTATTGCAATTGGTAAAAATTATTCTACCTCTATTTTGACTATCTACAACTATAGATATAAATTTGGTATTTTCATTTTTTTGATAATGCTTTTTTTTATGGTTATAACAACAGCATTAAGAGTTGAATCTGAAAATTTAAATTCTATTGTATTCGAAGAGTATTTTAAGATTAATGATTTTGGTTTGATTAAAAGTTTGGTTGAGTCAGGTAACTCAGCAATATTTTTTTTATCGACAGTTATAACCTATTCCGCCAGTACATATAACAATATAGTAATAAGATTCCAAGAGATTAATTATATAACACCATCTTATGGCTACAGATTCTTTTTTTATTTAATTTCAGCATTTAAAATTATTATGCCAGAATCAATTATTTCTAATATATTTAATCAATGGAAAGATCTTGCTACTGAAAATAATATTTCCTTACTTGATATATCTGCTGCTGCAGGTCAATGGGCTACACCATATGGGGACTTAATATGGGATTTTGGTCTAACTGGTGCCGTTATTATAACTATTATAAGCGCATACTTTATAGGAGTCATTATAAAAAACACTCACAAATACCCATCGTTACAAAATCTACTTTTATCTACAATTATAATTGGAACATGTCTTTTGCCATTAACGCATCCATTATTTTCGCTATATTTTCAATATCTTCTGCTTATTTGCTTATGCTTAAGATTTAAAATATTTAGCAAATTATTTGTATCCAAAAAATGATTAATAAAAAACCACTATTATCAGTAATAACAGTTTGTTTCAACGCTGAACGCACAATTGAAAATTGTATTAAATCTGTAATAAAACAAAAAAATCAGTATATTGAATTTATTATAGTGGATGGACTGTCCACCGACGAAACATTTAATATTGTTAACTTATATAAAAATAATATCGATATTATTATTCATGAAAATGATAATGGAATATTTGATGCAATGAATAAAGGTTTCAATATTTCTTCAGGAGAGTATGTTACCTTCCTAAATGCAGATGATATATATATGCCAACTACTATTGAATTAATAATAGAAAGCATTAGAAAGTCAAATAATTTGGTTGACATATTTTATGGTGATTGGATTGGAATTAACGCAAAAGGATGTAAAATTTACAGATATGCACAGCATAAAGTTGGTTATAAGTACTCACTTTGCCATCAAGCTATATTTGCAAAGCGAAATGTTTTTCCGGCTCAATCTCCTTTTAATTTAAGCTATAAACTTTGCGCTGATTTTGACTTAGTCTTATTTTGGCTTAAAAGTAAAAATACTTTTTGTAAAATTTCATTTCCTCTAGTTGAATTTAGTGAAGTTGGTTCTAGCGCTAAATTTATTCGTAAGTCTGCCTTTGAAGATATAGCCATAATATTTCGACGTAGGCTAAATTTAGCGACTATTATTTTAGCGATAAGAATATTCGCTTACTATTGCTTTAGTGAAATTAAAAGTAAATTGACTTAGTTTTTATGAAACTTAAAAATAGAAAATTATTAGTAATATCAGCTGTCAATTTGGTAGAGGGCGGAACGCTAACCATTCTGAGGGATTGCATCTCTGCTGCTGAAGCATACCTTCCCTCACAGTGGCATATATTAGTATTTGTTAATAGTAAGTCTTTAGTTAAGTCAACTCGTAGTAAGTTTATTGAGATTCCAAGCGCAAAAAAAAGTTGGCTTAGAAGATTTTGGGTTGAGTGGGTTTTGTTTGGGCTGATAGCAAAGAAGGTATCTCCCACACTTTGGCTATCCCTTCATGACGTTACCCCAAATGTGGGCAACACTAAGCAAGCCGTCTATTGCCATAATCCAATGCCTTTTTTTCATATGGGCATCCAAGAGGCATGGTTAGAGCCTAAATTAGTAATGTTTTGGCTATTCTATAAAATTATTTATAGAATTGGTATTAAAAAAAATTCTGCAATTTTTGTTCAGCAAGATTGGATTCGTAATAAATTTATACGCTGGGCACCAAATACTAATATTATTGTTACAAGACCTTTTTTATCTTCATCCAAAATTCAACCTACAAGACTTAATAGTACACACAATAAGTTTTTTATATACCCAACATTTCCGCGTGTTTTTAAGAACATAGAATTGGTATGTGAAGCGGCAAGAATATTGGAGCTGAATCCACTTTGGACTAGTCGTATTGCCGTGACTATTTGTGGCAATGAAAATAGATATGCCAATTGGATTATTCATAAATATGGCAGCTTAAAAAGCGTTGCATTTATCGGACGACAAGATTCAGCAGGCATGCAAGCTCTCTATGCAGCGGCTGATTGCCTACTTTTCCCTTCTAGGCTAGAAACTTGGGGTCTTCCAATATCTGAAGCTATAAGTCTTGGCTTGCCAATTTTGGCGTCTGATCTTCCTTATGCCCACGAAGTTATTGGTTCTTATAGACCTGCAAATTTCTTTAATCCTACGCGGGCAGATGAATTGGCGAAAATTATGCTTGATTTTCAGAGCAATAATCAAGAACTTATAAATAAAAATAATTGGAAAACTAAACAGCCTTCTGCATCAAATTGGGAAGAATTTATTAAAATATTACAAGAAATTGCATTATAAAGTGTGGACTTTTAAATGGGTTTAATTCGGCTCCTATTGGCTTTTTCAGTACTTTCTAATCATTTTAAATCTAGTCATTATTTAAAATTTGTTGGCGGTGATATTGCTGTTGAATTATTTTTTATAATTTCCGGATTTTATATGGCAATGGTTTATAAAGACTACTCATCAAACTTATATTTTTGGAAAAGTCGATATTTAAGACTATATCCTGTGTATATATTCTGTGCAGCATCGGCTCTTATATTATTTCCATTAGATAGGTTTATAGATGGAATTAATGCTTTACCTTTTTTTGCTAAAACCTATTTAATTTTCACAAATTGTACTTTGCTATTTCAGGATTTAACAATGTTTTTGGGGGTTAATAATGGAGTTACCTTCTTTACTAAAAATTTTTCCAATTCGAATCCGCCATTACATACATTATTATTAGTACCACCAGCTTGGTCACTTGGTTTGGAGATTTCATTCTATTTGATATGCCCATTTATTATAAAATTAAAATCATATAAAATTCTAATAATAGCAATTGTATCCATAGTAATTAAATTGATTTTAAGCCACCAGGGATATAATGCCGATCCGTGGTCATACCGTTTTTTCCCATCAGAATTAAGTTTATTTATATTTGGTATTATTTCGTATAGACTATACTACAGTGTAGGATATTTATACTTTAATAAATTTATTTCCATTATTATATTTATATTAGTTGTTTTTATTTTATATAACTATCAAAATTTTAATATAAACTACAACATCAATAAATGGATGTTGTATATTGTTTTTATACTTTCTCTTGGTTTTATATTTAATTTAACAAAATATAATAGATTTGATAGATTTATTTCAATATTAAGCTACCCTATATATTGTGTCCACATCATAGTTTTAACGTATTTAATGCCTATAGGTGAAATTTGGAAAAATGATGGCTCCGTATTAATGTCATTATTATATTTTTTAGTGACATGTATAGTATCAATAATCATCTATTACGTAATAGAAAAACCTTTTGACGCATATAGAAAAAAATATAAATATAAAATGGATCCAATATTAAATGTTAACTAAAATTCAACAAAGTATTGTTAAGTATGGATTATTAAAGACAATAGTCAAGATTATTTTATATCCTTTTAATAAAATTTATTTATTACATTTTAAGAAATCAGTCCTTGGTCTAGAGAATATTGAGGATCGGTTTACACAAATTTACGAGAAAAATCATTGGGGCGATAAAGAAAGCGTTAGTGGAGTTGGATCTACTGTTGAATACACTAAAAATATTAGAAGTGAACTTCCGAAAATTTTCCAAAAATTTAATATTAAAAAGATTTTTGATGCTCCATGTGGTGATTTTAATTGGATGAAACTAGTTATAAATGAGACGAATGTAAAATATGTAGGCGGTGATATTGTGTTACCTCTTGTTAATAGAAATAACAACTCATACGCTAGTAATAATATTGAGTTTATTCATATTGATCTTACTAAGGATTTTTTCCCTAGTGCTGACTTAATGATATGTAGAGATTGTTTATTCCATTTATCCTATGAAGATATATTTTTATTTTTAAACAATTTTGTTAATTCAGATATCAAATTTTTATTAACAACAACACATATGAGAAATAATTTTAAAAATAACAATATTGAGTCAGGTGATTTTAGATTGATAGATCTTTTATCTAGTCCGTTTTATTTTCCACCTGATGTGCTGTATCAATTTGATGATTGGAATTCTCCCGAACCAAGGAGGCAGATGTGTCTTTGGACCAAGACTCAGATTGTCGAAGCTCTTAAGACCCATTCACTTTCCTAGATTTGTAACCTATATCTTGAATAAACCTCGATTTTCTGTGCTTATGGCTGCTTACAATGGAGCTGCATACATTCAAGAGCAAATAGCTTCAATTCTTAATCAGGAGGGGGTTGATGTGCATCTATTCATTAGCCTTGATCAATCCACTGATGAAACCTTTAGCATAATACATTCTCTTGCTAATTCAGATAATCGTATAAGCATCCTGCCTATTGGGAGTCATATTTTTGGTGGTGCTGGACCCAATTTTTATCGCTTAATTTCTGATGTTGATTTCACAGACTTTGATTTTATAAGCTTTGCAGATCAAGATGATGTGTGGAATGTCGATAAATTATCTAGAGCAAATAAAATTATGGGGGCGAGTCGTGCGCAAGGATACTCATCAAATTTCACTGCCTTTTGGTCAAATGGTCATATTTTAAATATTAAAAAAGCGTACCCACAGCGTCGATGGGATTTTATATTTGAATCAGCTGGACCTGGCTGTACATATGTAATTCGATCTGATTTAGCTCTTGCTTTGAAGCGTTTTATATTGCAAGCGGGAGAGGAGCTCTCCAAAATTGAATTTCATGATTGGCTTATTTATGCATATGCCAGATCTCAAGGTTACCGATGGATAATTGATGACTGGTCTAGTATTAATTACCGTCAACACTCGAGCAATCAGTTGGGAGTCAATTCTGGCGTACGCTCATTTTTATTGCGGGTTAAAAAAATCTTAAATGGATATGGAGTAAGTCAATCTTTGTTAATCGCTAATTTAATAGGGGCTAATTCCATGAATATAGTGCGGCGAGGCCTACTAGATGGCCGAATAGGATATATTTGGTTGTCTCTTCAATGTTGCGATTGTAGGAGAAAAAAGATTGATCAAATAATGTTTTTTATTTCATGCTTATTGCTCGCTATTATTGATCCCTTGAGGTTGACTCCCACTAAATGAGACGGGTATTAGTTACCGGTGGACAAGGTTTTATCGGCTCATCTGTCGCCAGCTATTTTTCTTCGAAAGATGTTATTACTCGCATTTCATCTAGAAAAGATCCTGACGCTAATACCATTGAGGGCATTGAGCACTGCATAACAAGTGACCTAAGTGCCAATACTGATTGGTCTGAGGCTTTAATTGGGGTCGATGTAGTAGTGCACTGCGCTGGTCGTGCTCATATCTTAAAAGATAAAAATGCTGACCCTCTTGAAGCATTTAGGGTGGCTAATAGAGATGGTACTGTTAACTTAGCGTGTCAGGCAGCTAAGTTGGGCGTGAAGAGGTTCATTTTTTTAAGCTCAATAGGCGTAAATGGTGCAGCCTCAATACAAAATCAGCCTTTTTCTGAGGTTGATGTACCTGCCCCACATAATGATTATGCTCTTTCTAAGTTTGAGGCCGAAAATGCTCTGTTTGAAATCTCCAGATCCACTGAGATGGAGGTGGTAGTAATACGGCCTCCATTGGTATATGGGTATTGTGCGCCTGGAAATTTTGCTTTATTAGTTAAGGCAGTTCGAAGCAGGTTGCCCTTACCCTTGGGTAGTATTAAAAACCTTCGCAGCATGATATTTGTTGGAAATTTAGTTGATTTCATCTTTCAAGCAGCTATAAATCCAAGGGCGGCGAATCAGATTTTTTTGATAAGTGATGGTGAGGATTTACCTATTAGTGGGGTCATACGTAACTTATCTAAAGCTATGAAAATACGGCCATTTTTACTACCACTGCCACTTCAGATTTTGAGGGTATTGGCTATGTGTGTAGGTGCTCATGGTGTGGTTGATAGGCTTTGCTGTACTCTACAAATTGATTCTTCTAAGGCTAGAAAATTAATAGGGTGGTCCCCGCCTTTTTCGCGCGATGAGGGATTTTCACGATCTGTTTAACGAATATTTATCCGAAATAAAATCTAAATCATGATTAGTGCTATCAATTTGATTGGTCGTAAAAATCTTATATTTATGATATTTTAAGATCTCTTATGAACTCAATGAAAAGACTTTTTGATCTGGTAACGAGTTTTTTAGCGCTGGTAATATTTTTCCCGCTGATTGTCTTGGTTGCACTGCTCGTGAAATTAAAATCCAAAGGCCCTGCTCTTTATTGGTCTGACCGTGTAGGCAATGGCAATATCATATTTAAGATGCCTAAATTTCGGACGATGCAAGTGGGAACCCCTGCCGTCGCAACTCACTTACTTTCTGACTCTACCCAATATTTAACACCAGTGGGTTCATTTTTGCGGAAATCAAGTCTAGATGAGTTGCCACAGCTATGGAGTATTTTGATTGGTGATATGAGTTTTGTAGGGCCAAGACCTGCATTGTTTAATCAAGACGACTTAATTGCTTTGCGAACCCAATATGGCGTGGATAAGTTAGTGCCAGGATTAACTGGCTGGGCGCAAGTCAATGGCCGTGATGAATTATCAATCCCTGATAAAGTTCAATTTGAGGTTGAGTATCTCCAGAAACAGTCTTTTTGGTTTGATCTGAAGATATTGGGCTTAACTTTTCTAAAGGTGGTTCGCCGAGCCGGGGTTTCCCATTAATTTGGTTCTTTTGAATGCATTTTCTATTTTTTGCTGACTCACTTCCACTAGTAAGATAACTACCAACTTAGCATTTATTATGCCGAGTATATTTTTAGAGCAGAATGGCTCATCTGTCTTACTAAATACTAAATTCCCTTAACTTGGCTATATAATTTATAATCAAGTTCGTGCCCATTAATGCAACTAAACAGTCACTATTAAACCTTCCTCGCCCAATTAAGAGGGGTGTTGTGATGTGCTGTGATGTGATTATTTGCGCATTCAGTGTTTGGCTGGCTTTTGGGCTTCGCTTAGACCAGTGGGGCCATTTTCAAGGACAGCAGTGGATAGTTCTCCTTGCCGCCATTGGATTTTCATTTCCCCTCTTTATTTCTTTTGGCTTATACCGCGCTATTTTTAGATATGTTGGCTCGGCTGCACTCGCTTCAATGGCGCGCGTTTTCATTATTTACACGGGCTTATTCTTCTGCACTTTTACACTCCTTGGAGTGGATGACGTACCTCGGTCAATTGGCATCATTCAGCCCATCCTCTTATTTATCGGAATCGGAACTAGTCGATACTTTGTGCGCTATTGGTTAGGTAGTATCAACAATGTTCAAAAGTCATTTCACCGAGCCCAACCTATTGCGCTGATTTATGGCGCCGGCTCAGCAGGTCGTCAATTAGCATTGGGTATATCCAGTAATAAAGAAATGTTGGTCAAAGGTTTTATTGACGATGATCCTCATTTGCAGGGAAGTACGATTAATGGAATTTCTGTGCATCCCAATACGGGCTTGCACGACCTGATTCGTCGACTAGACATTACAGATGTGCTTCTAGCTATTCCTTCTGCAAGCCAAAATCGCAGAAGCGAGATTATCACCTCATTAAATGGATGTGGGGTACGTGTTCGCACCTTGCCAGGGCTCATTGATTTAGCCTCGGGTCGGGTAAGGATTTCAGACTTACATGATTTGGATATGAATGACTTGCTCGGAAGAGCAGTAGTTCCGCCGGAAGTAGGGCTATTAGAAACAAATATTCGCAACCAAGTTGTCTTGGTCACGGGAGCGGGCGGCTCCATTGGTAGTGAGCTCTGTCGTCAGATCATCAAATTTTCTCCTAAATCATTAATCCTGATTGACAGTAGTGAGCACTCCCTCTATTTAATCTATGAGGAATTAAAGAAGGCTATTACCGGGCTTAATGGAGATCGTTTGGTAAATGGCGGTGATGACCAAGATTCTCTGCCTCACCTAGCTTTGCCAATCAAGTTGGTGGCTTGCCTAGCTTCAGTTCGAGATAGCGATTTGTTGCGCAAGATCTTTAGAGCTCATCAACCAAATACGGTCTTTCATGCGGCAGCTTATAAGCATGTTCCGTTGGTGGAGCAAAATCCCGCTGAAGGTATTCGGAATAATGTTTTTGGAACGTTCACCTGCGCTCAAGCGAGCCTAGAGTGGGGCGTAAGCAATTTTATTTTAGTGAGCACTGATAAGGCTGTCAGACCAACAAATATCATGGGTGCCAGCAAGCGCATTGCTGAACTGGTTTTACAGGCAATGGCAGATATTAAAGACGATCATTCAACCAATTTTTCGATGGTGCGATTTGGTAATGTGTTGGGCTCATCGGGGTCAGTAGCACCACTTTTTAGTGCTCAAATTGCGGCAGGCGGCCCCATTACCCTGACACATTCTGAAGTGACGCGTTATTTCATGACCATTCCTGAAGCGGCGCAGTTGGTGATTCAAGCCAGTGCCATGGCTGTTGGGGGTGATGTCTTTGTATTAGACATGGGTGAACCCGTGCGTATTCATGATTTGGCTGTCAAGATGGTGTATTTATCAGGTCTATTGGTCAAAGATGAAGCTCACCCTCATGGTGACATAGAGATTGCCGTCACTGGTTTGCGCCCAGGGGAAAAGCTCTATGAAGAACTCCTGATTGGTGATAATCCACAGCCAACTGCTCACCCCAAAATCATGAAGGCGTGTGAAGAGTTTTTGTCTTGGGATGATTTACAGAAAGAACTTGAAAAACTCAATCTAGCCTTGGATGCATGTGATGCTCAGTTGATTAGAGCTATGCTCAAAAAGTTAGTGCCTGGCTACCAGCCTAATGGCGATGCAGTAGATTGGAATGGGGGGGGATTTCCTAAGCCATGAGCACCCTATTTAGGATGGATTCTTGCGCCATGATCTTGATGCTTTTCTGAAATGGCGATGGATCATGTCAGTTAAGGTATTTCTTTCTGAGCTCAAGCAATTTTTTATAGATTCATTCTCAGACCCCGTATATCAAGATGGGGTTTTGTATTTCATCATTGAAGAGCTGCCCAATCCAAGAGATTCTGGGATCTTCAAAATTCTATGTGGGAGTACCGAGCTTGCTGTAGATGTAGTTACCCTAGATGAGCCGGGGGTTGTTATTGCCAATGAGCTCATTGGCCTACATGCCGCTACCATTCGAAAGTACCCATACCAAAAAATTGAATACGTCAATATTGCACCTTGGGCTCAAGCAAAGATAGAGGCTCGTATGGCCAGAATTGGTTTGAAGATCTAGTTTTTCTTGTGCTCTATTTGTGCGGATTTTCTGGAAATATTGATATGGGCAAATGACCAGCTTTGACATCAAATTGACTCGCGCTGATTTTTAAAAGCACTCTGGGAGCGGTGCTAAATTGACGATAGTCCAAAACGATCCAAACTACGCATATCCACCTCTTCGGAAATCCATGCGCCATAAGCATCAGGAATAAACCCCTTAATTTCCACAATTTTTTTATTCTCAAAAATTGCTTCTAAGATACCGAGAATTTCATTGAAGAGTGTAATGATATGCGGTAACGAACAACATTGCGCTACCTTGCCATTCTCGAATAAATACTTGGTTCCCGAAACGATTAATAAAAATGTTGCCCTGTTATGGATTCCATTATTGTGAAGTGTGTTTCGGATACTTAAAAATGCTTTAATGATTTCGAGGAGACGATCCGTATTTTCCAGTTCGATAATCTTAGATATCTCTTTAAATTTATCTAATACTGATATTGGAATTTTCTTTTTTGAAAGCTTCAAATATAGACAGTCAAATAAATTCTCTAGTTTAAAGTGAAAAAGTAGAGCGGCACCCAAACGCAACTGGTTCATCATAAGGCGAGATGTTTCTTTTAAGGGTAAAGAGCTGCCGGAATAATCTACGATTGCTAGCTCAGTACTATTTCTGTCGGCAATATTGATGTACGAGTTTAACCAAAACTTACAGCCTAAAAAAGCTTGACTCATGCCGGAAAATGCCACCAAACGAGAATCTTGCGAGTTTTCATTAATCCCCGCATTTGCAGCTACCTTTTTCTTTAAATTTATTATCTTGCTGTCTAGGTCATTTAATTTTTCCACAAACGTCTGCATAATATTTATCTCCACTCTGTGTAATATTCAGCATGGCTGGATATTAACCTGCAAAAGTTAGGTTCATGGGGGCGATTACCCCATGTACTCATTATTTTTAACCTAAGCATTTTTAGCTCAGGGTTTTTGGCTGATTGGTTTAAATATGTTCCACATATCTCATAACCGTATCAGTCTTAGACCATCTTCCGCGCTGCATAATGATTGGCATGCTTGCTCCGGAATTGAGTAAATCCTGGGCTGCACCTACTCGCATAGAGTGGCCGCTAATCCCTTCAATAACTAATTCATCGAGTCCAGCATCCCTGGCAATTCGTTTGTAGATGCGATTGACCTGACCAGAGCCCAGAATACTGCGTGAAATTCTTCCTCCACGGTCAATGCCAACCATGAGGTATTCCTGTCCTTCGGGAAGCTCTTTCACCCACTCTACCAATGCAAGGTGAGCTCTTTGACTTAGGTGTAACCATTTCCCAGTAGAGTCTTGATCGGTCTTGCTTTTTCTCAGGAGAATCGATGACGTTTCAATATCATTCTTAATGTTGATTTTGACGTCCTTGACTTGCAGCGATACTAATTCACTACGTCTGCATAAGGTGTCATAGGCCACTAGCAATAAAGCCCGATCTCGAATGCCTCTAATGGAATTATCGGTAGCTAATAATAACTTATTCAAGGTATCTGCATTGATGCTGCCAGCCTGACTAGATGAGCGCCCCAGCTTGCGATGCATTCTGCGCATCTCTAAAGCCACATCGGGATCTTTAGTGGGATCGTCGAAGCGATTCAGTTTATGAATGGCAGACAGCCCACACAAAGCTCTACGAATGCTAGCCGATGATCTGCTGCTGCCTGTTAGCTTGCAAATATATTGAACAACCAAATGAGGTTCTGCAGGCAGGGCATTCGCATTTCTGTCATGGCAAAAATGGATGAAATCTTTAAAGTCAGCTCGATATGCTCGGATCGTAGAAGGCGCATAGGCACCTTCAATTTTTAGGATAGTTGCTTGAAGCAGTTTTGCTGCTCGATTGAAATCTGAAAGTGGGCTCTCTTTTTCTGGGGCTTGATTGACATTGCCGACTAGCTCTAGCCTTCTTTTAGCTGGACTTTTGGGTGCGGATTGTGCAAAATCTTGATTATTAAGCATTTTTTGCCTTATTTGGTTATTTAAGTAATCAAATTAACTATTAAATTAGTCATAAAGACTAATATTAGCCTATTATTTAAATGATTACAAGTGCACAAATTCGCGCCGCTAGAGGAATGTTGGACTGGTCCAGGAAAGACTTAGCCCAATTTTCAGGGATGAGTTTTGCCTCGATGATGCGTTTGGAGTCATTCGAGGGGGTACCATCCAGCAATTTCAAGACTTTAGAGGCGATAAAAATAGCCTTTGAAAAGGCTGGTATTGAATTTATCGGTACGCCCGAAGATGGTCCAGGCGTGCGCTTACGCAAGCTAAAAGACTAACCTTTTAGAGTCCCAATCGGCAATCAATATTCACTCATCTAAATTCCGGTTGCCCCTGCCACCGATTGCAGAACTAAGTAGCATAGGGCATCAACCAAATCATCATTCTTCTTATGCCTTGCCTTATCGCTAATTCGGTATTGAGCCAGTTGCAGCGTCAGATGGTTGGCAACACGTCCTTTAAATTCAACTTCTTTTTCCAGGGCATATTTGGTGATATGCACTAAACCTTGATTCAGATAGCGACTGGTCGCCAGTACGCGCGGATCCTTTCCCATGCTTACCAATTTTGTATCAATTGCCTGGGCATCTAAGCCTGCGCGCTTGGCTTGTTGCAGCAACACGATACCAGAGGCCTTTTCTTCGATCATCATGGGTTGCGATCCATAGCGCGCTTTAACTTGATTGGTCCAGCGCCCCATTTCTGCGGAGACTCGTTCCAAATAATTTTTCAGAAGGTCTCCCGAAATTTGTTCAATACCCCAATCTAATATATAGACGTGTAGTTGTTGATCTGGACTGTACATTGGCATTAAGACTGCGCCGATGATGTATGCAGTGCCATCCGAGTCTACTTTCTCGGGACCACCAAAGGCGGTATCGAGCACACCAAAAACACAAGTAAACGAGCCATTGTTCTGGATGGGCACCTCTAAAGGCACACCATCGCGTAGCATGAGATCTAACCGCAAAAATGCATTACCCGCGTAATCTACAAACTGGGCCTCAAATTCTTGTGCCCAAACAAGAGGATCGGTTGATTGTCTAATGAGTTCTAATTCATTAGCGGGAATAGTTGGGTTCGATGCTGTGGGCGCATCAAATCGGGTCCACCTTCCATTATGGGCGGCGTCATAAAAAAATCCTGATCGCCCTGCGGGTGTCGAGAGTACTAAAGCACGTGAGCCGACTCGATCTAATAAGGTAGGTCTAATTGCGCGCTCCCAGATCGCACTCATGGTATTGGCATCAGAAGAGCCATCATCGGGCACAAAGGCTGCTTCATCTATGCATACCAAACTGTAAGAGCGCGAGCGTCCTGCCCGTGGATCGCCTAGCGTCCAAAATTCAATGGTGGCGCCAGTAGCTTTGATCCGTATCGTACGTGTAGTTTGATTGCCTGTAGCGTAAGGCCCTAAGATGCGCAACATTTCTCGATAGAGCTCGCTACTGTATTTATAACTTGGGCAAAAAATCCCAACTTGACCATAGCGTCCGTCGGCTTGTTTGGTGAGTACTTCTTTGATGCTCAGGTGTACAGCCAAATAACTTTTACCCCAGCGCCGACCGCAGCACACTAATTTGTATCGTGAGGGGTGGGTTGCAATCTGCGCTTGCCCGGGATGTAACAAGGGCAGGTCGATGCGATTGTTCATGCGTAGGCTGTTGCGATTATTTCTGTGATTGATGCCGTGCTTACTGCTGCGATGGTGATTACGATTCATGATAGGTTTTCCTTTTCAGGGGTAGGATTCATTTCTTTTAATGGAGTTTGCTCGGGGAAGTGCTGCGCTATTTCGGTTACGGTGACGCTGCGCTCTAGGGTGGCATCAGGAGGATGGGTGGCGTGTGAGCAATACGCAGCATTTTCTATTTCAGGATTTCCTTCTGAAGGCAGGTCGATAGAAGTGCTATCAAGAAGAGACAACGCAATTTGCGCAATATGAGCTAAATCCATAGCTGTCTCTACTGAGATCTGGCCAAGACTTGCAGCGCCCAATAAAAATTGCACTTGCGAGGCAATGTCGCCCTCTGGAAGAGCGATTGCTACAGGAGCTGATTGAGGTTTGAGTAGCGGGACCACTCTTTCTAAGAGTAATTTAGCCGCCTGCAGATCATCCTTTTTAGCCTGTGCAAATAGATGACTAATAAGATCAGGCGCACCCGTCAGAATTTGTTGACGTAGTTCCTCCGCGCTAGTGCTGCGCTTGGGTCTGCCAGCAGAGTTACCTGAGACGCCTTTTTTAAAGCGGGTTTGCTTGTTGGTTTTTTTGGGAACCTGAAGCTTGTTTTCTTCTTTTTTCATAGATGCTTGGCCAAAATAAATAGATTATTAGGGCCTGTGCATCACTACAGGTTTTCATCATTTTGAATCAATGAAGAGCGTTCGTCAACTACTATTAAAAGTGGAACTCATTTCATGATTCGAATTTTTGAAGCGCAACAAGATGTATTACAAAAAACCCAAAATGAATTTTTAATTCAAGGACTTACAAGAGAGTGGATTGAGTCGGCAATCATGGTCGACCTGTTATTGACCTGATATATCAGGTGTTTTGGCTTGCAAGGCTTATGGGGTGGGGGTTTGGTGGATTTGGGGATGCTAATGCCATGTATCACCCCTCAAAAATTCAGGTATGCAATTTCAGAACATATCTGGTAAACTATTTTTAATGATTAAAAAAACCAAGCCAAAGATCGAAGTTCAGCTAGAGAGGGAAACTTTCAAGCTAAAAGCAAGTCAGGGCGGTGGGATTTTAAGTTTTGAAGTTTTGGGTTATGTTCAAGACGGTAAGACGATAGTGACAAGGTACAACTTGGCTTATATCAATCCACTGATTTGCCAAAAAGATAACGGGCGAGTGTTGGGTTTTGATAATGCGCATAACTATCACCACAGGCACTATATGGGCAAAGTAGCCCCTGTCGAGTTTGTGAGCTATGAGCAAACGCTAGAGCAGTTTCAAGAAGAGTGGCAGGAAATCGTTAAAGGATTAAAAAAGGTGAAGAAATGACAAAAGTAATTATTCGCACTGATAAGGTTGAGGGCTTCTTTGATCGTGCACGCAAAGCTGCGCAAAAAGCAGATCGTGGTGAGTCATTTAAGAAGTCAGCCAC
>Ga0316228_1002280_pt1 | contig 17223 bp, 20 predicted proteins | sample TBH18021metaG_FD_206005 | JGI IMG/M metagenome (GOLD analysis project Ga0316228, IMG submission 206005) | Freshwater microbial communities from Trout Bog Lake, Wisconsin, USA - TBH18021 | ecosystem: Environmental > Aquatic > Freshwater > Lake > Hypolimnion/Profundal zone | place: USA: Wisconsin... | reverse complement strand
CCAAGACTGGCGGCTGCGATACCTTTACCAAGAGAGGAAACTACACCGCCGGTTACGAATACATATTTGGTCATTGGAAGGCACTTAATATTTTATTGCAGACGGGTATAGATTTTACCGTAAAACAGAGGTCTCACAAAACCTTATACCAAAATAAAATTTTCAAAGCTTATCTTCTATATTTTTTCAGACCAGGAACCATAAGTCTTGAATTTCTCCCTGACTTCTTGCATCTGGATTGCGCTCAGAATGTGCGGCTGCCCAACCTGTAACGCACGCAAATACTGCTCACACAACGTTTCAACTTCTTGTGTCATATTAATGGCATGTTCCAGTCCTTTGCCTATAGCAATCATGCCGTGATTCGCCAACAAACAGGCAAATCTATCCCGCAAAGCTAGAATAGTATTGTCAGACAGTTGCTGGCTTCCAAACAGTGCGTATGGCGCACAGCGAATACTATCCCCACCTGCTAAGGCAATCATGTAATGAAAGGCAGGTATATCGTTGCGAAAAGTACTCAAGGTTGATGCAAACATGCTATGGGTATGAACTACCGCATTCACTTCAGGTTTTTGCGCCAATATATCAAGATGAAACCGCCATTCAGAAGAGGGTGGGAGTGCGCCATGCGCGGTACCAGAAAAATCCATCCACACCATATCAGTCGGTGTCATTTTTTCGACTGCTATGCCAGATGGTGTGATTAGAAAACCAGGGTCGCCAACTGCATTGCACTCACGAATACTCACATTGCCAGAAGTCCCACGATTTAAACCCAATCGCACCAAATCTTGACAAGCTTTTAATAACGACTGGGCTGGAGTTAGTAAATCTTCATTTAGCATAAGTTATACCTTTTTAATGTTTAAGGGCATAGTTCCAAGTTGGTGTGGTTTAAAAATACCAAGTTCAGTAATTATTCCAGTAATCAAGCGAGATGGTGTCACATCAAATGCCGGATTTGCAACTTGCGTATTAGGTGGCAGTATATTAACTTCTGCGACTTCTCCATTAGCAAGTAAACCGCTTACCCAGGCAAGCTCTTTGGGATTGCGCTCTTCAATTTGAATGTCTCTAATGCCATCATCTATAGACCAATCTATGGTGGGCGATGGCACTGCGGCATAAAATGGTACTTTCTGATCAAATGCAGCCAAAGCTTTAAGATAGGTGCCAATTTTATTGCATACATCCCCTGTTCGCGTAACACGGTCGGCACCAACAATCACCATGTCGACTTGGCCCTGCTGCATTAAATGACCGCCAGCATTATCACTAATGACCGTATGTGGTACGCCATGTTGCGACAATTCCCAAGAGGTTAAGCTAGCTCCTTGGTTACGAGGTCGCGTTTCACCTACCCATACATGCACGTCTATACCAACATTATGCGCAGCATAAATTGGTGCTAATGCTGTGCCAAAATCTACTGTAGCTAGCCAACCAGCATTGCAATGCGTGAGTATATTTAATCGACTTTTTTTATTTTCAGCTAAAGGAGCAATTAAAGAAAGTCCGTATTGACCAATGGCTTGATTAAGCAAGACATCTTGATCGCAAATAACTGATGCTTCGGACCAAGCTGCAGCTAAACGTTCTGCTGGTGGCAAAGGCATTAACAAAGTCAGCATGCGTTCTGTTGCCCACCTCAAATTCACTGCCGTCGGTCTGCTATGAACTAACTGATGAGCCGAGCTAAGTAAAAAAGCATCCTCACTATCTTCTTGCATTGCCAATGCAACTCCGTAAGCAGCTGCAGCCCCAATAAGAGGTGCCCCACGAACCATCATCGTATTAATAGCGACAATCATTTGCTGAGTGGTACTAATCGTAACAACCTCAAAAGCGTGCGGCAATTTAGTTTGATCAATAATAGATACGCTAATTAAACGCCTATCTAAATTTTCATTAGGCCAAATAGTGCGATATTGCTGATGATTCACTACCATAAAAACTCACAATTCTTAACAATAAAAGTGCGAAATAAGCTAAAAATAAATAATTCAAAAGTTGACTTTAAAAAAGTTCCATTATTTTGAAAATACTCTCCACATTATCTGTGGATAACTCTGTGAATAGTTGTGACCAAAAAATGTAACATCACAATTTATAAGGCTTTTTTCAAAACGCTTAAATTTTAACCTATTAATTATGCTATTAAAATCAACAGGTTGCATAACACCCATTGATTACAAAGGTTTTTTTGCAATACTTAATGTAGCACTTTAGGTGATGTGCATAACTCAGCTAATTTTGGCAATGCTTCATAAGCATTAAATTCAGTAGCAGTAAGCACTTGAGCAACATTTACCTGCCTTAAATCCGCTAAAAATTGGGCAATTTTTGCTAATTCAAGAGGGCTATTTCTACCATCGGCATCCAACCACTCTGGTGGCATGTCTGGGGCATCCGTTTCAAGTACTATTGCCTCTAAAGGAAGTTTTATTGCCAGCTCTCGAATTTTAAGGGCGCGTCCATAAGTCATTGCTCCACCAAAACCTAACTTAAATCCAAGTGCAATGAGCTGCTCAGCTTGTTGCAAACTACCATTAAACGCATGCGCAATTCCACCAACTACAGTATGACGACGCAAATACTTTAATACATCATCAATTGCTCCCCTCACATGCAATAATACTGGCAACTTAAATTGTTGAGCAACTTTTAGCTGCTCAGTAAAGAAAAAAATTTGCCGTTCTATATGTGATGGATTAACCTTGGGTTTATATTTAAAATAATCTAAGCCAATTTCACCGACTGCAATTGGATTGCTGGATTTAATATAATCAATTAATATTTCTATATCACGATCAATCGCTCTATCAACATACATGGGATGGATACCAAGCGCGTAGGCGCAATGTTGATGCTTAGTACATAGCGAAATAACACTATCGAAGTTTGCGCGCTCTACAGCTGGCACTACGATGCCTGCAACACCCTGCCGTTTAGCCAACAGAGCAATGTAATCTCGATCAAGATCAAACTCAGAGGCATCTAGATGACAATGGGTGTCGATCAGCATGTTGTTATTCGCTTGTATGAAGCGGCTTGGCGCGCAGACGTATATCTTGGCCGACCTGCCTTACATCTAAAATTTTTAAATCCCTAATCTGACTCATATTTTTTAATTCAGGAAATGCAAACATAGCCTTAGCATCACCGCCCATTAGTTTTGGGGCGTAGTAAAAAATAAACTCATCAATTAATCCAGCCTCAAGCAACCCGCCATTTAACCTCTGCCCCGCCTCCACTAAAACCTCATTGATACCACGTTGTGCGAGGTGTTGTAATAAAGACTTTAAGTCAACTTGACCGAAAGTATTGGGTAAATGCAAGCATTCAACTCCTGTTGCCTGAAAGTCAGCAAGTTTATGATTAGAGTCTATGGCGTAAGCAATGAGCACTGGTGCTTGTTGCGTTGTTTGCAACAGATTACAATCAATGGGTGTATTTAAGCGACTATCAACAATCACGCGTAGGGGCTGACGTGTCACGCCATCTATTCGAACAGTCATTCGTGGATTGTCTGATAGTACCGTGCCTATACCGGTCAATATGGCACAAGACTGCGCACGCCAATTTTGCACATCCAAACGCGCCGGCTCTCCCGTAATCCACTGACTTTCCCCATTATTAAGGGCCGTTCTGCCATCCAAACTGGATGCAATTTTACAGCGCAAATATGGAAGTGATTGTGTCATTCGTTTGATAAAGCCCACATTCAAAGCGAAGGCTTGCTGTTCTAGCAGGCCACTTAAAACCTCAATACCATACGCTTGCAAACGAAACTTACCCTGACCCGCGACAAGTGGGTTAGGATCCTCCATTGCCATGACTACACGCCTTACATTTGCTGCAACTAACGCATCAACACAAGGAGGCGTGCGACCAAAATGATTACAAGGCTCTAATGTGACATAAACATCTGCACCTTCAGCATGCGCACCAGCCTGACCCAATGCAATTACTTCAGCATGCGCATCACCAGCTTTAAGGTGAGCTCCCTCGCCTATAATTTTTTTATTCTTTACAATGACACAGCCCACACGTGGATTGGGTTGTGTGCTATATAATCCTTGCTCTGCAAGTCGCAAAGCGATAGCCATATAACTGAAGTCTTCGATTGAAAACAAAGCGAATTATCTAAAAATATTAGTGTGACGAAATACGACTGTTAAGTAAGCGATTATTAGCATCAAAGAAAATTAACAGCCCATGATAAACATGCATACATTTTCCTAAATCATATTCAACAGAAGGGCCATCTTCAAAGCTAGGACGACCTAAAAGCAGGGTCACCGAATCTTTAGAAGTACCTCTAGCTAAAATATTCTTTTGCAAGTCATAAGCCATATCACCGCGCTTACATTCAGTGTTGATAGTTGCTGCATTTTGCATCCATTTGACTTGATCAAATTTTTCGCTCCCAAAAACTAAGCTGTCTTTCATTACCCACCAGCCAAAGAAAACGATTGTTAATATTACGGTGAACACCGCAAGTGCAATAGATAAGCCATTAATTAATTTCATTTCACATCCAAATCTTTAGGAAAAAAGCTAATCTAAATCACGAATCACGTCGTTAAAATCATCAACATCAGAAAAACTGCGGTAAACCGAGGCAAACCTTATATAAGCAACCTTATCCATGAGCTTAAGCTCATGCATAACACTCTCACCCAGTATGCGCGCTGGGACTTCACGCTCACCCATACTTAACAGCTTTTGTGAAATTCTGTCTAAAGCACGATCCACATATTCAGTTGGGACCGGCCGCTTATGCAAGGCACGTGAAAAAGATAATCGCAATTTTTCGCGACTAAACTCCTCTCGAATACCGTTGTTTTTAACAACTTGTGGTAGATGCAATTCTGCAGTTTCATAAGTGGTAAATCGCTTATCACAAGCGCTGCATTTACGACGTCTACGTATCGCATTGCCCTCTTCGTTAACCCGAGAATCTATAACCTGAGTATCATCGACACCACAAAAAGGGCATTTCATAAAACGTAACTAGGGGCTGACGTCTGAGAGCTAAGCACAATTGATTCAATAATAAATTGAATCTGAATTAAATGTCTATTAAAAAAATGATTGTCCATACCATCTCTCAAATTCATCCGAGAGCTTATGCTCCAGCACCCGCGTATACTGGAAAGCTTGCTGTCAATGCATGCACCTTCGCTTTAACCGTCGCAATTAATGCTTCATCTGTAGGATTATCCAAGACATCAGCAATTAAATTGGCCACTTGCTTACCTTCAATTTCTTTAAAGCCACGTGTTGTAATTGCTGGTGTGCCTATGCGGATACCTGAAGTTACAAAGGGACTTTCCGGATCATTAGGAATCGAATTTTTATTCACTGTAATGTGCGCCAAACCCAGCGCGGCATCAGCTGCTTTGCCAGTCAAACCTTTTGCACGCATGTCCACTAAGAACATATGTGATTCAGTACGTCCTGAAATAACCCGAAGACCACGTGAAGTCAATACTTCTGCCATAGCTTGTGCATTTTTAATTACCTGGGCTTGATAGACTTTAAAGTCAGGTTGCGCAGCCTCCAAGAAAGCTGTAGCTTTTGCTGCAATTGCATGCATTAATGGTCCACCTTGCAGAGAAGGGAATACACTCGAATTTAGTGACTTCTCAAATTCCGCTTTAGCTAAAATAATACCGCCACGTGGCCCACGTAAAGTTTTATGTGTAGTTGAAGTGACGAAATCTGCATACTGCACTGGGTTAGGATATACCCCCGCTGCAATTAGGCCTGAGTAATGCGCCATATCCACCATGAAATAAGCACCCACTTTCTTGGCAATCTCGCTCATACGTGCCCAATCAAAACGTAATGCATAGGCACTAGCGCCTCCAATCAATAGCTTTGGTTTGCATTCCACTGCAATTCGTTCCATCTCATCATAATCAATTTCTTCGTTCGCATTTAAGCCATAAGGCACAATATTGAACAATTTTCCTGACAGGTTTGCGGGTGAACCATGTGTCAAGTGCCCGCCATGGCCCAGGTTCATACCCATTACAGTATCACCCGGCTTAAGTATAGAGAAATATACAGCTTGGTTTGCTTGTGAGCCAGAATGTGGCTGAACATTAGCATATTCAGCACCATACAAAGATTTTAAACGATCTATTGCCAATTGCTCTATTTGATCTACATACTCGCAACCACCATAAAATCGCTTACCAGGATACCCTTCAGCATATTTATTAGTCAGTTGCGACCCTTGCGCTTGCATCACGGCAGCACTTGTATAATTTTCAGAGGCGATTAATTCTATGTGCTCATGCTGACGCACAACCTCATGCTCCATCATGCTCCACAGCTTTGGATCAGCTTTATCCAAAGTGTTAGCGTAGTTAAATGGCGCAGGATTTATTGGTGCTTGAGACATGATGTTTATATTTTCCGAATACTTAAATTGGTTAATGAATGAATTATTAATATTTTACCATGCGGCATGCAAAAGATTAAAGCCATGCAAAAGGTATAAAACTTACTACAGATTATTGTTCAGCCTACTAAAGTTAAATTTTGTCACCAGCGCTATAATAGCTTTTAATTAAATTACTCGGGATGCATCCGTATGAAATGGACAGACACTTTAACAATAGCTGAATTACTCTACGACACTTATCCAAATATAGACCCTAAAACCATACGCTTCACAGACTTAATGCAATGGGTTATGCAATTAGAAGGCTTTAACGATAGCCAAGAAAAGTGTGGGGAAAAGATTCTTGAGGCTATTCAACTAGCTTGGATTGAAGAAGCAGAATAACCAAAACCCGAATTCCTCCTTACTCTTCCCTTAACATTTTGAAATATGATTAGCAAACAGCTAATAAGTTGCAATAACATTAACGCTTCTAGTTGTTAACTATGTCAAAAAATACACTTTTAGTAGCGATTATTTGGTGCGCTCTTGCCACGCTCATATACTACTTAGCAGACAGCATTCAAAATCCAAATAGACTTGATTCCATCGGCAAAGGGGATAACGTAGTCTTGAAGCGAGGACTAGATGGACATTATCGAACGCCTGCACTAATTAATGACCAAGAAGTGGATGTGCTGATCGACACCGGTGCCACTGGTGTCGCAATCTCGCAACGAGTGGCTGACAGGCTGGGGCTAAAAAGCATTGATGCAATTCGCACCACAACCGCAAACGGAGATAGTATAGGCTATACGGTACGCTTAAAATCAGTACAAATAGGCGGGATAAAAGCGCATGATGTTTCCGCAATGATCGCACCCAGCCTAGAGGGTGATGTATTGCTGGGCATGTCATTTTTAAGCCGAATGGATGTGCGACTATATAAAGGCGAAATGACCATTAAAGAAATTAAAGAATAATTGAGCCAAATTCAATATTTTTACTCAATTATTAGGTGATCACCGTAGGGGCATGACAACCCGTCAATGCCACCAAATTTGAGATTTTCAGAGCTATTTGGATCATTTCAGCCAATGCAAATTGCGCATTTAAATCATGCTTCTTATTATCAGACTCATAAGCTTCTAAATAAATACGTAAAGTCGCACCTTCAGTGCCAGTGCCAGAAAGTCTAAAGACTATACGGGAACCATCTAAGAACAATATACGCAGGCCCTGATTGTTACTGACAGAACCGTCAATAGAGTCATGGTAACTAAAGTCATCGCAACTACTGACTTGATAATGACCGAAACTCTGTCCAGGTAAGCTAGGAAACTGTGATTTGATATTGTCTATCACAGCATTCGCTGCGGCTGTTGGAATCGACTCATAATCATGACGCGAATAAACGTTGCGACCGAACTCTAACCAATGTGCCTTTAAAATAGCCTCAACTGATGCTTTACCATCACTTATATACTTTTGCGCCAAGACATTAAGCCAGAACAATACTGCCCATAAACCGTCTTTCTCACGCACATGACTAGAACTAGTGCCAAAACTCTCTTCTCCACATAATGTTACCTTCCCAGCATCCATTAAGTTTCCAAAAAACTTCCATCCCGTAGGAGTTTCAAAGCAAGGAATGTTGAGTTTAGCTGCAACTCTATCTACGGCTCCACTGGTAGGCATGGATCGGGCAACGCCAGCAATACCTTTAGAATAAGCAGGGACTAGGGTTGCATTAGCAGCCAAAACCGCTAAGCTATCTGATGGGGTAACAAAGAAATTTTTACCTAAAATCATATTGCGATCTCCATCACCGTCAGAAGCCGCTCCAAAATCTGGGGCATTCGCGCCACTAAACATAATCGACACTAAATCTGCAGCATAAGTTAAATTAGGGTCAGGATGACCACCGTTAAAATCTTCCGAAGGCACACAATTCATCAAGCTATTTTCTGGAGCGCTTAAGCGATTAACCAAGATTTCCCTAGCATAAGGGCCGGTCACCGCATGCATGGCATCAAACTTTATCTCAAAGCCTGTTTCAAGTAGTTTTTTAATGGAAGTAAAATCAAACAAACTTTCCATTAAATCAGCATAGTCTTGCACAGCATTAATAATCTCTACTGTAAACATACCAAGCGCCGTCTCAATCTCGGTTTTACCTAATCGATCAATATCAATCGGGGCTAATTTTATAATTTTGTATTCCGTAATAACTTTACTTTTTGCAAACACTTCGTCCGTAATTTTTTCTGGGGCTGGACCACCATTACTAATATTGTATTTAATACCAAAATCACCATGCACGCCCCCTTGGTTATGACTTGCAGACAAAATCATGCCACCAAATGTATGATATTTACGAATAATATGTGAAACTGCTGGAGTGGAGAATATACCCCCCTGGCCTACAATCACTCGAACAAAACCATTGGCAGCCGCCATTTCAATAATGGTTTGAATGGCATGCCGATTGTAATAACGACCATCACCACCCACAGCTAGGGTTGCGCCAGTAGGTACTTCTAAAGTATCAAAAACACTTTGAACAAAGTTTTCCAAGTAATGGGATTGCTGAAAAGTCTGTACTTTTTTTCTTAGACCAGAAGTACCCGGTTTTTGATCCTTAAAACCATGAGTTGAAATACGTTGGACTTGATTATTCAAAACGTTCACCTAAAATTCATTACTGAAATTAATTCTATTATAGCCAGCATTTCTTTAGACAATATGCTTAGTTGAACTAATATAAATCAAGTTAGTCGTATCGAACAGTTACAATTAACTAAATTATAAACATAACTCTTACGGATAATCAAAATGAAATATATCGCAATTTTATTGTTACTTCTTCCGCTAACCGCATTAGCCTCAGACATCGATTACCTGATGATTAAAATGATGCAGCCAAAAGTAGTTACTATGAAAAAATTAGGTGATATTGAAGGCATGTCTAAATATATCAAACAATTGGAAGTAGACATCAAAGATAAACTCAGTAATGTGGAGTCAAACTCAAACTGGGGATTTTTAGTCATTGCAGTTCGAAGCGATGGTAAGATTAAGGCTTGGTTAGATAGCGATGACAACGTCCCAGCAGCGGTTGCAACCTCTATGACTAACCTTGCCGAGAATCGACCTGGTTTTAAGGTGAAAGAGGGAGCAGTTGTATTTTCACTAGGTTATGCAATTAATGGCGCCCCACTCCCATCAGACAAAATGCCCTTCCCGATTGAGTGGAAAAAAATCAGTCACTGCACAAATGAAGATTGTCAGGATGTGGACATAGAAGCTCTAACATTAAATTCTTGGTAATCCATTTTTCGATTAACGACACGAGTCATAAGGATCCATTTTGAAATATTTTTTACTCTTAACACTGACTTTGACACTACCCTTCACAGCATTTGCAGGGGATTGCCCTTCACTACTCAACCATCAATTTAAAACATTACAAGGAGAGAATATTGATTTGTGCGAATACCGCAATAAACCAATATTAGTGGTCAATACAGCGAGTAGATGTGGCTTTACTCCCCAGTTTGAAAAGTTGGAAGCACTGTCAAAACAATATAAAGATCGTGGGTTATTAGTGATTGGCTTTCCGTCGAATGACTTTAGACAAGAACTACAGAACGATAAAGAAATTGGAAATTTCTGCAAAATGACCTACGGTGTAAAATTCCCAATGATCTCAAAGGGTGCTGTTTCGGGGCCAAATGCTCAGCCATTTTATAAAGGGCTAATAGCCGCTAGTGGTCAAGAGCCGAAGTGGAATTTCCATAAATACGTAATTACTTCAAATGGAAAAATAGTCCATGGCTTCTCTTCTGAAGTACAACCAGACGACCCAGAAATTATGAAGTTGATTACGCCAGAATTGAAGTAACTTAATTTAATTCAAACATAGCACTAAAACAAAGATTTTGAGTGGTCAAAAGTAACTATGCCTGAGCTTACGTCGTAGATAGCGGCAGCAATACCAATCTGTTTGTCTGCCAACATCTGCGTCAATATTTCACTCCCATCTAAAATCGCTTGGATTTGAATCTCTACATTCGTCTTACAAACTTGAGCGACAAACTCTTTATCCGATGAGTCTTTTTCTTGAGTCGATAATTGGTGGTATGAAACGGCTGGCTCTATATGTTTTAATATTTCACCAATATGACCACCAGTGTAATGATCACAAGCTGCCATTACAGCACCACAATGACTATGCCCAAGCACTACAATCAACTTACTACCTAGATATTTTATCGAAAATTCTAAACTGCCAATAGCAAAAGGTGAGGCAATATTACCGGCGAGTCGCACACTAAAAATATCACCCAAACCCTGATCGAATATTATTTCAGAGGCAGTTCGCGAGTCACTACATCCTAAAATTGCTGCAAATGGATGTTGCTTATCTTTTGTAATATTAATGATGCTAAGTACGTTCCTATGCAGAGATAGGTTTTCGGTAAACCTCATATTGCCTTCGATTAACACCTCTAGCGCTTCTTTCGGTGTAATTTTATCGCGATCAAGTAGTGGATGTTTATACAATCGATTCTCTTTTATTAATAAAATAATTAATTCTGAGTTATTATTTTAACAGAACCATAACTAAATTAGGGTTCATTAAAGAAGGTGTTAATATCTGAAAACTGATGAATTTTTTTAAAAATAAAGAAACTATAATTTTTTAATAATGCATATATATTTTAGTGATCATTAAAAACTAACGACTTTTTCTCTAAGGCCCGCAATGCTCAAACTATTTTTTTATTTAGCTGTTTTACTCATAGCGTTTTTTGGATACACGCGTTATTCGTTAGCAGAGAATAACAAACTACAAATTGGAGATGACGCGCCTAATTTTTCCCTCAATGATGCTGAAGGAAATGTGCATCATTTATCAGACTATGCAGGTAATTATTTAGTGCTCTACTTCTACCCCAAAGATGACACGCCAGGATGTACCAAAGAGGCATGTCACTTCCGAGATGATATTGGACCACTTGAAAAATTAGGCGCCAAAGTAGTAGGGATTAGCGTCGATAGCACTCAATCACACGCTAATTTCATCAAGAAATATAAACTACCATTTCCATTACTTGTCGATGGAGATGGTGCAGTTGCAAATGCCTATAATGCATTAACCAATCTGTATCTCTTTAAAATTGCCAAACGTTATACCTATTTAATAAGCCCAGCTGGAAAAATAGGAAAAATATATAAAAACGTTGACTCATCGAATCACTCCCAAGAAATTATTGCTGACTTAAAAGTGATGCAATCTCAACAATAAATATTCGCACACAAATAAAAAATGACTTGCAGTAATCACACTGTAAGTCATTGTTTTATTGGTCGGGACAGCAAGATTCGAACTTGCGACCCCATGCCCCCCAGGCATGTACGCTACCAGGCTGCGCTATGCCCCGAACCGCCATCTAGCACTACAACAGCAAGCCTATTATACGCTCAAACAGAGGTCTTATAGAAGCTTTAAGAAGACTGTAGAGGTAGTCGCAACAAAGTAAGTACTTCGGCAAGCTCAGTTTTAACTAAATTTAAATCAAATTTAACATTACCAGAAGCGAGGTCATTGACCACCCTATCAGTTGCTAAAATCGCACCTTCAACGCTTAATTGCTGATTATCGGTCTTAGATGCCGGGATATCTAAACGATTACGTGCTCCACTGATGGTAAAGCCTTCGTCATACAGCAATTCTCGAATGCGCCGAATTAACAAAACTTCATGATGTTGATAATAGCGACGATTACCGCGACGTTTGACTGGCTTTAGTTGCGTAAATTCTTGCTCCCAGTATCTAAGTACATGAGGCTTTACACCACAAAGTTCACTCACTTCACCTATAGTAAAGTAGCGCTTTGCTGGAATTGGTGGCAATTGCACTTTAGTAATTAGCTCACTCATACTTTACCTTCACACGAACGCTTGCATAAACTTGGATTTAAAACTCGACTTAACTAAGGTAATTAGCTTCAACTTTGCTTTTCAGCTTTTGACTCGCATGAAAAGTAACTACTCTTCTTGCTGAAATTGGAATTTCTTCACCAGTTTTAGGGTTGCGGCCGGGACGTTCTGATTTTTTACGCAACTCAAAGTTACCAAATCCAGATAATTTAACACTGTCGCCAGCTTCTAAAGCCATACGCACTTCTTCAAAGAATGACTCCACCATATCTTTAGCTTCGCGTTTATTCAATCCAACTTGCTCATAGAGTAAGTCCGCTAATTCAGCTTTTGTTAAGGTCATTTAAAACTCCCGTTCCGTTGTTACTTTTAATCGCTTTTTTAAGATCAAAGCTTGTTAATTTGAATCAACTGTTGCCGAACCCAGCATAACTAGTCATATAGTTTAGATACTTAGTTTCTAAGCGTTGCATTAAATTTATTTTGTAATAATTGCAGCAGATTATCTATTGCATGATCGGCATCAGCATCTGTTAAAGTTTTTTGAGTATCGTGCATAAGTACTGATAATGCAAGGCTTTTTTTGTTTTCAGGAACACCCTGGCCTTGATATAAATCGAACAAAGCGACTTCAAAAATCAATGGAATATGAGCACTTCTGACGGCGCTTAAAACAAACTCTACTGCGATATTTTCATCAAGTACTACAGCTAAATCTCGTCTAACAGGCAAGAATTTAGAAACTTCATCATAGACTGGCAATCTTCGCTTAAGTAATGCATCGACACTAAGTTCAAACAGAAAAACGCTTTTAGTGAAATTGTAATGTTGCTGCCATTTTGGATGCAACTTACCTAGCCAACCAATAGCTTTACCATTAAGTAATATACGTGCAGATTGACCAGGATGCAGAGTAGCATGCTCAGCTTTTTCATATGAAACTTGATCTGAACTTGTCCCAAATAAGGAATCTACATGCCCTTTTACTTCAAAAAAATCAATATCAGTAGCAGCGATGCCCCATTGCTCAGGCTTAGCGCTTCCATAAGCTAGGCCAGATATACGCGGCTCCTCAACATAGTGAGTCCCTAACTGCTGGTATATCGAGCCAACTTCAAACAAAAATGCACGCTCTTGCTTTCGATTAAGGTTATAGCTTAATGTCTCCAATAAACCACCCCATAAACCAGTTCGCATTACACTTAAATTATTCGCAATTGGATTTTTAAGTTTAATGGGATTTGAATTTCCCAATAAATCCCGCTCCCAACTCTCGTCTACAAAACTGTAAGTGATGATTTCTTGATAGCCAAATCCAGATAAACAGTCGCGTAGCTTATTATTATGCAATCTTGCTTCAGGTGCGGGTAATAACTCTAATGCCGCGACAGGGGCAATTGCCGAAATGTGGTCGTAACCATGTAAACGCGCAACCTCTTCAATTAAATCTTCTTCGATCCCAATATCAAAACGATAACTTGGTGGCGAGATTGTAAACACTTCGTTCGTTTCGGTGAATGCGAAGTTGAGTTGCGTTAATAACTTGGCTACATCTTCTTGCGTTAAGGGTATTCCTAGCACCGATACTAAACGCGCCAACCTTAGCTTAACTGGCAAACGTTCTGGCAGTGTTGAGATGACTTCAGTCACAGGCCCAGCTTCGCCACCGCATATCTGTTTAATCAACATAGTGGCAAATTCAAGTGCATTGCGCGTGTTGCCAAAATCTACACCACGCTCAAAGCGATAAGATGAATCTGTGCTTAATCCAACCCTACGTGCCTTACCTGCAATTACCCCTGGTTGAAAAAATGCACTTTCTAAGAATAAGTTTTTAGTTGTATCACTGACTGAATTAACTTTGCCTCCCATAATACCGGCTAGCGCTAAAGGGCCCTGAGCATCCGCAATCACCAAATCATCAGCTTTAAAAACAAGTTCCTGATCATTAAGTAACTCTAAGCTTTCATTGGTTTTAGCAAAACGTACGTTGATATCGCCTCTTAATGTATCCGCATCAAAAGCGTGCATGGGCTGACCTAACTGCAATAGTACATAGTTAGTAATGTCCACCACAACGCTGATGCTACGTAAACCACTTCGCTCCAATCTCTTAAGCATCCAATCAGGTGTTGGGACTTGCGCATTAACACCCGTCACTAAACGGCCGCAGTAACGTGGACAAGCGTCAGGCTCGCTTACAATGACCACCTTAACCTCTTTTGTCTCGGCGACAACATCACTAATAGCTTCGAAGTGCGTCGTTGCTCCAGTAATTGCAGCGACATCACGTGCAATACCAGTAATGCTTAAACAATCGCTCCGATTAGGTGTGAGTTTAAGTGTAAACAAATTATCGTCTAAATCTAGATGCTGACGTATATCCTGCCCAACGATCGCATTGGCATCCAACTCTAATAAACCTGTAGCCTCAGCACTCAAACCCAACTCTTTGGATGAACACATCATCCCAAAAGATTCAACGCCGCGCACTTTGGCTTCCTTAATAGAGAATCCAGGCAATTCAGCCCCGACCATAGCGCATGGTGCTAACAAACCAGGCCGCGCATTGGGTGCACCACACACAATTTGCAAAGGAACTGACAACCCATTCACGACATTACCTACATCCACCATACAAACTTGCAAGCGATCAGCGTCTGGATGCTTACTGGCAGACAATATTTTACCAACAACCACTTTAGTAAAAGTGGCGGCTACTGGATGCATCTCTTCAACCTCAAGACCTGCCATGGTCAAGGCGTGATTTAAAGCCTGACTATCTAAGTCAGTATTTACTAAGCTACGTAACCAATTTTCTGAAAACTGCATAATGCTAAGAAGACCTTAATTGTTTTAATTTAATGGCGATAATGGAGGGGTAATTTATCTAAACTGGCTCAAAAAACGCAAGTCATTATTAAAGAAATGGCGCAAATCGTTTACGCCATAACGCAACATGGTGAGGCGCTCCACACCTAAACCAAAGGCAAAACCACGATATCTCTCATGATCAATATTCACATGCTTAAATACTTCTGGATGAACCATGCCACAACCACCAATTTCTAACCAACCACCGTTCCAGCTCATATCCATTTCTGCTGACGGCTCTGTGAATGGGAAAAATGATGGGCGAAAGCGCACTGTTAAGTCTTCACGCTCAAAGAATTTTTGTAGAAAGTTTTGCACAACGCCTTTGAGATTAGCAAAACTAATATCTTCATCTACCCATAATCCTTCAACCTGATGAAACATAGGAGAGTGCGTAGCATCTGAATCTACGCGATAGACACGACCAGGCGCAATAATTTTTAACGGAGGCGTCTTATTATTCTTAAGCGCGTTTTCCATGTACCGCACTTGCACCGGAGAAGTATGCGTCCGCAATACATGAGACTCATCAATATAAAAGGTGTCATGCATTGCACGCGCCGGATGATCTTCAGGAATATTGAGTGCTGTGAAGTTATAAAAATCAGTTTCAATTTCTGGGCCAGTGGCTACTTCAAACCCTATAGAGTGAAATAACTGCTCAATGCGCTGTAAGGTTAGCGTAACTGGATGGAGTCCACCGATAGATTGCGCACGCGCTGGAAGTGTCACATCTATTGACTCCTGCGCTAACTGTTTAGCTTGCTCAGCGTTTAATAATGCTTCTCGGCGTTCTGTTAGTGCACTTTCAATGGCTTGTTTAACTAGATTTATTGCTGCACCTGCGGCTGGACGCTCTTCATTACTCAGCTTACCCAAGCCCTTTAGCGCATCGGTGAGCGCGCCAGTTTTACCTAAGTACTTTGCTTTGGCAACTTCCAAATCGTTCATAGTAGCGCTACTAGAAAAGTCTGAAGTGGCTGCTGGAATTAAATGGGTTAAGTCTGCCATGTGATTTCGTGTCTTTAATCTGTTTTAATTTTGTTTAAAGCAAAATTTAAATGAGGTAAATATTACAATGTATTGATTTTACTACAAAAAAAAGAGGCCGAAGCCTCTTTTTTATTTTTTTACAATTATGCAGCTAAAGCTGTTTTTGACATTTCAACAAATTGTGCAAATGCGACTTTATCGAATACAGCTAAATCTGCTAATACTTTACGATCCACTTCAATTGCTGCTTTTTTCAAGCCATGCATGAAGCGACTGTATGTCAAACCACACTCACGAGCACCAGCGTTAATACGGGCAATCCATAAAGTACGGAACTGACGTTTCTTTTGACGACGATCACGGTAAGCATATTGACCCGCCTTCATTACAGCTTGCTTAGCAACGCGGTAAACGTTTTTACGACGACCGCGATAGCCCTTAGCCGCTTTTAATACTTTTTTGTGTCTAGCGCGAGCGATGACACCACGTTTTACTCTAGGCATATCGGTCTCCTTATCGTGTTGGCATCATAGCGCGAACACGCTTGACATCAGTTGGTGAGATGATCGCCGTGCCGCGTAATTTACGCTTTTGCTTGGTGGTCTTTTTAGTGAGGATATGGCGTAAATGTGAATGAGTACGTTTCACTTTACCATTACCCAAGAACTTGAAGCGCTTTTTAGCACCACTCTTGGTTTTCATTTTTGGCATTTTGTTCTCCTTGAACTTTAGTTATGAGTGCTTAGGCATGCCGTTAAGCCGTATCACTCGGAATTTCACTACCACTGCATTACTACTTCGGTTAGTAACTGCTTACAGTTACTTAATTCTTCTTAGGTGGCCCTAGCACCATCACCATTTGGCGACCTTCCATCTTCGGGAACTGCTCGACAACTGCGTATTCTTTTAAATCAGCCTCTACACGTCTTAATAAAGCCAAACCAAACTCTTGGTGAGTAATCTCACGACCTCTAAAACGTAAAGTAATCTTTGCTTTATCGCCGTCTTGA
>Ga0316228_1002265_pt1 | contig 17319 bp, 14 predicted proteins | sample TBH18021metaG_FD_206005 | JGI IMG/M metagenome (GOLD analysis project Ga0316228, IMG submission 206005) | Freshwater microbial communities from Trout Bog Lake, Wisconsin, USA - TBH18021 | ecosystem: Environmental > Aquatic > Freshwater > Lake > Hypolimnion/Profundal zone | place: USA: Wisconsin... | reverse complement strand
CCCACATCGGCGCGAACCATGTCAGCGGCTTCAGCAGCTCGATGACGGCGCTCGGGGCGGGCGTGGCGGTCATGGCAGGAGGCTACCGAGCTCCGCCCGAGTGTCAAGACAGATTTACACCGGGCGATAGAATGTGCGCGGCGCTTGTCGGACGAATACAACGGCAGGACGAAAATACATTATCCGACTCCCGGGACAACTATACCGGTTCGCGCCTCCGCGGCGGACGGATCCGGCACGACGGCGGCGGCGGCGCTGCGTCCCATCCGCCCTGATGCGCGGCCGGATGCAGGGGGAGCCGGCGCGGCGCAGCCTGACGCACGCACCCGGACGAAGCAGGCCGCCGGGACAGCCCCTGCCCGTCATCCCGGGGGCGCGCAGCGGAGCCCGGGGTCCAGGATCGCCGAAGCGCCGCACCGCCTGCGGCACCGGATGGCGAGCGCGCCTTGCGGGTTCTGGAGGGAGCGTCTGGATCAGGGACGGCGCGGCTCGGCGCGGCGCCGAATCGTCGAACGGGCGCAGCGCCTTAACCCGTGGGCAGGGCAGGACAGGGCAGCCGCCTGCCCGGTCCCGATCGCCCCGCCTCAGACGTCCTCGACCGGATCGTCCAGATCGCCGACGCCGTAGCGGCGCATCTTGACGTAGAGGCCCTGCCGGCTGAGGCCGAGCATCTCGGCCGCCGAGGCCCGGTTGTCCCGGGTAATCCGCAGAGCCGCCTCGATGCAGAGCTTCTCGATCAGGTCCGTCGTCTCGCGCACCAGGGTCTTCATCGAAACCCGGCCCACCAGCTCGGTCATCTGCTCCACCGAGCGCGGCACCTCCCGCCCGACACCCGGGCGCCCCTCGGGGATCCGCCGCGGGGCCGGCCGGATGGCGAAGCCGAGACAGGGGCGGGGGCCGGCCACCGAGACCGCTGCGACCTCCACATCCTCCACGCCGCCATAGGCGCCGCGGATGACGGTGGCGAACCGGCGCACGGCGCCGTGGTCCACGAGCGTCGCGAACAGCGCCTGCGCCTCCGTCTCGTCGCGGCCCAGCCACTGGTCGAGGCTACGGCCACGGGCCTGCCCGGCGGTGGCGAGCTGCGCCAGTTCCAGGAAGGCGGCATTGGCCATGAGGACGCGCCGCGACGTGTCGGTGACCACGAATCCCTCCGGCATCGCCTCCAGCACGGCGGCGGTGGGGGCCTCCTGATCGGGCCCGGCCATTGCGGCCACGGGGTCGGCGACCAGCTGCATCAGGACGCTCGCGCCGCCCTCGCCCCGGAACAGCGAGGCCGAGACCGTGACCTCTCCCCGCCCATGGGGCAGGGTCGCCCGGATCTCCGCGGCCTGCCCGGTCGCCCGCAGGGCAGCGAACTGCGCCTCCAGGGCCCGGACGCTGCCGGCATCGAACAGGTCGACGGCGTCCTGACCGGTGATCCGCTTGGCGGGCCGCCCGAGCAGCCGCGCCGCGGCGGGATTGACCTCGGCCACCCGGCGCGTCCCGGCATCGACCACCAGCACCGGCTCGCCGGAGATCTGGAACAGCAGCCGATACCGGGTCTCGGCGGCGCGCAGCCGCTCGTAATCCCGTTCCAGGGCCTGCTGGGTCTCCAGCAGGCGGCGCTGGAGGGCCGCCACGGCCCGCATGTCGCGGCCGAGCACGAGGATCGGGCCATCCTCCGACGGGCGGATCGAGGCGTACCGGATCGGCAGGTCGGCGCCGTCGGGCGAGGGGTGGTTCACCTGGCGCCATCGGGTGACGCCCTCGGCCCGGGCGTCGCGCAGGAGGGCGTCGATCTTCGGGCGGCTCTCCACCGTTACGGTGTCGATCCAGCGGCGGCCCAGCCAGCCCGCCACGGTCTCCGCCTCGAGTTCGGCGCCGACCACGGCGTCCCGAATCACACCGTCGGCATCGATGACGAGCGACAGATCCGCGGACGCCGCGACGATGCGTCCGACCGCCTCGCCCTGGAGGAGGCCGGCCACCTGCTGCAGGGCCGCGGGCGGCTGCTGCGGGGAGGGGCGAGGCTGAGGCGTCACGGTCACCGCAATGTGATAATCGGGTTAGGCCCCTTTCAGCAGGCCAATGCCTGTCTGTCCAGCAAAGCTTCCGCCGCGGCGGGCGCCAGGCACGCATCCGACGCGCAGGCATCGGCACCGACGATCCCTGCCTCGCCGCCGTGGCGGGCGAAAAAGGGACCGCCAACCAGCACGCGAATCTCCCGGTTGCGGGAGTGGCGGCGCACCTCCGTCACCGTCGTCGCCAGGGTGGGCAGCAGGACATCGCAGGAGAGCGACAGGCCGACCACGTCGAACCAGTCGATGCGGAGCAGGTCCAGGGGATCGACCCCCGGCCCCGGCACCGCCGTGGTCACGTCCCAGCCGGTCTCCCGGAAGAAGCTCGCGACGAGCGACAGGCCGAACACATGGGTCTCGCCGGGGCAAGGCAGCAGCAGCACGCTGCGCCCGTTGGCCGGAACCGATTCGTTCTCCAGCTCGGCGCAGAGGCGGCGGCTGATGGCGTGGAGGCGCCCGAGCGCCTCCGTCACCGCCAGGAAGTCGCAGGCATCCTCCTCCCAGAGCGCGCCGAGATGCCGGGCGGCCGGGGCGAGCAGGTCGAGGAGCAGGCGCGCCAGGGGCAGGCCGCCGTCGCGCAACGCCTCCACCCGGGCATCGAGATCGACCGGACCGGCCGTCAGGAGCAGGGTGCTGAAATCGGCGATTTCCTGCGGACTCGGCGCACGGTCCGCCTGGACGCGGCGCCCGGCGGGCCGGTGGGCGAGCATCAGCCGGGGCAGGATCTCCGCCTCGACCACCCGGGCGAGCGTATCCGGAGCAGGCCGCCTGGGTTCGGACCAGCCGAGGGGAGCGTCGCGGAACACAGCCAGACCATCGCTCACCGGGCTGCAGCCGGCCGCCGGCGCATCGTAATCCAGGCGGTGACCGAAATGCCTCCAGTTTCCCATCGGCCCCCTCCCTGAGACGACCCCGGCCCGGAGGGACCGGCAGCACCGTGCGTGCATTCGGTGAAGCGTTGCTCGCCTGCCTATTCTTCGTGTCCGTCAGTTCCTGGGGCTGACAAGCCAAACTGCGGCAATCTCTGCCGTAGAGCCCGACGATACGCTTCCTGGCGATCTTGGCAATGATCTTATTGAAAGAAAAAATGTCTCACGCGCTGTCATGCCCCAAAACCGTCAACTACACTTGACACTTCCGGGATCTCCGCCCTAGCCTCTGTCAACGACGGAGCCACCGGCGGCGCCGAGCACGAGGGAGCGGATGCATGGGCCCCGAGGGCCGACCGGCACAACCGCTCTACACGTTCGCCGAACGGCGCCGGCGTGATTCCTCACCCTGGACCCTGGTCCAAGGGGTGCTGGCACCGGTGCAGTTCGCGATTTTCCTGATCAGTCTTGGCCTGGTGCTCCGCGCTCTGGTCACCGGCGAAGGTCAGTGCGCGGCCGAGATCTCGGTCGTCGTGAAGACCTTGGCGCTCTACGCGATCATGGTCACCGGCTCGATCTGGGAAAAAGTCGTGTTTGGCCGCTGGCTGTTTGCCCCGGCCTTTTTCTGGGAGGACGTGGTCAGCATGCTCGTGCTGGCCCTCCACACCGCCTATCTCGCGGCCCTCGCTACGGACGCCATGAGTGGGCAGGCGCTGCTGCTTCTCGCGCTGGCGGCCTACGCGGCCTACGTGGTCAACGCGGCCCAGTTCCTTCTGAAGCTCCGGGCAGCGCGGCTGGAGGGTGCTGGTGGCCACGCGCCGCGTCTCGCGGAAGCGCTGCCATGAACGCTCCTGTGGCTCACAAGCCGCCCTGCGGCGGCATCGATCTGCGCCAGGAGCAGGGTCAGCGGGCCGTGTTCTGTGGGCTCACCGGCATCGTCTGGCTTCACCGGAAGATCCAGGACGCGTTCTTCCTCGTGGTCGGCTCGCGCACCTGCGCGCACCTGATCCAGTCCGCCGCCGGCGTGATGATCTTCGCCGAGCCGCGCTTCGCCACGGCGATCATCGATGAGCGCGACCTCGCCGGCCTCGCCGACGCCAACGAGGAACTCGACCGGGTCGTCACCCGGCTGATCGAGCGCCGGCCCGACATCAAGCTCCTGTTCCTGGTGGGCTCCTGCCCTTCCGAGGTGATCAAGCTCGACCTATCCCGGGCGGCGCAGCGCCTGTCGGGACGACTGACACCGGTGCGGGTGCTGAACTATTCGGGGTCCGGCATCGAGACGACCTTCACGCAAGGGGAGGATGCCTGCCTCGCCGCCCTCGTGCCCGACCTGCCTCGCGAACCTGTGGCAGCCGCACCATCGCTGCTGGTGGTCGGAGCGCTGGCCGACGTAGTGGAGGATCAGTTTCTCCGAATGTTCGCCGCGATGGGTATCGCGGATGTCCGGTTCCTGCCCGCCCGCCGGGCCGGCGCGATGCCGGCCGTCGGGCGTGGCACCCGCTATCTGCTGGCCCAGCCCTTCCTGACCGACACGGCCCGGGCCCTCGATGAACGCGGCGCCCACCGGCTGCCCGCGCCATTCCCGTTCGGCGCCGAAGGCACGACCGGCTGGCTGCGGGCAGCCGCCGAGGCGTTCGGCGTCTCCGAGGCCGCGTTCGAGCAGGCCACAGCCGCGGGCCGCGCCCGTGCCGAGACCGCCCTCGCGCCCCACCGCGAGAAGCTCAGCGGCAAGCGCGTGTTCTTCTTCCCCGATTCGCAGCTGGAGGTGCCGCTTGCCCGGTTCCTCGTCCGTGAACTCGACGCAGAACTCGTAGAGGTCGGGACGCCGTACCTGCACCGGGGGCATCTCGCGGCCGAGATCGAGCTGCTGCCCTCGGGCACGCGGGTGACGGAGGGGCAGAGCCTCGACGACCAGATGGACCGCTGCCGGGCGGCACGGCCGGATCTCACAATCTGCGGCCTCGGCCTCGCCAACCCGCTGGAGGCGGAGGGGCTCTCGACCAAGTGGTCGATCGAACTGCTGTTCACGCCCGTGCAGGGCTACGAGCAGGCCGGCGACCTCGCCGAGCTGTTCGTGCGCCCGCTCCGGCGCCGCGCCCTGCTGGAGGTGTAGCGCCATGCAGCTCACCCTCTGGACCTACGAAGGCCCACCTCACATCGGCGCGATGCGCGTCGCCGCGGCGATGTCCGGGCTGCACTACGTGCTGCACGCGCCGCAGGGCGACACCTATGCCGACCTGCTGTTCACGATGATCGAGCGGCGGGACGCGCGCCCGCCCGTCACCTACACCACCTTCCGCGCCCAGGATCTCGGCCGCGACACCGCCGAGCTGTTCAAGCAGGCGGTCTCGGCCGCCCACGCACGGTTCCAGCCGCAGGCGATGATCGTCGGCGCCTCCTGCACGGCCGAGTTGATTCAGGACGATCCGGGCGGCCTCGCCAAGGCGCTGGACCTGCCGATCCCGGTGATCCCGCTGGAGCTGCCCGCCTATCAGAAGAAGGAGAACTGGGGCGCCTCGGAGACCTTCTACCGGCTCGTCCGGGCGCTAGCTGGTCCGCCCGCCCCGCGTCCCGCACGGGAGCCCGGGCAGCGCCCGCTCTGCAACATCCTCGGGCCGACGGCGCTCGGCTTCCGCCACCGGGATGACCTGATCGAGATCCGCCGGCTGCTCGACACCCTCGGCATCGTGGTGAATGTCGTGGCACCGCTGGGGGCAACCCCCGCGGATCTCGGCCGGCTCCGGGACGCCGACTTCAATGTCGTGCTCTATCCCGAGACCGCCCGGTCGGCCGCGGATTACCTGAAGAAGAATTTCGGGCAGCCGTTCACGCAAACCATCCCGATCGGCGTCGGCGGCACCCGCCGGTTCGTCGAGGAGGTGGCGGGCCTCGCCGGGATCGATCCGGCACCGGGGCTCGACGGCCCCGGCTCGCGGCTGCCCTGGTACTCCCGTTCGGTCGATTCGACCTATCTCACGGCCAAGCGCGTCTTCGTGTTCGGCGATGCCACGCATGCGATCGGCATCGCCCGGGTCGCCGCGAAGGAGCTGGGCTTTACCGTCGTCGGGCTCGGCACCTACGGCCGTGAATTCGCCCGCGAGGTCCGCGCCGAGGCGGCCGAGCACGGCATCGAGGCGCTGATCACCGACGATTACCTCGACGTCGAAGCAGCGATCCGCGCGGCCGCGCCGGAACTGGTCCTCGGCACCCAGATGGAGCGCCACGTCGCCAAGCGGCTCGGCATTCCGTGCGCGGTGATCTCCGCGCCGGTCCACGTCCAGGACTTCCCGGCGCGCTACGCCCCGCAGATGGGCTTCGAGGGCGCCAACGTCCTGTTCGACACCCTGGTCCATCCGCTGATGATGGGCCTCGAAGAGCACCTCCTCGGCATGTTCCGGGAGGATCCCGAATTTCACGACGGCGTCGGCCCCTCGCATCTCGGCGGCAAGTCCTTCGAGACTCCGGCGGACGGGGCGTTCGAGGCCGCGGAACGGGCGCCGGCCGACACCCCTCCGACGCCGGCGCCCGTTCCGATTCTGCTGGACCGTGCGGCCCCTTGGTCGCCGGAAGCCGAGAAGGAACTGAAGAAGATCCCGTTCTTCGTGCGGGGCAAGGCACGCACCAACACCGAGACTTTCGCCCGGGAGCGGCACCTGCCGCTCATCACCCTCGAGACCCTCTACGATGCCAAAGCGCATTACGGCCGTTAGGCCGCCGATCCGCATCGTCATCGTCACGCTCGACAATCATTTGGCGAGCGCGGTGGAGCGGGCGCGCCTGCGCCTCCGGTCCGAGATGCCCGGGCTGGTGCTGGGCTTCCACGCGGCGGCCGAGTGGGACAACGATCCCGCGACGCTGGAAGCCTGCAGGGCCGACATCGCGCAGGCCGACATCGTGCTCTCGGCCATGCTGTTCATGGACGAGCATGTCCGGGCGATCCTGCCGGCGCTCGCGGCGCGGCGGGAGGCCTGCGACGCGATGGTCGGCTGCCTCTCGGCCGGCGAGGTGGTGAAGACCACGAAGCTCGGCCGCTTCGACATGAGCGGCACCAAGCGCAGCGCCCTCGACTTCCTGAAAAAGCTACGCGGCAAGCCCGGCCAGCAGGGCAATGCCGGCCGGCAGATGGCCCTGGTGCGCAAGCTGCCGAAGATCCTGCGCTTCATCCCGGGCTCGGCTCAGGACGTGCGCGCCTATTTCCTGACCCTGCAATACTGGCTGGCGGGCTCGGACGAGAACGTCGCCGCCCTGGTGCGCTTCCTCGTGCATCGCTACGCGGCGGGCGAGCGCGCCGCCTGGCGTGAGGGCCCGGCGGCCCCGGCGCCCCTCGATTACCCCGAGACCGGCCTCTACCACCCGCGCCTGCCCGCCCGGATCGGCGCCGACCCGTCGCGGCTGCCGCGCCGGGCTGATGCGAAGGGCCGCGTGGGCCTGCTGGTGATGCGTAGCTACGTGCTCGCCGGCAACACCGCCCATTACGACGGGGTCATCGCGGCCCTGGAGGCGCGCGGCCTCGACGTGGTGCCGGCCTTCGCCAGCGGCCTCGACAACCGTCCAGCAGTGGATGCCTTCTTCATGAAGGACGGGCGCACCTGCATCGACGCGCTGGTGTCGCTCACCGGCTTCTCGCTGGTCGGCGGCCCCGCCTACAACGACGCCGCGGCCGCCGAAGTGATGCTGGCCCGGCTCGACGTGCCCTACCTCGCCGCCCAGGCGCTGGAGTTCCAGACCCTGGAGCAGTGGGAGGCGGGCGACCGCGGCCTGTCGCCGGTCGAGGCGACCATGATGGTTGCGATCCCCGAACTCGACGGCGCCACGGCTCCGATGGTGTTCGGCGGCCGCTCCGCAAATTCAGGCGCCGACAACGCCCGCGACATGCGGGTCCATCCCGAGCGCGCCGCCCGCCTCGCCGAGCGGGTCGCCCGGCTGGTGTCTCTTCGCCGGACCGCGAGGGCCGAGCGGAAGCTCGCCGTGGTGCTGTTCAACTTCCCGCCCAATGCCGGCGCCACCGGCACGGCCGCGTTCCTGTCGGTCTACGCCTCGCTGCTCAACACCCTGAAGGGCCTGGCGGCGGACGGCTACACGGTCGAGATCCCGGAAGACGTCGATGCCCTGCGCGCGGCGATTTTGGAGGGCAACACCAAGCGCTACGGCACCCAGGCCAACGTCCACACCCGCATCCCGGCCGAGGACCACCTGCGGCGCGAGACCTACCTCGCCGAGATCGAGGCCCAGTGGGGCCCGGCTCCGGGCCGCCACCAGACCAACGGTGCCGAGATTTTCGTGCTCGGGGCGCAGTTCGGCAACGTCTTCGTCGGGGTGCAGCCGGCCTTCGGCTACGAGGGCGACCCGATGCGGCTGCTGTTCGAGCGCGGCTTCGCGCCGACCCACGCCTTCAGCGCCTTCTACCGCTACCTGCGCGAGGATTTTTGTGCCGACGCCGTGCTGCATTTCGGCACCCACGGGGCGCTCGAATTCATGCCCGGCAAGCAGACCGGCCTGTCCGAATCCTGCTGGCCGGAGCGACTGATCGGGGCGCTGCCGAACGTCTACCTCTACGCGGCCAACAACCCGTCCGAAGGAACGCTCGCCAAGCGCCGCTCGGCGGCGACGCTCGTGAGCTACCTGACCCCGAGCCTCGCGGCGGCCGGACTCTATCGCGGACTGATCGACCTGAAGAGCTCGATCGAGCGCTGGCGCGGCCTCGGCCCCGAGGCGGGGGGCGAGCGTGAGACGCTGGCCCGCCTGATCCAGGACCAGGGCGCGGCGGTCGATCTCGTGGCGGCCGAGCCGGCCTGGACCGGCGATCTCGGGACCCACGTCGCCGGCCTCTGGACCGCGCTTCAGGAACTGGAGCAGACCCTGATCCCGCACGGCCTGCACGTGGTCGGGCAGGGGACGCCGGAAGAGGAGCGGGTCGATCTGCTCCTGGCGCTCGCCGAATCGGCTCATGGCGTACGGGCGGAGCGGGCCGGGATCGAGGCGCTTGCGGCCGGCCAGGGCATCGAGGCGGCGCTGAAACTCTCCGGCCTACCCGCGGACGACACCGCTCGCGCCGCGTTCGCGAGCCTCGCCGAGACCGACCGGCTGCTGTCCCGCGACCATGAAGTTCCGGCGCTGCTGCGCGCACTCGACGGCCGCTTCGTGCCGCCAGTGGCCGGCGGCGACCTGCTGCGCAACCCCGCGATCCTGCCGACCGGCCGCAATCTCCACGGCTTCGACCCCTACCGCCTGCCCTCGGCCTTCGCGGTGGCCGACGGCGCCCGGCAGGTGGCCCGCATCCTCGAACGCTTCGCCGCGGACGGAAAGCCCTGCCCGGAGAGCGTCGCCCTGGTCCTGTGGGGCACCGACAACCTCAAGAGCGAGGGCGGCCCGATCGCCCAGGCCCTGGCCCTGATCGGCGCCGCGCCCCGCTTCGACGGCTACGGCCGCTTGAGCGGCGCCGAGCTGATCCCGCTGGAAACCCTCGGCCGGCCGCGGATCGACGCGGTGGTCACCCTCTCCGGAATCTTCCGCGATCTGCTGCCGCTTCAGACGAAGCTCCTGGCGGAGGCGTCGTACCTCGCCGCCACCGCCGACGAGCCCCTCGAAAAAAATTACGTCCGGAAGCACGCCCTGGCGATCCAGGCCGAGCAGGGCTGCGATCTGGAGACGGCGGCGCTGCGCGTCTTCTCCAACGCCGAGGGCGCCTATGGCGCCAACGTCAACCACCTCGTCGATTCCGGGAACTGGGACGACGACGCGGAACTCTGCGAGACCTTCTCCCGCCGCAAGAGCTTCGCCTACGGCCGCACCGGCCGCCCGGCGCCGCAGCGCGCCCTGATGCAGGCGGTGCTCGCCTCCGTCGACATGGCCTATCAGAACCTCGATTCGGTCGAGGTCGGCGTCACCTCCGTCGACCACTATTTCGACGGGCTCGGCGGCATGGGCCGGGCGGTGGCCCGGGCCAAGGGCGAGTCGGTGCCGATCTACATCAGCGACCAGACCCGCGGGGAGGGGCGCGTCCGCTCCCTGGAGGAGCAGGTGGCGCTGGAGACGCGCACCCGGATGCTCAACCCGAAATGGTACGAGGGCCTGCTCGGCCACGGCTACGAGGGCGTCCGCCAGATCGAGACGCATCTCACCAACACGGTCGGCTGGTCGGCCACCGCCAACGCGGTCCAGCCCTGGATCTACGAACGGATCACCGAGACCTACGTCCTCGACAAGGACATGCGCGAGCGCATGGCCGCCTTGAACCCCACCGCCTCCGCCAAGGTCGCCCAACGGCTGATCGAGGCGCACCGCCGCGGCTTCTGGACTCCCGACGCAGAGATGCGCGACGCCCTCGACCGGGCCGAGGAGGAGCTGGAGGACCGCCTGGAAGGCGTCACCGCAGGAGTGGCCGCATGAACATCGCGATCCGCAATCCCGTCGTCGCCCGGAAGGAGGAGGGGAGCCTTCAGGTCGCCCTCGATCCCGATCTGAAGATCGAGACCGCCAAGGTCTTCGCGGTCTACGGCAAGGGCGGGATCGGCAAGTCGACCACCTCATCGAACCTGTCGGTGGCCTTCTCCAAGCTCGGCAAGCGGGTGCTGCAGATCGGCTGCGACCCGAAGCACGACTCGACCTTCACGCTGACCAAGCGCCTCGCCCCCACGGTGATCGACGCCCTGGAGGCGGTGAACTTCCACTCGGAGGAGCTGCGCGTCGAGGATTTCGTGGTCGAGGGCTACAACGGCGTGATGTGCGTCGAGGCCGGCGGCCCGCCCGCCGGCACCGGCTGCGGCGGCTATGTGGTCGGCCAGACCGTGAAGCTCCTCAAGGAGCACCACCTCCTCGAGGATACCGACGTCGTGGTGTTCGACGTGCTGGGCGACGTGGTCTGCGGCGGCTTCGCCTCGCCGCTCCAGCACGCGGACCGGGCTCTGATCGTCACCGCCAACGATTTCGACTCGATCTTCGCCATGAACCGGATCGTGGCGGCGATCCACGCCAAGTCGAAGAATTACGGCGTGCGCCTCGGCGGCGTCATCGCCAATCGCTCGGCCAAGACCGACGAGATCGACCGGTTCAACGACGCGGTCGGGCTGAAGCGGCTGGCGCATTTTCCCGACCTCGACGTGGTCCGGCGCTCGCGGCTCAAGAAATCGACCCTGTTCGAGATGGACTCGTCCCCGGAGCTCGACGCCGTGACCGCCGAGTACATGCGGCTCGCCGAGACCCTCTGGGCCGGCGCGGAGCCCTGCGAGGCTTTGCCCATGAAGGACCGCGACCTGTTCGAGTTCCTCGGTTTCGATTGAGTCTGGAGTTCGACCGATGGCCAGCGCCAGCTACGATGCCCGCCGGGGCGAGCTGACCACCTACTTCGACCGCACCGCGGTCGAGGCGTGGTCGCGCCTGACCTCGGACGCGCCCGTGAGCCGCATCCGCGCCACGGTGCGCGCCGGCCGCGACGCCATGCGGGCGACGCTGCTCTCCTGGCTGCCGGCCGACATGACCGGCCTGCGGCTGCTCGATGCCGGCTGCGGCACCGGGGCGCTCAGCGTCGAGGCAGCGCGGCGCGGCGCCGAGGTGGTGGCGATCGACGTCTCGCCGACGCTGGTCGGCCTCGCGCAGGAGCGGCTGCCGGCGATTCCCGGAGCGGGCCGCATCGACTTCCGCGTCGGCGACATGCTCGATCCGGGGCTCGGCCGGTTCGACCACGTGGTGGCGATGGATTCGCTGATCCACTACCGCGCCGCCGACATCGCCCGGGCGCTGGCGGTGCTGGGCGCGCGCACGGACGGCTCGGTGCTGTTCACCGTGGCGCCGCGCACGGCGCTGCTGACGCTGATGCATGCGGCTGGACAGTTCTTTCCGCGGGGCGACCGCTCACCGGCGATCGTGCCAGTGACCGAGCATGGGCTACGGCGGCGGATCTCGTCCGAGCACGCGCTCGACGGCTTCGCCTGGGCGCGATCGCACCGGATCAACAGCGGCTTCTACCTGTCGAACGCGATCGCGCTGACACGCTCTTCCCCTCCCCCTTGCGGGGAGGGGCCAGGGGTGGGGGTGGTTCAGGAGGAACCGCGGAGCCCCATCCTGCGCGACCCCCACCCCTACCCCTCCCCGCAAGCGGGAGGGGAGCCCGGCGGAGGGCGGACATGAACCCCACCCAAAAACTCACCGCCGCCCTCATGCGCCTCGGCCCGGCGATCCTGCCCTTCGCGGATGCCGCCACGGTCGAGCTGCCGCTGGGCCGCCTGCTGCGCCTGGCCCTGTTCCAGGTCACCGTCGGCATGGCCGCGGTGCTGCTGATCGGCACCCTGAACCGGGTGATGATCGTCGAACTCGGCGTCCCGGCCTGGATCGTCGCCATGATGCTGGCCCTGCCGCTGATCTTCGCCCCCCTGCGGGCGCTCGTCGGCTTCCGGTCGGACACACACCGCTCGGTGCTGGGCTGGCGGCGGGTGCCCTATATCTGGTTCGGCACGCTGCTGCAGTTCGGCGGGCTGGCGATCATGCCGTTCGCCCTGCTGATCCTGTCGGGGGACACGACCGGGCCGCTCTGGGTCGGCGACCTCGCGGCGGCGCTCGCCTTCCTGCTGGTCGGCGCCGGCCTGCACACGACCCAGACCGTCGGGCTGGCGCTCGCCACCGACCTCGCCCCCGCGCATGCACGACCGAAGGTGGTGGCGCTGCTCTGCGCGGCGCTCCTGTTCGGCATGATGGCGAGCGCCGTGCTGTTCGGCCTGTTCCTCGCCCACTTCTCGGCCGTGCGCCTGATCCAGGTGATCCAGGGCGCGGCTTTGGTCACCATCATCCTCAACGGCTTCGCCCTGTGGAAGCAGGAGCCGCGCGATCCCAACCGGACGCGGACGGCGCCGCAGCGGGACTTCCGTGCCTCCTGGCGGGCCTATGCGGGGCAGGGCACCGCCCGCCGGCGCCTCGTGGCGATCGGGCTCGGCACCGCAGGGTTCTCCATGCAGGACATCCTGCTCGAACCCTATGGCGGCCAGATCCTGCACCTCTCGGTGGCGGCGACCACGGCGCTGACCGCGCTGCTGGCCGCCGGCGGCGGCCTCGGCCTGCTGGTCGCGGCGCGCTGGCTCGGCCGCGGGGGCGACCCGTTCCGGGTCTCAGGCGTCGGCGTCGGGATCGGGATCCTGGCCTTCTCGGCGGTGGTCTTCGCCGCGCCCCTGGCCTCGGCCGACCTGTTCGCCGCCGGCGTCAGCCTGATCGGGCTCGGCGGCGGCCTGTTCGCCCACGGCACCCTCACCGCCTCGATGAACCGCGCCGGCCCCGAGGATACCGGGCTGGCGCTCGGCGCCTGGGGCGCCGTGCAGGCGACCGCCGCGGGTCTGTCGATCGCGGCGAGCGGTCTCGTGCGCGACGTCGGCGGCGCCATCGCCCAGTCGGGCGTGCTCGGCGAGGGCATGAACGAGCCCGCGATCGGCTACCTCATCGTCTACCACATCGAGATCGCCCTGCTGTTCGCGGCGCTGCTCGCGCTCGGACCGTTGGTGCGTGAGGACGCGCGGACAGAGGATCGGGACCGCATCGCCAATGGCCTTGCCGGCCGGACGGCCTGACATTCGGGGAGGACATCCATGCCAACCGGCGCACTTACGGGCTATGTCGACGTCGCTCAGGTCGTGCTCTACGCGTTCTTCATCTTCTTCGCCGGGCTGGTCTTCTGGCTGCGCCGCGAGGACCGGCGGGAGGGCTACCCGCTCGAGAACGAGGCCGTCGGCCGCCGCAAGGCGGACGATCCGATCCTGATCCCACGGTCCAAAGCCTTCCACCTCCCCGGCGGCGAGACCACCTACGCACCGCAGGCGGTACACGGCCGAACCGACATCGAGACCGGCATCCCGGCCCGCAAGGTCGAGCCCTGGCCGGGTGCCCCCTACGAGCGCACGGACGCCTCGCTTCAGGCCGGCGTCGGTCCCGGCTCCTGGGTGTTGCGGCACGACGTGCACGACCGGACCTGGGACGAGGAGATCCGCATCGTACCCCTGCGGGTGGCGAAGAATTTCGTCATCCACGAGGACGGCCCGAATCCGATCGGCATGACGGTGTTCGGCACCGACGATGCCGTGGCGGGCGTCATCAGCGACGTCTGGGTCGACCGCGGCGAGTCGCTGATCCGCTACTACGAGGTTGAACTTCCGACGGGCGGCCGCCGGCTGATGCCGGCCACCTTCTGCCGGGCCGGCGGCTTCACCAAGACGGTGACGACCGAGGCGCTGCTCGCCAGCCAATTCGCCGAGATCCCGGCCACCCGTGATCCCGACAGCGTGACCTTCCTCGAGGAGGAGCGGATCATGTCGTATTTCGGCGCCGGCACGCTCTACGCCACGCCGGCCCGGGCGGAGCCCCTGATATGAGCGGCGACTTCCTCCCTGAGGGCACCCTGCGGGGTCTGCCCGGCCCGTTGCCGGCGGGCGAGCGCATCCTCTGGCAGAGTGCGCCGACCACCGCCGGCCTTCTGGTCCGGGTATTCCACGCCCGCCTGGTGATCGCGTGGTTTGCGGTCTGCGCCCTGGCCTTCGGCCTCGCGGCGGGATCCCCCGCCGCGGCGCTGAAGGTGGTGGGGCCGACCCTGGTGATCGGTGCCGGGGCCGTCGCGCTGCTCTGGCTGCTCGCTTGGCTCAGCCACCGGACGACGCTCTATACGGTGACCAACCGCCGCGTCGTGCTGCAGGCCGGCATCGCCCTGCCGGTGACCCATAACCTGCCCTTCGCGCAGATCGAGAGCGCGTCCCTGCGCGCCTTCACGGATGGCAGCGGCGACCTGCCGTTACGGTTGCGGCCGGGCCTCCGTATCGCCTACCTTCATATCTGGCCGCATGTCCGCCCCTGGCGTCTCGCCCGGACGGAGCCCATGCTGCGCTCCGTGCCGGAGGCGGAGGCTGCGGCGGCCTTGCTGGCACGCGCCCTCGCGGCCCATGCCGACGGCAACGCGCCGCCGGTTCGGGTGGCGCAGCTCGGGCGCGCGGGCGAGAATCCCGGTCGCCTCGTCGCGGCCGAGTAGGGAGGGGCACGATGGGCGAGCGGGCGGAGGGCACCGGCCGGGCCATGGGGCCGGCAGCCTCGGGACCGGCACCGGCGCTGCTGATGATCGGCGCGGGCGCGCTGATGGGCTTCACCATGCTGGCGGTCCTGATCGGCCGGAGCGAGGGCGTCGGCCTCGTCGCCCTGCCGCCCGCCAAGGCGCTGGCGCGGCTCGAATTCCGTGCCGAGGATCAGGTCGACGGCTCGATCGCCCTGCGGGACGTCGCCGACCGGCACATCGTCGCGTGGATCCGCCCCGGCGAGGACGGCTTCCTGCGCGGGACGCTGCGGGGCCTCGCTCAGGCCCGGCAGCGCGAGGGTCTCGGTCCCGAGCAACCCTTCAGCCTGACCCGCTACGACGACGGCCGGCTCGCGCTGGCCGACGAGGCCACCGGCCGCCGCGTGCCCCTGGAGGCCTTCGGCCCCACCAATGCCGGGTCGTTCGCCCGGTTGATGCCCGCGCCCGGCGCGCCAGCCACGGAGACGCGGTGATGGGCCTGTTCGGCGGCCGCACCGTCACCGTGCCCTGCACGGTGGAGATCGAGCAGACGCCCGAGAGCCTGCACGCGCACGTGATCCTCGATGCCGGCTTCGAGATCGAGCCCGGCGACGAGGTCCAGGTTCACGACGCGCCGACCTCGGTGCCCTATGGCGAGCGGCTGACGGTGCGCCGCACCGCCACAATCACCCGGGCCGGAGCGCTGGAGCGGGCCTGGACCAAGCTCATTGCCCATCTCGAGCTGACCGAACTCTACGAGGTCAGCTTTTCCGAGAGGAGGAAGCTGTGAACGCGCCCGTCACCCCGACCATCGGACAGCCGGTCCCGAAGACGCCGGTCAACGAATCGACCAGGGCCGCGCAGGAGACGACCTTCCTGTCGCCCCGCTTCTACACCACCGATTTCGAGGAGCTCGACCGGACGAATGTCGAGCCGGTGCGGCGCGACTGGGACGTGCTCATCGCCGAGCTGCGCTCCGATCCGAACAAGCGCCACTTCACACGCAACGCGGAGTTCGACTGCGACCTGTCGCAGATGGAGCCCGAGCTGCGGAAGGAGTTTCTGGATTTTCTGGTCTCGTCGATCACCGCCGAGTTCTCCGGCTGCGTCCTGTACGCCGAGATGCGCAAGCGGGCGAAGAACAAGGACATCCAGGAACTGTTCGGCTTCATGAGCCGCGACGAGGCGCGGCATGCCGGCTTCATCAACGACACGTTGAAGGATTTCGGCATCGGCGTGGACCTTGGCTTTCTTACGAAATCCAAGAAATACACGTTCTTCCGGCCGAAATTCATCTTCTACGCCACCTATCTTTCGGAAAAGATCGGCTACGCCCGCTACATCACGATCTTCCGCGAGTTGGAGCGCCACCCGGAGCGGCGCATCCACCCGATCTTCAAGTGGTTCGAGCTCTGGTGCAACGACGAGTTCCGCCACGGCGAAGCCTTCGCGCTCCTGATGCGCGCGAATCCGAAGCTGACGAGCGGCGTGAACCAGTACTGGATCCGGTTCTTCCTGCTCGCTGTCTTCGCGACCATGTATGTGCGCGACCATCACCGCCCGGCCTTCCACGCGGCGCTCGGAGTCGACCCGACCGACTACGACTTCAAGGTCTTCCGGATCACCTCGGAGATCTCCCGCCAGACCTTCCCGCTGGAACTCGACCTCGACAACCCGAAGTTCAAGGCGGGGCTCGACCGGCTGCTCGCCTGCTCCCGGGCGATCGCCGACGCCAAGGCGAAGGGCGGATTTGCCGGCAAGGTCCTGCAGGGCGTCCACGCGGCGCGGGCGGCCTTCACCTTCGCGCGGCTCTATCTGCTGCCCGTCAAGGCCAACGCCCTGCCGGCCGACATCCGCCTTCAGCCGGTCTGGTAGAATGGGGACCTACGCCGCCCCGGTCCTGTACGCGGTTCTGCTCTGGTGGTTCTCCACCGGGCTGATCCTGCTGCTCGACCACGCCCCGCGACGGACGCATCCGTGGAGCATGGCCGGGGCGACGCTGCTGCTCGCCGGTGCGCTGGTGGCGATCCGATCCAGCGCCGCCGACACGAGCGCCACGGGGGCCTACACGGCTTTCACAGCGGCGCTCGTCGTCTGGGGCTGGCAGGAGATGAGCTACTATATGGGCTTCCTATCGGGCCCGAAACCGGCCGCCTGCGCGCCGGGGGTGCGGGGGTTCGACCGGTTCCTGGCGGCGCTCGCGACCAGCCTGTGGCACGAATTCGCCATCGTGATCGGGGGCGTCGAGATCCTGGCGCTCGTCTGGGGCAGTCCCAACCGCTTCGCCCTGTGGACCTACGGCACGCTGGTGGTGATGAACCTCTCGGCACGGCTCAACCTGTTCTTGGGGGTGCGCAACCTCCACGCCGAGTTC
>Ga0316228_1002263_pt1 | contig 17323 bp, 14 predicted proteins | sample TBH18021metaG_FD_206005 | JGI IMG/M metagenome (GOLD analysis project Ga0316228, IMG submission 206005) | Freshwater microbial communities from Trout Bog Lake, Wisconsin, USA - TBH18021 | ecosystem: Environmental > Aquatic > Freshwater > Lake > Hypolimnion/Profundal zone | place: USA: Wisconsin... | reverse complement strand
ACCACAAAAATTATTGGGAGAACAGGAACTTTAGAAGTATGAACGAATAACTTTTGATACTGGAGAACGCACGCATTGTAGGAGACGAACTTTTTGGATATAGCACGTGACGCATCGTTTAAGCTTTGGTCGCGTAATTTTGTTTTTCTTTGTGTGGGCAACTTTCTCTATTATGGCAGCTTTTATCTGCTTCTGCCTGTGATACCTCAGTTTGTTGCTCAGCTGGCAGGGTCACCAAGGGAGATTGGGTTGGTCGTGGGTATTTTTAATCTAGCATCTGTAGTCATTCGCCCCTATTTTGGGAAACTGGCTGGCCTGTTTGGACGAAGGGTTTTCATGTTGGTAGGGTCTAGCTTGTTTGCAGCAATCTTTTTGCTATACGGGCAGATAGAAGGGATTACCTACGGGCTATACTTGTTGCGGATGATACACGGCTTGGTTTTTGCCATATTCTTGACCGGTACCTTTGTCTATATCGCCGACCTCGCTCCGGCAGACCGGCGGGGAGAAGTTATGGGCATTTTCGGCACCTCCAACGTACTGGCAATGGCGGTTTTTCCGGCCTGTGGCATCGCCGTTATTGGATATACAAAGAGCTATGCTGACCTGTTTGTCCTCTCCTCGGCTACTGCCTTTGCGGCGTTTTTGGCTGTGGCTATGATCGGGGAAATCCAGCCTAGTGCAATGGCGATAGGCGGCAAGAGCCAATTCGCGGGTTGTAGGAACCGCGTGGTTTTGATTGCATCCCTGACGCTGTTTACCGGTGCGATCGCCTATGGCTCCATCGTCGCTTTCTTACCCGTGTTAGCTCCGGAACGCGGTTTGCCCAATTTCGGGGTCTTCTTTAGCGTTTACGCCGTGAGCACCCTCCTGAGCCGAGTTGGTGCTGGCAAACTGTCTGATCGTATTGGGAGGCGGCGTGTTGTGCTTCCCTTCATGACGCTGCTGGCCGGTGGAGTAGTGATGCTAGCGTTTATCAGCGATTATTTGTTTCTCAACTTGGCCGGTGCTTGTATCGGGTTGGGACTGGGGGCGGTGATCCCGGCTTTAAATGCGCTTGTGGTGGACGAGACACTACCGGAGCAAAGAGGAAGTGTTCTTGGTTTCTTTACTTCCTTTTTTGAACTAGGTATAACTGCCGGGGCGATTCTTCTGGGATTGGCGGGGGAACAGTGGGGTTTTGCGGCGATGTTTGGCCTAGACGGAGCCTTGGTAATTGTCGGACTACTGATGTTTGCCTTGTATATTCCCAAGAATACCATGTCAAGAGGAGCGAGAGAATAGTTGGTCGGTTGAGAATAGTTAAGTAAGGGATCTGTAGAATATCTGGATTTAGCAATCAACCAAGGAAAGAAGGAGACAGATGCCGAGCAACCCCTATTTACTAAGTGCTTTGACAATGTTATTTTGGTCCGGTGTCTACGTGACCGGAAAAGTCGTAGGCCCCCAAATTCCACCTTTTACTCTGACCTGCATTAGGTTTTGCTTTGCTACTCCCCTGATATTTTGGGCTCTGTGGTTGAGCCGCGAGGACTTCAGCCTGCCCCATAAATCCGAATGGCCGATGTTGGCGGTGCTCAGTCTGCTTGGAACCCTCGGGTTTAACGTTTTTCTTTATTCTGCCGTACGATATACGTCTGCGATCAATACCAGCCTGATCAATGCTACGGGCCCGATAATCACTGTTGTGTTGGGCTTGCTGTTTTTCAAAGAAAAACTGCAGGCACATAAGCTGCTCGGGATCGGAGTGTCTTTAATTGGGGTTTTTATGGTTGTTACCAACGCCGACTGGGAGGTCATAGAAACTCTGCAGCTGAACCCTGGCGACGGACTTATGGGTATTGCCGTGCTGAGTTTTTCCACCTACGTTGTGCTAAGTCGGGTAGTAATGAAGAACTATAGCCTCTCTCCCCTTAAAGTGACGGCCTACACTTTTTTATTGTGCACCTTGTTTTCCTTTCCTGGGGCGCTCTATGAAGGAATGGTCGGTTACTTGCCTCGGATAACTTTGCTGCAGTGGGTGTTTATCATGTATATGGCGGTCTTTGGCTCCGTTCTGGCGTATCTATTCCAACTGACGGCTGTTCAGAAAATCGGTGCAGCCAATTTTGTCATATTCAATAACTTGATTCCGGTTTTCACCATTATCCTTTCGATCCTGTTCTTAGGGGAAAAGTTTGATGCGGTTAAGTTTATTAGCACCCTGTTCATTATAGCTGGCGTTTACGTCACAGTGAGACAGCACGGTTCACCAGCGTTAATCCGTGAGGAATAGTCCGGCCTAAATCTGCTGATTTGAGGTGGAGAGCCTGATGTCTGACAAGAACAATCTGATGGAATTAATCGTCCAGTATTCTGCTGGAGGGTATATTGTCACAGATCCAGATGGGATAGTCATATTTATTAACAACGCCTATGAACGCTTTCTCGGCAAATCGGGCAAGGCTATTTTGGGCAAACCGATTACCGAAGTATTGCCGCACAGCAAATTGCAAGAGGTGGCTAAAAGCGGTATCACCGCAATGGGAGTCTGGCAAAAGCAAGGGGAAGATTATCTGTTTGGCCACCGTATCCCGCTTTATCGTGACGGCAAACTTGTCGGAGCAATGGGGCAACTTATTTTTCAAAAGTCGGAAGACATGAAAAACTTGCAAAGAGAATTAAACCTCGTGCAAACTCAGCTGGAATATTATCAAGAAGAACTGAATTCGTTGTGGAGTTCGAAGTATACTCTTGACAGTATTATCGGACATGGCGATAAGATTCGTGCAATCAAACGAATGGCCCACAAGGCCGCATCTTCGGATGCTTCAATCCTAATTCAAGGCGAGACTGGAGTCGGCAAGGAGGTTTTTGCCCATGCCATACATAGTGCCAGTGACCGGTATTCCAAGCCTTTTATAAAAATCAACTGCGCGGCCATTCCTTATGAACTGCTTGAGTCGGAGTTGTTTGGCTATGAAGAAGGAGCCTTTACGGGGGCCAAAAAACGAGGCAAACCGGGAAAGTTTGAACTGGCAAATGGAGGAACGTTGTTTCTTGATGAAATTGGTGACATGCCGCTAAATATGCAAGCGAAAATTCTGCGGGTTTTGCAAGAAAGAGAAATAGAACGAGTGGGCGGCCTCCGCCCGATAAAGGTAAATGCCAGGATTATCGCCGCAACCAACCACACTCTGGAGCAACTGGTAAAGCAAGGGAATTTTCGAGCCGATCTTTTTTATCGTTTAAACGTGCTTCCGGTTGCCATCCCGCCGTTGCGGGAACGGGCTGAAGATATTCCGGATTTTATCGAGGCGGCATTAAGTAAGGTCACCCGACAATCGAGACTGGCTACGAAAAAGTTTAAGCCCGAAGTTATAAAAATTCTACAAGGATATTTCTGGCCGGGAAATGTCCGTGAGCTTTTTAATGTCGTCGAGAGGATGGTAAACCTCAGTGACGGGGATGAAATCGGCTTAAGCGACTTGCCGCTGGGAATCAGGGACCGGAAAAGCCGTTCAGGCGACAACAAAGTCAGGTCGCTGCAAAAACTGATGGAGGAAACAGAAAAAGAGGTTTTGATCCAGACGTTACAAGAGACAAAAGGCAACAAAAGTATGGCAGCCAAAATATTAGATATTCATCGTGTGACCCTCCATGAAAAATTAAAAAAATATTCACTTGATTCAGACTAATTTGTAAGGGTTTCACTACATTGTAGCCAAATGGCAACACAGCCGAGAGCGCGCTACTGTGAATACCAAGGGGTGTGTGTAACGATTTGGCTACACACACCCCTTGTGTCGTGTAGTTGAAATGCAGTAATAGCGGTCTTTTGAGCTGGCGCGGTTTGTGCATATAGAGATATGTGAATTCGATAACATATCAAGGAGGGGTATCATGCTAAAAGAATTATCGTATTATCCGCTGACAGGAACACCTTTTTTCGACAATGAGAAGAAATGGGTTTCGCCGATGAACTTTCTGCCGGAGGCCATGGAGGGGTTTCCGGAAAGCGTTTACATCTATGATGTGACGCTGCGGGACGGGGAGCAGACACCAGGGGTGACTTTCCGGGAAGACGAGCGGATCCGTATCGCCTGTGCGCTGGCTGAATTGGGGGTCAAGCGGATCGAAGCAGCTATGCCGATTACTTCGCAAGGGGCGGTCAACGCGCTTAAGCGATTGGTCAAGATGAATCTTCCTGCGGAAATTGTTTCCTTCGCCCGGGCCCACAAGGACGACATCAATCTGACAATCGAATGCGGATGCAAATACATTCTCATCGAGCACAGCGTCAACCCTTATTTCTGTGAGATGGCTTACAAGCTAGACCAGGACGCTCTTGTGGAGAGAATTGTCACAAGTATCAAGATGGCCAAAGATGCCGGTATGCATGCAACCTTTATGGGCTGGGACTTTACCAGGGCACCGCTAGAATATTCCAAACAAGTATACGAAAAGGTATTTGCTGCAGTCAGGCCTGACGCCTTGGCGTTGGTAGACACGTATGCCTGCGCTACGCCCTTTGCTATTGAATTCGTCTTCAAAAAGTTCCGGGAGTGGTTTCCGTTCATGCCCCTTGAGTTTCATGTTCACAACGACTTCGGCCTTGGGGTAGCGTCCTCGATGGCGGCGGTCAAAGCAGGGGCTGTAGGTATTCATACAGCCATGAACGGCATCGGAGAGCGAACCGGGAATGTAGCGACCGAAGAGATCGCCGGCGCTTTCGAGATCCTTATGGGCATCAAAACCGGGGTCAACCTGGAAAAAATCTATGAAACAGCGCAGCTAGTGGCGGAAGTCAGCAAGGTGCCTATTCATCCGGCCAAACCTATTATCGGCGGCCGTCTCTTTGATATCGAGTCTGGGGTAGTTTCGCACTATACTTCGATCATGCAGGCCAAGGGGATCAAGCCTGTTCCGGTGCCCTTTATGCCTTCTTTGGTAGGCCGCGAGCCGATGAAATATGTGATCGGCAAAGGGAGCGGACGAGTCACAGTTGAATATTATCTGGAGAAAAACGGCATGCAAGCAACCACCGAGCAGATTGAAAAAATCCTGGAAAAAATCAAAGAAGAGGCCTATATCACCAAGAGTTTGATTTCTGAGAGTCAATTCATCAAGTTTGCCCAACAAGTTCTGTAAACAAAAGGAGATGCAAAGATGAAGATAATTGATCTGACGTTAGATCTGTACGAAGGAATGCCGACTTTTCCTGTTTCCTGGTATCCGTCGCCGAAAATGGAATTCATCTTGAATCCGGACAACGATCCCAGCAAATCGCATCGCTACGCCAGCAAATCGCAGGTATTTAGCCACGGCGGCACCCACCTCGACGCTCCGATGCATTTCAACTACTGGCCCAATGACAAGACGATCGACAAGGTGCCTTTAAACGCTCTGGTTGGCGACTGCGTGGTTGCTGATATGTACGACAAGAAGTTTCTTGAAGAGATTACAGCCCAGGACCTTGCAGATGCAACCAAAGGGGTTGACCTGAAGGGCAAGCAGCTGGTCATCAGAACCGGTTATACCGATAAATACTGGGGCAAGGACGACTATTTTCAGCAATCGCCTTATATGACTGAGGAGGCGGGAGACTGGATCGTGAAACAGGGGGTTGTGCTGGTTGGGTTGGATTTTCAGACCGATAAGCCGGGCGATGGGACTTTTCCGGTCCACAACATCCTGCTGAAGAACGAGGTTTATATCCTAGAGTACATTGTGAATGTATTTGAGTTGCCGAAAGAATGCACAATGGTTGTTGCGCCTCTCAAGCTTAAGGGTATGGAGGCTTCTACCTGCCGGGTCTTTGCCCTGATTAACGACTGACGGTTAAAATAGCTGAGGAGAGGGATAAAGATGAGTCAATTGAAGGTCAATTATGCCGGCGTGGAATTGAAAAGCCCGATCATTGTGGCTTCCTGTGGTCTGACCGAGACGGTGGAGAGGGTCAAAAAGGCCGAAAAGTTTGGCGCCGGTGCCGTGGTCGTGAAGACCAAGTTCGAAGAACCGATGATGGCCAAGAGCCCCACACCACGGTTCAATGTAATTTCCCGCGGCTTCGGCAACGACAGCAGCTTGTCGTTTTATACCATCGAACAGGGTGCTGAGGCGGATATCGATGGGTACTGCGAAGAAATCGTCAAGATGAAAGAACAGACCGATATTGCCATCATCGGCAGCGTCGGCGGCGTGCATGACGAGACCTGGGTCGAATGGTCGAAAAAGGTGGAAAAAGCCGGGGCGGACATCCTGGAACTGAATTTGTCCTGTCCGCACAGCAATCTGGTTATCGGCAAAGCTTCAGAAATTACCGAGACCATCGACCATGTCACCCGTCTGGTCAAAAAGCATGTGTCCCTGCCGGTGATCGCAAAACTGACGCCCCAGATGAACAGTCCACTGGCCACCGCCAAGATTATCGAGGCTGCCGGCGGCGACGGGCTGTGCGCCTTCAGCCGATTCCTGGGCCTTGACCTGGACATCGAAACCCAACAACCGGTCATGCATGGCGGATACGCCGGTCACGGCGGAGCTTGGTCGCTTAACTATGCGCTCAACTGGATCTCCCGTATGTATCCGGAGATTACCATTCCCATCAGCGGCTGCGGCGGGATTACCAACTGGCAGGACGTCATCAAATATTTTCTGGTGGGGGCCAACAACGTCCAGATCAGCGCCCTCATCTACCTGCGCGGCTATGAAGCCATCGCGACTCTCAATAAAGGCATCCGCGGATACATGGACAACCACGGTTATGCCAACATCGCTGATTTCAGGGGCAATGTCGTTCCCAAAATCAAGACGCTGGAGCAATTCCATCGCGAACAGGTGGTTGTGGCCAGGATCGATGAAGGCAAGTGCAAGGCCTGCGGCGCCTGCGAACGCTCCTGTATCTATTTCGCAGTGAACAAAGGCGCTTCTTACGGTATCAACAATAAGTGCGCCGGCTGCGGCTTGTGCCAGTATGTTTGTCCCTTCAAGGCCATCGAAATGGTCTCCAAGATATAATATTAACCGGCGTGACCATCCAAGAATTGAATGGAGGGACTAAGATGAATCCAGTGCAATCGACGGTGACAGCCAGTTCTGACCCGGGCAGTTTTAGTCAAGCGCTGAAAGTCCATTATCCGACTTTTCTCAGTTTGATGGGCGGGTGGATTTTCGACGCTCTCGACGCTACGATCTATGCCTACGCGGTCCCCGGGATTATTGCCGATTTAAAGGTAACCTTCGCCGAAGCGTTTAGTGTCGTTTCTGTGTTTTTTCTTTGCGCTGCCATTGGTGGGGTCTTCATGGGAAACATTGGTGACAAAATCGGGCGTAAACCCACCGTCATGCTGTCCGTTGCCTTATACGGGATATTCAATTTCCTCTGCGGCTCTGCTCACTCTCTAACCGAACTATATATATACCGGGGATTGGTCGGTCTGTCTCTTGGCGGTTTATGGCCGGCGACGATGTCGCTGGTGTCGGAAATATGGCCAGCCAAAAGCAGGGGCGCTGCCATCGGCACACTGCACTCCGGTTGGAGCGTGGGGATGTTCATTTCGGCCGCATTCGCCTTTTATTTGATTCCGGCCTTCGGTTGGCGGGGAATGTTTTACGCCACAATTATTCCGGCAGCTGTTTCGTTTTTTGCCCTATGGTTTTTTGCCAAAGAATCACCAATCTGGCAGGAAATCAAGAAAAAAAAGCAACAGTCTCCTCTAGCTGGCAGAGAAACGATGCCGTTGTTGAAACTTTTCACCAAGCGGTATTTTAAAACCGCCATGCTGGGACTCGGCATTTCCGCCTTCGGGCAGTTTGGTTGGTGGGCGCTGTTTACCTTTTTGCCTATCTACATGGACAGAACGCTGGGACTAGGAATAACGAAGGGCGCCGAGTTTATGATCTGGACCAGCATTGGGGCGCTGGTCGGCTACATTGCTCTTGGGTTTCTGTCAGACATCTACGGACGCAGAATTACCTTCGCGGCCTTTACGATCGGCATGGCCATTATGATTCCCATTTTTATCTACACCGTCAATGTCAGCGGGCTGAATTACCTGCCCCTTGTTGCACTGGTGTTAGGATTTTCCACCGGTTATTACGGTGGTTACGGGGCTCTGTACGCCGAACTATTTTCGACAGAAGTCCGGGCTACGGCGATTGCATTCTGTCAGAACACCGGGCGTTTGGCGAATTTTGTTGGACCGCTTTTGATTCCGTTTTTGATTCCCCGTATTGGCTTTAACCTGTCGATGGGGGTTGCGTCATTAGCGTTGGTGATTGCCGCCGTCATTGTTATGTTTCTACGGGAAACCAAAGGGATCGAGATTACATCCGAGGACTAAAGAGGTTAAAGGCTAGGGGTCTCCTGCGGGGGACCCTTAGCCTAATCAAATCTAGAAATCTGCATAATTGCCGACATAGCCTGTTGGAGCTGCGATGCAGTATAATCGGCACCATTTTTGGAAAATCGTTCCTGTGAAGGGGATTTAAAGGTGGTTGAAATTACGCCCAATTTATCGTCCGTGGGAATTATTAGACTATTTTCTCATGTTTCTCCTTACTTTAATAGCGTCTCAACCACCGATATGGGAATATCGGTATGGCTGGGCGATGAATGTTTAGCCTACAGCCCTTCGAGAACTTTGGATTTTGGCATTAAACCCGGTGATAAGCTTAAACCGGGAAGCGCGGGCGAAGTGGCAATGCGTGAAAAAAGACAGGTTTCGATACAGATGAGTAGAGAAAAATCGCCCTGGAAGATCCCTTATCTTGTCAACGCTATGCCTTTTTTCGATGAGAAGGGCGATGCGGTTGGGTGCGTAGTCACGACAGAAACGACTGATACACAAGACGCGATAAGGGCAAGTGCGGAAACATTAACCGTGTCGTCGGGAGAAATCGCGACTTCGCTGCAACGGATTAATGGTGAGGCAGAGGTAATCGAAAATTCCTGTGCGGCCTTGAAAGATAGCATGAAATCTATGCTTGGGAGTCTTGAAGATACCAAGAAGATAATTGGGTTCGTAAATCATATCGCGTCCCAGACCAATGTGCTGGGCATCAACGCTTCCATCGAGGCGGCGAGGGCCGGCAGCGCGGGCAGAGGATTTGCCGTCGTGGCCGATGAGGTGAGAAAGCTGGCAGATCAGTGTTCCGCCTCCACCCGGCAGATCGGTGAAGTTATCACAGGCATTCGGCGTAGTTGCGAAGAAACCGGCAAGGAGTTTGAAATGATGGATATGGTTCTTCGGCGACAACAAGCAGCAGTTCAGGAAATTTCATCGTCAACCGAAGAATTAAATGCAGCCGCCCAGCAATTGCACGCGATTACAGTTGAAATCAAATAGTTGCAAAGACTAGGACGTGAGACTAACCCTGATGTCGGGCAATGGGAGGAAGGTAAATGAAAACAACTGTTCATATCGGTAGAACAGGGCGGGCTAACGACCCACGAGAGGTCATTAAAGGGGTATTATCTACTCTAAATGCGTTGGGACCTGCGGAACAGATGATAAAACCCGGATCGCGGGTGGTTATCAAGCCTAATCTGACTGCCGATACCAAACTTTGGGAAAAGGGTATCGTGACAAATCCCTACACGGTGGAGGGTGTCATCCGTTACGTGCAGCAGGCGAGCCCGGCTGAAATTGTTATCGCCGAGGCGACGGCCTGCGGTTTGGACAACAAAAAGGCCTTCCGGGACAATGGATACGAAGAGGTCGCCGCCCGAACGGGCGCCGTGATTATCGACCTTTACGATGAGGAATTCGTTACCGTTCCGGTCGAGAACGGAATGGTGGCTAAGAATATCCAGATAGCAAAAAGGATATTGGCGGCGGATTTCCTGATCAACGTTCCCACAATGAAAACCCACGTGGCGGCAGGGGTCAGTCTGAGTCTGAAAAACCTAAAGGGAGTACTGCCGGAAGTTGAAAAACGGCGGTCCCATTTTCTTGGTGTTAACAAGTTCGTTACCGACTTAAACAGCATCGTCAAGCCCCAATTGTGTCTCATTGACGGCACTGTTGCCATGGAGGGGGATGGACCGATGCAGGGTACTCCGGTCAACTTTGGGGTGATCGTTGCCGGCACTGACGCGATGGCCACCGACATCGTGGCTGCCAGGGTCATGGGGTTCGACCCTTGGCAGTTCAAGTGCTTCAATTACGCCCGATCCCAAGGGCTGGGGATATGTAACGAGGATGACATTGTCCTGTCGGGAGTACCCCTGGAGGAAGTGAAACGATCTTTCCGACCGGCAAGTGGGCCGATTCCTGACATCCCGGGGATTACTATCACCGACGGCGGTGCTTGCCCCGGCTGTCTTGATGGGGTGCGAATCGCCTTGGGGCGTATCAAGACCGCGAACTTGCTGGATAAATTGCCGGCTTTTCATATTATTGTCGGTGAAGAGGGCCGTGTGACCGGGGAAAATGACGTTGTTATCGGCCGATGTCTCAGGCGGTGCCGGGGAATGAAGCACTACGTGCCAGGCTGTCCGGCTCAGGTTTTTGTCATTGCCGACGAGCTGCGGGAGTTAGCCGGAGAGCAACGTTTATTCGGGTCCAAGGAGCAATACTTACTGCAGGAGGATGAAGCCAATGAGAAACAGAATGGGAATAGTGCAATCAGTCGGCCAGGCCGAGCTTGTGGAGAGGGAAGTAGCCAAACCCGGTGAGAATCAAGTGGTTATTGCAGTCAAAGCCTGCAGTATTTGCGGTGGAGACCTGCACATCTACAAAGGGAAACATCCGTCCGCGCCGCTGCCGGTTGCGCTGGGGCACGAGCTTGCCGGCGAGGTGGTCCAGGTCGGCACCAAGGTAAATACGGTGCGGATTGGGGACCGAGTGACGGTCGAGCCGGTGCTCGCCTGTGGTGAATGTTTGCCCTGCCGAACGGGCCTTTATGGGTACTGCCATAATCTAAGCTTCCATTACCGCAGAGGCCAGGGGGCAATGGCCGACTATTTTGTTGTTGATGACCGGTATGTTTATAAATTGCCTGATCATCTGTCTTATGAGGCTGGAGCGCTCATCGAGCCGCTGGCGGTGGCTGTTCATGCTGTAAAGCGGGCCAAAATTGGACTGGGCGACAAGGTGGCGATTATGGGCGCCGGCCCTATCGGCATTTTGGTGGCGGCAGTGTGTAAGGCAGCCGGGGCTGAGGAAATTATCGTGGCCGATATAGCCGATATCCGCCTGGAAACGGCAATGGTCATGGGGGCGACCCGGACTGTGAATTCGATGAGGGAATCGGTGGTGGAAGTGGTCCGGGAAATGACCGGCGGCCGAGGTATCGGCAAAACCTTCGAATGCGTGGGGCGGGAGGAAACTTTCGTTCAGGCAATGACCTGCCTGTGTAAAGGCGGTCAGGCTACTATGCTGGGAATTTTCGAGCAACCAACCTTAGAGATCCCGGCTACCATTTTCGTTGCCCAGGAAATCACGGTTCAAGGCTCTCAGGGTTATTGCTGGGATTTCGAAACAGCCTTGGGGCTGACCAATAAGATAGATTTGGGAAGGATTATATCCCACGAGTTTGCGCTGAGTGATATCGACAGAGCGATGAAAACAGCGCTCGACACCAAGGAGAAGGCGGTTAAAATTATCCTGAAACCATAAGAGGGGGGTATTCATTATGACAAAGCTTAAAACGGCTCAATATTATCGAGGCACAGAAGGAACCCATCGCCGGGCGGCTTATAAGGGTATGGGTTTCACGGACGAGGATATGAAAAAACCACTTATCGCGGTTGTCAATACCCCAAGTGAGGTTTGCCCCGGTCACTTCCATCTGCGAACAGTTGCGGATGCCGTCAAGGCCGGTATTTGGCAGGCGGGAGGCACACCCATGGAGTTTACCTCCATATCGCAGTGCGCCACGCCTTCGCTGGGCCTGGCCTCGATGCGCTATGATCTTCCGGCGCGAGATTTACTGGCCTTCGATATCGAAACCATTGTGGAAACCCAGATCTTTGATGCTGTGGTTATCATCGTAACCTGCGACAAGACTATACCGGGGGCGCTGATGGCTGCCGCCCGCCTGGATATGCCCTGTGTTGTGGTGCCTGGCGGCGTGATGGCGGTCGGTAAGCACGAAGGGAAACCCGTGTCACTGGCTGATCTGGATGAAATGGTATTCGGCGCTTTCCAAGCCGGCAAAGTTTCCTCCGCGGAGATCCTGAGTTTGGAGGACAAGGTTTGTCCCGGGCCGGGCGCCTGCCCGATACTGGGCACCGCTAACACTATGCAGTGCCTGGTGGAGGCGGTGGGTATGGCCGTGCCGGGCAGCGGCACCTGCTACGCTATGTCGGGTGAACAACTGCGGTTGGCGAAACAAGCCGGTAACAGGGTAATGGAGCTGGTAGCCGGCGATGTAACTGCCCGGAAGATTATGACTAAGGACGCGCTGGAAAACATGATCCGCGTCCAGATGACCATCGGGGGTTCGACCAACGCCGTACTCCACATCCTGGCGATTGCTCATGAACTGGATCTTGGCGATAAGATTGACCTCGAACTGATCAATGACTTCAGTAACACTACCCCCTGTTTGGTTGATGTGACCCCGACAGGGCGCTACTACCTTCCAGATCTGCACCGGGCCGGCGGGATGACGAAGGTTTTGGAAGCACTGGAAAAAGAGCTGCACCTTGACGTGATGACCGTGACCGGCAAGACTATCGGCGAACTTATCGTCGCTAGCAAGGAAAATGTCATAGACGACCCGCTGAAGATAATTCGCCCCCGTGCCAATCCGGTGGCCAATACCGGCGGTATCGCCATTCTCCGGGGAAATTTGGCCCCGCTAGGGTCGGTGGCTCGCCGTCTCAACAACACTATCCCCGAGCACACCGGGCCGGCCAAGTGCTTTGATTGCCAGGAAGATGCCATCGCTGGCATTAACGGCGGCAATGTCGTGGAGGGCGACGTGGTGGTCGTCCGCCACGCCGGACCCAAGGGAGCACCGGGTATGCCCGACACTTACGCCGTGCTGGCGTCGGTAGTCGGCCGTGGTCTGGAAGGCAAGGTCGCGGTGGTGACTGATGGCCGGTTCTCCGGCTTCGCTCGGGGTCTGGGCGTTTGCCAGGTGTCGCCTGAGGCTGCTGTCGGCGGGCCGCTGGCGGTGATCAAGGACGGAGACCTGATCCGGATCAATATGCCCAAAAGGGAACTGTCGCTCCTTGTCGATGATCTTGAAGAACGGCTGAAAGCCTGGCGCAAACCCGCCCCGCGCGAGAGACGGGGTATGCTCGGCCTATATGCCACCAACGCCGAGCCGGCTTGGAAAGGCGCGCGGCTGGCTATCTACCAGGAAGACTAGGCAGATAGGATTCACTCTGAAAAACTAGCCTAAAGGAGGATACTAGATGCTAGTTGGATTTGAACACGCCGCCATCGCGGCAAAAAACGCTCAAAAGCTGGCGGAGTGGTATATAAAAACATTTGAGTTAGAGGTTGTTTTCGATGATGGCAAGACTCCGCCAACTTATCTGCTAAAAGCACCAGACGGAACCATCCTCGAAATTCTGCCGGCCACAAGTGGCGAACCCTGTGACTACGATCAGCGTTCAGCGGGAATCAGGCATCTTGCCTTGACAGTTGACGACTTTGAAGTGGCGTTACAACGATTGCAAAATAGTGGTATTACTGAGTTTTTCGATGACCGCCGATCGGATAACTATAAACTTATTTTTTTCCGCGACCCAGAGGGCAATCTCCTTCACCTGATGTGGCGGCCAAAGCCGCTGTAGCACTGGGATTGGAGCAGAATTTATTTAGCGGTCGATTTGTCAAGCAAGTACAACACCAGTGTGTAAATAAACAGCGACTCATCATTTGGCATCTGCTACAATGAGAGTCACTACACCCACCAGAGAAGCGGTGGTGCGCATCTTGATCCGCAACTGTGGGGATGTCATCATTCCAGAAGAGCAGTGCTGCTGCGGCACACCCGACTTTCCCCCGGCGACGCAGAAACAGGGAAAGTGTTAAAACGGCAAAGCAATAAATGCCATTGACTGCGACTTTGTCGTGACAGCCTGCTCATCCTGCGGTGCGGCCCTCTGTCAGAGTACGGCCATCTGCTCCAGGATTGCCGTTAAAAGATGAATGGCAGCAAATCGCTGCCAATGTGAAGGACATTCTCAATTCTTCGTTCAGCACTGCGAACTTAAGGTAGGCGCGTTGCCGCGGAAAATCATTTATGCGACGCTTGTCATATCATCCAGGGGATGAATGTATCCGCACAGCCGCGGCAAATTTTCCAGTCCATACATCGGGCCTTGACTTTGTGGAAATAAAGGATGGCGACCGCTGCTGCGGCAAAGGCGGTACTTTCAGTGCCGTATACTATGAGTTGTCACGGCGGAGCAACGACACTAAGATGGACAATGTGGAAGCGACAGGTGCGGACTATGTGGTGACGGGATGCTCTTCCTGCTGGATGCACATTACCGACGGGTTCCACCAGCGGAACTTCCCGGTCAAGGTACTGCACGCCGTGGAGATCATCGACATGACGTAGGCCGCCGGCGAAAAGGAGGTGATTAAATGCTGAAGGAGTCAATTATCAACGAGTTAAGGGCTATTGTGGGGAAAGGGCATGTGCTGACAGAGCGTGAGGACATGGTAGCTTACTCCATGGACGCTACCGTATTCAGTCATCTACCTGAAGCTGTGGTGCAACCGGCCAATCGCGACCAGGTAGTGGAAGTTGTAAAGGTTGCGGCCCGCCACAACATGCGTATAACCGCCCGCGGGGTAGCCACAGGCATGTCGGGGGGCGAAATTCCCCTAAAAGGGGGAATTGTGGTAGAGCTAACACGTCTAAACCAAATCCTCAAACTGGATGTTGTAAACAAATTCGCGGTTGTGGAACCGGGAGTCATAACCTTTGATATTGCCACACAAGTCGCCAAGGCCGGGTTTTTATTTCCCCCGGATCCGTCGACAATAAAGGAGTCTACACTGGGCGGGAATGTTGCCGAATGTGCCGGTGATCCCCAAGGCGTCAAATATGGCAGCACCCGTAATTATGTTCTAAGTATAGAAGCAGTGCTGCCTGACGGCAGCGTCGTAGAGACTGGAAACGCTGTGGACGGCGATATATGCGGGCCGGATTGGACGATGCTCTTTACCGGATCAGAAGGAAGACTAGCGATGATCACCACCATCACCCTGAAGTTTGTCCATGCTCCCGAGGCAAAGAAAACACTGCTAGCCGTCTACGACCGCCTCGAAGACGCCGCTGAAACTCTAAGCGTTACAATGGCGGCGGGGATAATGCCGACGACAATGGAACTTTTGGATAATTTCTGTATCGTGGCGGTGGAAAATCACGCGAAGATTGGCCTGCCGGTGAAGGCGGGCGCGATTTTGCTGATCAAAGTCGACGGGGGGCCGTCGTCGGTGGAGGAAAACGGTAACCGGATTGGTGAAATCTGTAAGGAATGCGGCGCCACTGAGGTAAAAATTGCTAAAACAGCTACGGAAGCGGAAGATCTATGGCGGGCTCGCCGATTTATCGGGAGAGCGTATGGGCAAGCGGCACCTTGTAAGTATGCTGAAGACGCAACTGTGCCGAGCAGCCTGATTCCAGTGCTGATCGAGAAACTGGGGGAAATTCAAGACAAGTATGATGTGCAGATCTACAGCTGGGGCCATGCCGGAGACGGTAATCTTCATCCGGCGATCTTATTCGATAAACTGGACAAGGATGCCACCGCCCGGACCAATAAAGCGCCGGACGAATTGCATATTGTCACATTGGAATTGGACAGAACCCTCAGTGGAGAGAACGGGATCGGCTTCGCCAAAGATTCCTATCTGCGTGCCGAGACCGGATACAAGCTGGTAAGGGAAATAAAAACGGCGGATGATCCGCACGGTTTAATGAATCCTGGTAAACTGTTCTTTTATGAAGGTGAACTTTTAGGTGCTCCTGCTGTTCCGGAGACTTCTCCCGTCGATGGCGGGACACGAGCTTTCCTTCTCGCGATGCCATGACATATAAAATTTTCAAAGACGTAATGGTGTCCTGGTTTTCGTGTTTAATGGCGTTTGCATATTGTGTTTGTTGAACAATCAAACCAATACTTGGTATGGCTGATAAAAACAACCCCCCGCACCTAAATTTGGTTCGGGGTCATTAGGTATTTTGGGGAAAGTTTATATATTTTTTTTAAAAATGGGCAGCTCTAATCGCTAATTTGGAAATAGAAAAAATTCGAGGTTTTTCCTAGAAGGCTTGTCTTACAATACAATGGGGTGATGGAGCGTGCCAATCAAGGCGTTACGAATGCAGATTGTAAAACCTTATAGTGAACCAGACGACCCTAGTCCCATGACATGGGATACTCTCGGAAAGACATTGCGAGATTTACGCTATGCCGCCAGTAGGATGGCTAACTATGTAATTCAGCAGAACTATCAGTGGGAGTTCATCCGTCAAAAGTATAAGGCAGAACACGGCGAATACCCTTCTGCAGTAGATCACAAGGACATGTTGTATTGCTACCCGGCCCTGACGAAGATGTTCCCCGATGCTGCAGGTCAACTGATTAATCAAATTGAACAACATGCCAAAAAGGTATGGGGATATCGAAAGTCCGAAGTGATGAAATTACACCAGTCCGTACCCTCGTTCAAATTGAATTTTCCGGTCATTGTTCACCGGGAAAGTTATTCTATTCGCAATCCCGAAGAAACGAAGTTAAATAAATTCGTGATTCAGGCAAACCTTACATCAAAGGATAGCGGGCGCACCCGGTACTCTTTCCTTGTTGATGCTGGCGAGAAGTCGAAACGCACCATCGTCGAGAGGCTCATGTCTAAGGCATACCGCCAGGGCGCGCTGCAAATAGTTTCTGACCGCAAAGGCAAATGGTATTGCCTTATTCCTTATGAATTCACTGTTGACCTCGACGATGAATTAGACCCTGACCGCATTATGGGCATCGACCTTGGCATCAGTAAGGCAGTATATTGGGCTTTTAGCGACTCATTGAAACGCGGCTGGATCGACGGCAAGGAGATCGAAGAATTCAGGCGCAGGGTTCAGGCGAGGCGCAAAAGTATCCAACAGCAAGGGAAATATCCCGGCGATGGCCGCATCGGTCATGGAAGGGCCAGGCGAATTCTACCCATCGAAGTCCTGCAAGAGAAAGAAGCAAACTTTCGGGCCACAATGAATCATCGGTATGCAAGAAGAGTCTTAGAGGAAGCCGTCAGGAATAAGTGTGGTGTCATCCAGATGGAAGATCTGACCGGTATCAACGAACTCAGTACTTTCTTGAAAAGCTGGACCTATTTCGATCTCCAGACAAAACTCAAAGACAAGG
>Ga0316228_1002253_pt1 | contig 17393 bp, 17 predicted proteins | sample TBH18021metaG_FD_206005 | JGI IMG/M metagenome (GOLD analysis project Ga0316228, IMG submission 206005) | Freshwater microbial communities from Trout Bog Lake, Wisconsin, USA - TBH18021 | ecosystem: Environmental > Aquatic > Freshwater > Lake > Hypolimnion/Profundal zone | place: USA: Wisconsin... | reverse complement strand
GCCTTTGTCACCCTCTGACGCATCGCCAAGTCGACCGCGGCGAATCGTCATCCTAGGGCACAGCCATGCATGCCCCGCTTCGCCTTACCTGCCGCCGCGCCGCTCTCGCCGCCAATTACCGCTGGCTTTCCGGACTAGGTCATGCTGCGGTCGGCGCAGCGATCAAGGCCGACGGGTATGGACTCGGAGCGCAGGCGGCCTTCGACATTCTTGCCGCTGAGGGATGTCGTGATTTCTTCGTTTCCACGTGGTTTGAAGCGAGCCATCTCGGGCCCGTTAGCGACCAGATTTCGCTGAGTGTACTTCACGGGCTTGGCCCGAATGACCTGACTTCGGCCGCGCACATCCCAGCAACACCGGTCCTCAACACACCCGGTCAGGTCGAACGATGGAAACAGATCGCTTCCGATCGCCCGTGCGATGTCATGATCGACACCGGCATGAATCGTCTCGGACTTCGTCCCGAGCAGATCGCAATGCTGGATGGCCTGACGATCCATACCTTACACAGCCACCTGGCCTGCGCCGACGAGGACCATCCCCTCAACGAACGGCAGCGTCGCATGTTCGCGGAAGTCGCCGGGCTTGTGAACGCAGAGCGCTACAGTCTCGCCAACAGCGCAGGGATACTCCTTGGCGAGCCGTATCACTTCGACTTGGTTCGCCCCGGTCTCGCACTTTACGGAGGGGTTCCCCGCGCCGAGGCGGATGGCTTGGTCGTGCCAGTCGCGCAGATCGAAGCTCAAGTCGTCCAGCGTCGGCAAATCCGGGCGGGCGAGCGTTGCGGTTATTCGGCGACCTTCGTCGCCAAGGACGACATTGAAGCAGCCGTCATCAATGTCGGTTACGCGGACGGATACTGGCGTGGCTTTTCTTCACGTGGCCGCGCGGTCGTCGATGAGAAGATGCTGCCGGTGATCGGGCGCGTTTCGATGGATCTCGTCATCCTTGACTGCTCCGACGTGCCCGACCTTCAGGAGGGTGACTGGGTCGAACTCGACTTCGATCTTCCGCGTGCGGCCGCCCAATCAGGCATGTCGCAATATGAGCTATTGACCGGCCTCGGGAGCAGGTTCGAGCGACGATGGGTGTGAGCCTCGCGGGGGCGGACTCTTGGGCTTATACCGACACAGATCAATGACAGCACAGCGCCAGCATTCGGGCTTGCGTGCCTTACAGGTGTAACGCCCGTGCAAGATCAGCCAATGATGCGCATGGAGCCGAAACACCGCCGGAGTGACTTTCTCAAGTTTGGACTCGACCTCTGAAGGGGTCTTGCCAGACGCAAGGCCAGTGCGATTGCCCACGCGGAAGATGTGCGTGTCGACCGCGATGAACGGCTGTCCGAAGGCAGTGTTCAGCACCACATTAGCCGTCTTGCGGCCTACCCCCGCCAGCTTCTCGAGAGCATCCCGATCAGCGGGCACAACGCCTCCATGATCCTCGATCAACTGACGTGCCATCAGAATGACATTCTTGGCTTTTGTGTTGAACAGGCCGATCGTCTTGATGTGTTCGCGCACGACGTCTTCGCCGAGCGCCAGCATCTTGGCAGGCGTGTCGGCGACCCTGAACAATTGGCGGGTGGCGAGATTGACGCTGACATCCGTCGCTTGCGCGGAGAGCGCGACGGCGACGAGAAGCGTATACGGGTTGGTCCACTCGAGCTCCGTCTGCGGCTCGGGGTTGAGTTCGGCCAGGCGTCGATAAAACTCGAAAACGTCAGCCTTTTTCATGCCGCGCGGACGACATCTGCCATGGAGTAGAGCCCAGCATCGCGACCAACGAGGAAGCGAGCCGCAGCCAACGCTCCGCGCGCGAACACGGCACGCGTTTCCGCGCGATGAGAGAGGATCAGGCGTTCCTCGGGCCCGAGGAACATCACGTCGTGATCGCCCACCACCGTTCCCCCGCGGAGTGACGCGAAGCCAACCTTTCCAGCGTTTCGTTGCAGGCCGATACCGCTCCGAGCCTCGTCTCGCATCAGGTCGACACTTCTTCCCCGCGCGACGGCTTCGCCCAATGTGAGCGCGGTGCCAGAGGGGGCATCCGCCTTCCGACGATGGTGGAGTTCGAGAACTTCTGCGTCCCAATCGCTGCCAAGCACGGAGGCCGCACGCTCGACCAGTTCGGTTAGGAGAGCGACGCCCAGGCTCGTGTTCGACGCCACGATGATCGCAAGCTGATTGGCGGCCGCCGACAAACGCTCCCGAGCAAGATCGTCCAGGCCCGTCGTTCCTACAAGCAGGGGGACGCCCGCTGACTGGGCTCGGTCGAGTGTCTGCGGCAGGGCGTCCGGAGCGGAGAAATCGACCAGGACATCGGCATGGTACTGATCGATGGCGAATTCATCATTCTCGCTGATAAGGTCGGCGATGGCCCGGCCCATTCGGCCGTGAGGGGCGATAAGGCTCAAGCGGATGGGAGCGTGTGCGCGCATCCCGTGGTGATGACGCAAGCCCTACGTGCGTGCAATGCCGAGCCGCTCTTGCAGCGCGAGGGCCGCTTGCGGGGCGCGCACCTTCGCCCCGTTGATCAGGAACAGGAAGACGTCTTTCCCAGTGTTCGCCTGTGCCCGGGCCCGGTCGGCGAACGCCGCGATCTGCTCGGTCGTATAGCCCGTCGGCACTTCCTCACGCATGCGCTGCAACCGTGCATAGGCGAAATCGGCCGTTGCCATGTCGATGCACGGGAATTCGTCATCGTCCCGGAATACCACCGAGACATTATGGTCGCGGGCCAGGGTCTCAAAGCGGCTGTCGCGGAAGCTCTCATGCCGCGGTTCGATGGCGTGGCGGAGCGGCAATCCATTGAGGTCGGTCGGCAAGAGCTCGAAAAAGCGGGCGATGTCGTCGCTGTCGAATTTTCGGCGGGCAGCCAGCATCCAGAGGATCGGGCCAAGCTTGGTGTCGAGCGCATCTAGGCCCTGGTGAAGGAAATTCTGCACGCCTTCGCCGGCGTCCGCGAGTTTGGGGCGGGTCACGCAGAAGCGGCTACCTTTGACCGCGAACTGAAAACCCGGCGGTACGGCCGCCGCCCACTTCTTCCAGCTGGCCGGGCTCTGCCTGCCGTAGAAAGTGGCGTTGATTTCGATCGCGCCGAGCGCATCGGCCGCGAAGGGAAGCTCGCGGCTGTGGGGCAACTTGTCCGGGTAGAACGATCCGCGCCACGGGGCATAAGTCCAGCCGCCGATCCCGACCCGGACCTGCCCCTGACGGGTCACGCTGGCGGTAGAAAGCGGTTGACGATGTCCTTTGCGAGCCGAGCCGGTCGCATTGAGCCCGAATCGAGGCAACACCAGGTGCTCTTCACTTCGGCAAGCACCTCTTCCCCGCGGCGGATCACCGTCGTGAAAAAGGCGCGTGCACCCTGGACCTGCTCGGCGATGACATCGGCGACGACATTGTCCTCGAGGAAGGTGGGCCGGCGGAACTCGATCTCGTGCTTGAGCGCGACCCAGAGATGCTTGGTCACGGCATCGGACGGCGCCACCTTCTCCCAGTAACGGACGACCGCCTCCTGAACCCACTTCAGGTAGACGCTGTTATTGACATGACCCATATGGTCGATGTCGTCAGGAACGATCCCAATCGCGTGGCGGTACATCATTAGCCCCATGTCGGCAGCCTGCTCGCTGCTGACAATAGTGTCAACAAACAGGTTAGCGGATGGTTGCTTCGGTTCGGCGTAATGGACCCAATCTCGTCATCCTGACCGGCGCTGGGATCAGCGCGGAGAGCGGTGTTCCGACCTTCCGTGCGGCTGACGGTCTGTGGGAGGGGCATCGCGTAGAGGATGTCGCGACACCGCAGGCCTTCGCTCGCGATCCTTCGCTCGTTCACGCCTTCTATGATGCGCGGCGTGCCTTTCTCGACAACGTCGTCCCCAATGCTGCTCACCACGCCCTTGCGCAGCTCGACGCTGCTTGGCCGGGTGAATTGCTGATCGTCACGCAGAATGTCGATGATCTCCACGGACGCGCGGGAACACATCGCCTCCTGCACATGCATGGTGAGCTCAGGAGCGGCTGGTGCCTTGCGTGCGACGAGCGCTTTCGGTGGGATGGAGCCATGGGTGAGGGCGCTGCTTGCCGGGCGTGCGGCACCAGCGGCCAAGTCCGCCCCGACATCGTCTGGTTTGGTGAAATGCCTTACGAAATGGAGCGGATCGACGCGGCACTGCAGGATTGCGACCGGTTCGTGTCGATCGGAACGTCGGGAGCAGTCTACCCGGCCGCCGGCTTCGTCCAGACCGCCCGTTATCGAGGCGCTCACTGTCTCGAACTCAACCTCGAGCCCAGCGCCGGGAGCATCTTCTTCGACGAGACCCGCCTCGGCCGCGCGTCAGAGCTCGTACCCGCCTGGGTCGACGAATTGCTCGGTGGTCAATCCGCCCAATCGAGCCCGATATCGCGATAGAGTCCGCGATCTTCATCCCACCGCGGATTGACCTTGACGTGCAGGAACAGGTGAACCTTGCGGTCGAGGTGCTCGCCGATCGCCTTGCGCGCGGCCTCGCCGATGGCTTTCAGTCGCGCACCGCCCTTACCCACGATGATCGCCTTCTGGCTGTCGCGCTCGATCAGGATCTGCTGATGGATCACCGTCGAACCGTCCTTGCGATCTTCCCATTTCTCGGTTTCGACCGCCGAGGAATAGGGCAGCTCGGCGTGAAGTTGGAGGTAGAGCTGCTCGCGGGTCAATTCGGCCGCGACCATTCGGTCCGTGGCATCGGACAATTGATCCTCGGGATAGTGCCAGGGTCCTTGCGGCATCGCCTCGGCAAGGTGGCGACGCAGATCCTCGACCCCGTCACCGTTGGTTGCCGAAATCATGAACACTGACTCGGTCTTCAGCCGGTCGGACAATATCGCTGCCAGCCCCAACAGCTCTTCCTTGCGCGCCAGGTCCACCTTGTTGAGCACAAGGATCTTGGGCTCAGGCCGCTGCTCGACGCCGTCGAGCACCTGCTCCACCCGGCTGCCAAGCTTGGCGGCGGCGTCCACCACCAGCAATACGCGATCGGCGTGCTCCGCACCTTCCCAGGCCGCCTTGACCATCGCTCGGTCAAGCCGGCGGCGCGGCGCGAAGATCCCCGGCGTATCCACGAGCAGAATCTGGCTCTCGCCAGCGATGGCGATGCCCATCAGCCGCGTCCGCGTCGTTTGCGCCTTGGGACTGACGATCGCCACCTTCTGGCCCACAAGGGCATTGACGAGGGTCGACTTGCCCGCGTTCGGGGCACCCAAGACGGCAACCAGGCCGCAGCGTTCGGTCACAGAAACTTCTCCATCAATGCGGCTGCCGCGGCTTTCTCCGCTTCCTGCTTGCTGGCGCCCTCGGCTTCCGCCTCGCCGAGACCGCGGACGCTGACCTTGACGGTGAAGCGCGGCGCATGGTGCGGACCTGAACGGCCCAGCATCTCATAGGCTGGCGGTCGATGCCCCTTGGCTGCCGCAAATTCCTGCAACAGCGACTTGGGATGCTGCGGCGCTCTCTTCTGGCTGTCGAGATAAGGGGCCCACATCTTCCGGATCAGCCGGTCCGCAGGATCGATCCCGCCGTCGAGCAGAAGCGCCCCGAGCAGCGCCTCGACCACATCTCCAACGACGTTGTCGCTGCCGAGCGCATTGTCCTCGCGCGCCTGCTTGCCAAGCTTGATCTGCGCCGGGACGCCCATCTCGCGCCCGACTTCGGCGCACGTCTCGCGCGCGACCAGCACGTTGTAGCGGCGGCTCATCTGACCTTCGGGTTCGTCGGGGAAGCGCTCGTAAAGCCACCGGGCAATCGTCAGCCCGAGCACGCGGTCACCGAGGAACTCAAGCCGTTCATAGCTGTCGCGACCGGCGCTCCCGTGGGTCAGCGCGCGTTCGAACAGACCCACATCCGCGGGCTCATGGCCGAGCGCTCCCCGCACCCAGCTTTGAACGCTTCCGCTCAATGGGTCTGCCCGATCCGGCTTGGGCGTAGCGCGGTGAACCAGGTCCACGGCTTGAGCCATTCGGCGCTACCGTCGGTGGACCAGAAGGTGATCATCGCGCGGCCGACCAGATGATCGAGGGGTACAAACCCCATCCCGCCTTGCGCCGGCGAGAAGCGGCTGTCGGCGCTATCGTCACGATTGTCGCCCATCATGAAGACGGTTCCCGCCGGCACCTGCACCGGTCCGAAATTGTCCGCGGCCCCATTCGTGACCTGATCGAGCACCATGTAGCTGGTCCCATCGGGCAGCGTCTCGCGATAGGCGCCGAAGGGACAGCTGCCATCGCTCGCCGCGGTCATCGCCACCCCATAGGGTGTGATCCGCCGGCAGGGTGTGTTGTCCGACATGGGCAGGGCGAAGTTCGACTCCCGCACGCGCGTCACCGGTCGCCCGTTCAGGATCAGTACGCCGCCACGGGTCGCGATCGTGTCACCGGGCAATCCGATGACGCGCTTGATCACGTCCTCTCCTGCCGGACCCTCGAAGACCGCCACGTCGCCGCGCTCAGGCAGTCGCGACAGGATCTTGCCGCTCATTGGCGGAAACCCGAACAGGAAACTCGATCGGCTGTAACCGTAGGGCCATTTGGCGACGATGAGATAGTCGCCGATGTACAGCCCCGGCAGCATCGATCCGGACGGGATGAAGAAGGGGGCCACGATCAGGCTGCGCAGGACCCAGGCGAAGATGGCGAGATACAGGATGCCGCGCCAATTCGACTGGCGGTCCTTGGTCTTCTGAGGGGCGGGGCCTGCGGGTTCGGTCACGGGGGCGCTTCTTTCGAGCGCGGCGGGATAGGTCAAGCAATCCCTCATCGTCAGGCTGGGGAGGGTGGCATTCTGGGCCGTGGCTTCTATGAGGCGGGGCATGCCTCAGCCCCCCTCGCTCCCTTCGCTCGCGCAGTTGTTCGCCGACGATCCGCAGCGTGTCACGCACCTCTCGTGGCAACTGGCCGGCATGACCTTCGACTGGTCGAAGCTGCACCTCACGCCCGCCTGGCTCGGAATGCTGTGGGGGATGGCCGATCAGGCTCGCTACGGCGATGCGGTCGCGCAGCTGTTTGCCGGTGAAATCGTCAATCCGACCGAAGGGCGTGCCGCCGAACATCTGGCCGAGCGTGGCTTTGGCTCCGCCGACTCGGTCGCGCTCGCCGCCGCTCGCCGCCAGCGGATGTTCGGGCTGATCGATGCGATCGAAGCCGGTGCGTTCGGTGACGTCACCGGCGTCCTCCACATTGGCATCGGCGGTTCGGCGCTCGGGCCCGCCCTGCTGATGGATGCGCTCGGCCGGCGCGAACGGCGCTACAAGGTGCGCGTCGTTGCCAACATCGATGGCCAGGCGCTCGACGAAGCCGTTGCCGAGCTTGATCCGGCAACCACGCTCATCGCGATCGCTTCCAAGACCTTCACCACGTCCGAGACCCTGCGCAACGCCGATTCGGCCATTTCCTGGCTTCAGGAAAATGGAGTCGACGATCCGTACGGACGATTGGTGGCGCTGACCGCCGCCCCGCAGAAGGCGGTCGACTTCGGGATCGATGAGACCCGCGTGCTGCCCTTCGCCGAGAGCGTCGGCGGCCGCTATTCGCTCTGGTCGGCCATCGGCTTCCCTGTCGCGCTGGCACTGGGTACCGAAGCCTTCGATCAACTGCTCGAAGGTGCCGCGCTGGTGGACGAGCATGTCCGCACGTCTCCGCCTTCGTCCAACATTCCCTTGATCGCCGCCGCCGCCGACCGCTTCTATGCCGATCATGGGGCCGAAACCCGCGGCATCTTCGCATATGACGAGCGTCTGCGACTGCTCGTACCCTATCTCCAGCAATTGGTGATGGAATCCAACGGTAAGACGGCGCGCCTGGACGGGCAGCCGCTCGCCGGGCCGAGCTCGGCGATCCTGTGGGGAGGCACCGGCACCGACGCTCAACACGCCGTTTTCCAGCTCCTTCACCAGGGCACTCACCTCGTGCCGGTCGAGTTCATCGCGGTTGCGCAAGCCGACGACGATCAGGACGCAGCGCACCACCGCGCGCTTCTGCTGAACGCCTTCGCGCAAGGGGCCGCACTGATGGCAGGCAAGGAGAGCGACGATCTTCACCGCCGCTACTCGGGCAATCGCCCTTCGGCGACGATCCTGCTCGACAAACTCGATCCTCGCACCTTGGGGGCCTTGATTGCCTTCTACGAGCACCGCACCTTTGCCGAGGCGGTATTGACCGGGATCAACCCCTTCGATCAGTTCGGGGTGGAGCTCGGCAAGAGCATGGCCAACGCGATCGACGACCCCGACAGCCGTGCGGGCTTCGATGCGTCTACCCGGGCATTGATCGAAAAGGCGGGACTGTGAGCGACTTCGACTTCGACCTGTTCATCATCGGTGCGGGGTCGGGCGGTGTTCGGGCCGGACGGATCGCGGGAGCTTATGGCGCCAAGGTCGCGATCGCCGAGGAGCACCGGGTCGGGGGCACCTGTGTCATCCGTGGCTGCGTGCCCAAGAAGCTGCTCGTTTACGGGTCTCATTTCGCCGAGGATCTGGACGATGCGGCGATGTTTGGCTGGGATGTCCCGCACAAGCGCTTCGACTGGCCGGTACTGCGCGACAATGTGCTCGCTGAAGTTACCCGCCTCGAGGGGCTCTACGGCGAAACTCTCGGTAGTCATGACGTTCGGCTCTTCCACGAACGCGCGCGGGTGACCGGACCCAATCAGGTTCAGCTTGGCAACGGCAAGACGATCACCGCCGGCAAGATTCTCATCGCGGTCGGCGCGCGACCGGCGCTGCCTGACATTCCCGGGGTCGAGCATGCGATCACCTCGAACGAGGTCTTCCACCTCGAGCGAATGCCCAAGCGCATCGTGATCGCCGGCGGCGGCTACATCGCCAACGAGTTCGCCGGAATCTTTCATCAGTTCGGCGCGCACGTGACGCTCGTGAACCGGTCGGACACCATCCTTCGCGGCTACGACGAGCAGATCGTCGACCGGCTGGTGAAGATCAGCATCGCCAAGGGCATCGACATGCGCTTCAACTCCAGCTTCTCGTCGATCGAGAAGCAGGAAAGCGGCGGCCTCGTCTGCCGGATGGATGGTTGCGAAGATATCGAGGCCGACGAAGTGCTTTTCGCCATCGGGCGAATGCCAAACACCGAGCATCTCGGTCTGGAGGAGCTTGGGGTCGGACTGAGTGACCGCGGCGCGGTGATCGTCGACGACGAATATCGCTCGTCGGTCCCCTCCATCTTCGCGGTGGGCGACGTTACCGACCGCATCCAGCTGACCCCGGTCGCGATCCGCGAAGGTCATGCCTTCGCTGACACCCAGTTCGGCAACAAGAAGGTTCACGTCGACTACGGCTGCGTTCCGTCGAGCGTCTTCTCGCATCCGCCGATCGCCTCGGTCGGCCTGACCGAGAGCGAGGCCAAGAACCGCCTCGGCACGGTCCGCACCTACACGTCGGACTTTCGCCCGATGAAGAATGTGCTGGCCGGCCGCAACGAGCGCTCGCTCTACAAGCTGGTGGTCGACGATGGTTCGGACGAGGTGGTCGGTGTCCACCTCATCGGCCCGGATGCCCCGGAGATCATGCAGGCTGCCGCGGTCGCGGTGAAAGCGCGCTTGAAGAAGGCCGATTTCGACGCCACGGTCGCGCTGCATCCCACCATGGCTGAAGAATTGGTGTTGATGCGCTAGGCGCCTCCGGGCGGCGCCTTTCGGGAGGGGACGTGAGTTACGACGCCATCATCATCGGGGCCGGGCATAACGGCCTCGTCTGCGGCTACTATCTCGCCCGCAAGGGGCTGAAGGTCGCGATCCTCGAAGCGCAGGGAACGGTCGGCGGCGCCGCAGTCACCGATGAGTTCTTGCCCGGCTTCCGCAATTCGGCGGCCAGCTACACGGTCAGCCTGCTCCAGCCCAAGGTCATCCGCGACATGGCGCTCGAGCGGCACGGGCTCAAAGTCGTGCTGCGCAAGATCGACAACTTCCTGCCCGGCGAAGGGGATTATATCCTCGGCGGCCGGGGCGGCCTCACCCGCCGCGAGATCGGCCGCCACCATGCCGAGGATGGCGAGGGCTACGACCGCTACATGGCCGAGCTCGAGACCGTCGTCCCGCTGATCCAGCGCTGGCTGCTCAAGGCGCCCCCCGAAGCGGGCGGAGGCCTCAGTGCGCTGCCGTCGATGCTCAGCCTCGCCAAGGACCTCAAGGGCCTCAGCACCGACGAGGTCCGCATCGTGCACGAATATGCGACCAAGTCCGCGGGCGACATCCTAGACCGCCACTTCGCGGGCGATTTCGCCAAGGCGCTATTTGGGTTCGACGGCGTGGTCGGCAATTTCGCTTCACCCTACACTCCCGGAACCGCCTACGTCCTGCTCCACCATCTCTTCGGCGAGGCGGCCGGCGTTCCCGGCGCGTGGGGGCATGCGATCGGGGGCATGGGGGCGATCACCCAGGCGATGGCCAAGGCCGCGCGCGAGGCCGGGGTCGACATCCTCCTCAACACCCCCGCCGAGGAGATTATCGTCGAGCGCGGCCAAGCGGTCGGCGTGGTCGCTGGTGGCAAGGCGTGGCGCGCCAAGACCGTGGTCGCCGGCGTCAACCCACGCCTGCTGTTCGACAAGCTCGTCCCTGAAGGCGCGGTCCCGCAGGTGGTCGAGCGGCACATGGCGAACTGGTCGTGCGAGAGCGCGACCTTCCGGATGAACGTGGCCCTGTCCGAATTGCCGACCTTCACCGTGCTGCCACAGCCTGGCGACCACCTCACCGCCGGGATCATCATGGCGCCGAGCCTCGACTACATGGACCGCGCCTTTACCGACGCGAAGCGCGACGGCTGGTCCAAGCAGCCGATCATCGAGATGCTGCTCCCCTCGACGCTCGACAACAGTCTCGCCCCAAAGAGCAAGCATGTCGCCAGCCTCTTCTGCCAGCACTTTCGCTTCAATCTTCCGGCGGGAAAGAGCTGGGACAAGGTCAAGGAAAAGGTCGCCGACCAGATCATCGCCACCGTCGACAGCCACGCCCCGGGTTTCGCCGCGTCGGTCATCGGTCGCCAGATCCACTCGCCGCTCGATCTCGAGCGCCGCTTCGGGCTGATCGGGGGCGACATCTTCCACGGCAAGATGGGACTCGACCAATTGTTCAGTGCGCGTCCGATGATCGGGGCGGCCAATTACCGCCTGCCGCTCCCCGGCCTCTACCTGTGCGGTTCGGGGGCACACCCCGGCGGCGGTGTCACCGGCGCTCCCGGCCATAATGCAGCCAAGGCCGTTCTCGCCGATCGCAAGAGCCTGCTCGGCCGCTTTCGCCGCCGCGCATGAAACCGCTCGACGGGATCAGGGTCCTCGACCTCAGCCGCGTGCTGGCCGGCCCGTGGTGCACCCAACTCCTCGCCGATCTCGGCGCCGACGTCGTCAAGATCGAGCGCCCCGGCGAGGGCGATGACACGCGTCACTGGGGACCGCCGTGGGCAGGGGAAGGCGATGCCGAAGTCGCGGCCTACTTCCTCGCCGCCAATCGCGGCAAGCGCTCGGCGGCGATCGACTTTGCCAAGCCCGAAGGCGCCGCGCTGATCCGCGATCTCGCGGCCAGAGCCGACGTCGTGGTCGAGAACTTCAAGGTCGGCGGCCTCGCCAAGTTCGGGCTCGACGCCGCGACGCTGCGCACGGTCCACCCGCGGCTGATCGTCGCCTCGATCACCGGCTTTGGTCAGGATGGCCCCTACGCCGCGCGCGCCGGCTACGATTACATCATCCAGGGCATGAGCGGTTTCATGAGCGTCACCGGCCGCGCCGATGGTGAACCCGGGGGTGGTCCGATGCGTGCCGGGGTGGCGGTGGTCGACCTCTTCACCGGTATGTACACCGCCAACGCCATCCTGGCCGCGCTCGTCCGCCGAGGCGTGAGCGGGGAAGGCGCCCACATCGACAGCGCGCTGTTCGACGTGAGCCTCGCGGTTCTCGCCAATCAGGCAAGCAACTTCCTCGCCAGCGGGCGTGAGCCGGGGCGGCAGGGCGTCGGCCATCCCAACCTCGTGCCTTACCAGCCGTTCGAGACGGCCGACCGCCCGCTGATCATCGCGGTCGGCAACGATCGCCAGTTCGCCCGCCTCGCCGATCTGCTTGGAGCGCCCGAATGGGCGAGCGATCCCCGCTTCGCCACCAACCCCGCACGGGTGGCCAACCGGGCAATCCTCATTTCCCTGATCGAGGAGCGACTGGTTCAGCGCTCGGCGCTCGACTGGTCGGCGCAGTTCGACGCCGCCGGTATTCCCGCTGGCCCGATCAACGGCATCGGCCAGGCATTCGCCGATCCGCAGGCGATGCATCGCGGAATGACCGCGCAGCTCGGCGCCTTTGAAATGCCTTCCTCGCCGCTGCGCATGGATGGCAATCGCCAGCAATCCGATCGTCCTCCGCCGCGCCTCGGCGAACATACCGGCGCCGTACTCGCCGAGCTGGGGCTCGACCGCGACCGGATCGAGGCGCTTCGGTCCGATGGCGTGATCGGCTGATCGCTGCGGTTCAGCCATCGGCAACTTGGTCGCTGCCAGGGCGTTCGTTTCGTTTCAGTGCCTATTGGGGAGGGTGCCGTCACCGCGGCGCAGCATATGTGAAGAAGAGCCTGATCATCAGCTTTGGTGCCCTCGCGCTCGCCGCCGCCGCGCCGTCCGCCGCGCAGACCATGCCGCGCGGCGACGAGCCGGTCGCGGTCCCGCGCACGATCAAGCAAGGGATCGACTTCGTTTACGTCGACCCGCAGATGAGCACAGTCGCCCGCCGCAAGCAGCGTCCGCAGAACTGGCTCTCGCGCATGTTCAATCCCGCCGCGAGCCGGGGCAGTCAGCCCAACCCCCTGTTCCTCGAACTCGCCCGCGGGCTGCAGCAGTATCAGGACACATGGGGTCGGCTGCCCCAGGTCAAGATCCCGGCGGGCGCGCCGCTCAAGCCCGGTGCATCCGGAAGCCGCGTCAACTCACTCCGGCAGCGCCTCGGCCTCGCGCCCGGCCGCTACGACCAGCAGCTCACCGACGCGGTCGCCAACTATCAGCGTGTGCATGGTCTCGGGAAGCCCGACGGTGTGGCCGGACGCGGTACCGTCGCCTCGCTCAATCGCGGCGCGGGCTATTACACCCGCCTCATCGCCATCAACATGGAGCGGGCCTATCGCCTGCCCACCACCCGCACCTTCGACCGCTACGTCGTCGTGGATAGCGGCGGGGCGGAGGCATTGCTGTTCGATCGCGACCGCGTCGCCGATGGCATGCGCGTGGTCGTCGGCAGCCCCAAGACCAAGACCCCGATGATGGCGGTGTTGATGCGCAACGCCAAGGCCAATCCCTACTGGCACGTTCCCCCCGAACTGCTGCGTTCGCTCACCGCCAAGAAGGTGAAGGAGCAGGGGCTCTCCTATTTTCAGAACTTCCACTACGAAGTGCTGTCCGACTGGGGACCGAATGCGCAGGTGGTCGATCCCAAGACCATCAACTGGCGTGCGGTCGGCGCCGGCAAGCTGACCCCGATGGTGCGCCAGATGCCCGGACCCTGGAACAGCATGGGCGCGATGAAATTCGAGATGCCCAACGACTTCGGCATCTATCTCCACGATACGCCGCACAAGGAGCTGTTCGCCGCCGACGAGCGCCACCTCTCGAATGGCTGCGTCCGCTTGCAGGACTACCGCCGCTTCGCGGGCTGGGTCTTCGGCGGCGTCCCCCAAGCGACACGCGCCGAGCAGACCTTCGACCTGCCGCGCCCGATCCCGGTTTACATGACCTATCTGACGGTCGCGACCGGACCGAACGGAGTCACCTTCCGGCCAGACCCCTATGGTTTCGACGCGCTCGCCATGCCGCAGATGTTCGGTGCTGGGCAGGAGCTTGCTTCAGCCTCCTGATCGCGCCCGTCCTTCCTTCGCAGGATGAGGGGGGCGAGCATGTGCGGAACGGTGAGGATCGCGAAGGTGGCGAAGGTCGCCGCGATGACGCTGGAGCTGAGGCTGCCGCGCCACTCGATCGCGACCAGCACTCCGGCGCCGAACAGTGCGAGGCCCGTGATGGCCACACTGATCCCGAGCATCCTGGCGCGCGGGAGATGCAGGCTTTCCCACACCTCACGCAGGTGGAGCGGAGAGTGGTAGGCGCAGAAGAATAACGCAAAGCCGGCCAACGGGGGCAGGACGACCATCCCGGCCAGCAACATGCCGGCGACCAAAGCTTCGGAGCGCCGCCGACGCCGGACAAGGTCCGCGATCCCGACCACGGCAATCAACAGTGCGACAGGCGCCACCATCAATTGGAAATTGGTCAGCATCGCGCCGGCGCGCGAGCCCGTCACCTCCTCGAAGATCGTACTAAGCTCGGCGCGGTGCAGCAAAGCCGGTGCGGACAGCATCGCCGCCGCCATCGCCGTTCCGAGCAGCGGCTCGCCGAAACTCCGCCAATCCTCGCTGAAATGCGCTGCGGCGATGAGGAGGAACAGACCCAGTGCCAGCGCCGGCGACCATTGCCACACCGCAAAGGCTACGACGGCCAGCGCCAGATAGAGGATGGTCACTCCAAACAAGCTACGCGTCTGGTCCCGAGCCGCCGAACGCAGGAGCTCGAGGTCGAGCGCCCCGTGCGGCAGGCCGACGACGAGCAGCAGGAGGCAGAGCAAGATACTTGCGAACGGGCTCGACAGGGAAACGCCCGCCGCGACCAAGGCCAACAACAATCCGCCGAGTGCAAGCACCCAGCGGATCGGTGTCGGCGAGGTCGCCACTTGGCTCATGTCCGCTCCCGTCGTCATCGGCCGGACAAACGATCCGGCCGATGCTCTTGTTCTCAAGCGGGTTTGAAGCCTTCGGCCTCGCTCTTGCGACGAGCGATCAGGAAGATCAGCACGCCGACACCCGCCTTCGCGATCAGGTCGGCAATCGTATAGCCGACCTGCACGCCCACTTCGACCGTACTGCCCGACAGCGAGGTGTACGGGATCATGTAGACGATCGGATAGAAGCCCCACGACATGAAGGTCAGCCACCGCGCCACGCCGACCAGGCCACGCGCCTCGTCGGGCTGCTTGCGCAGCGAGTCGCCCAAGCCGACGAACAGCTCGTAGACGATGTAGAGGAAGGGGATGGTCGACAGCGTGCCCCAGATTGCCCGGGTCATGTTGTCGGCCGCGATCTCACCGGGATAACCCAGTGCGATCATCACCGCCGCCGCAAGACCGAGCCGCGTTGCGCGCCGCGCGGTCTCACCCTCGGGGAGGCGCATGATCAGCACAAGCTCGAGCAGTAGCAACGGCACCGTCAACAGCCAGTCGACGTAGCGATAAGCGTCGTTGAACCCGAACCCGCTCTCGGCGACCACGCCGTTGCGCAGGGTGTAAGCGGCGTTCCAGCTCTCGAAGATGCGGAAATAATGGTAGGCCGCAATCGCCGTCACCAGTCCCGAGATCAATAAGGCCGTGCGATAATGCGGCGCGACTTGTGCTCGACTGAGCCACAGGAACAACGTGGCCGCGGCCATGGTCGCAAGCGTGAACGAAAAGGCGTTATAGACCAGCAGATACTGGCCCGGCGTAAGATGCTCCATGAACAACCTCCATCCCGGTTGCGAAACGAACTAGGATGGAGGGGCAACCGGGGCGATACGGACTTAAGGTCCGTTTGGTGAGCCGTTGTTCATCGAGCCGATTTGCTCATCCTGACCGTATCGCGCCTGGATAAAGCGGTCTTGCGTGGCGAAGGCATCGCGGTCGCGCTGGACGAGCCGGCCGCTGATCTCGGACAAGGCCGCCCGGCTTGCCTCGAGGCTCTCGACAAGCCGCTGATCCACCGTCTTGCCCTCGGCATCAGCCTCGCCGCGATAGGCCTTGGGCACCTGCGCATAGCGATCGAGCAGGCCTGGCAGGTGGATGCTCATCAGTCGCCGGGCGTCCTGCGCCTCGGGATCGAGGGCGTCGAGGCGCTCGAGGGTGGTCTTGAGCGTCCCAAGGTCCGCACTGATGGCGTCGGTCACCTGCTGGGCCGGCGGCGGAAGCGAGCGCCGTGCCTGATAGAGGTAGCTGTCGAACCGCTGGACCATCTCGCCGTTGGAAGCATCCTGGGGAACGGAGGCGACCGGCTCGTGGCTCAGCTCGGTGACCAGCAACATGCCCGCGATGCCCAGTGCCAGCGCGACCGCGGCGATGAAACCGAACATTCCGATCGGCAGGAACAGGCCGACGAGTATCGTCGCGACGCTGACCACGAGCACCGCCAGCGCGGCATGGGTCAGCGCGTGTCCGAACCGGTCGACGGTCCGCTTGCGCTCGCGCCGCGCCTGGCTGACGACGGGCCCGCGCTTCTCGTCCACCACCGCCACCACCCGATCGAATCGGGCGAGCGCACGATCGACCTTGGCGCTGACGTCGCTCACTTGAGCTCGAGCGGACTAAGCGGGGAGGGACCCTCGAGCCGCGCCTGCCCAGCCCCCTCGGCCCGCGCGATGTACCCGCGCGACTTCTCCACCTCGTTGCCGAGGGTGTTCACCGTCTGCTTCATGTTCTCGAGCGCCTTGAGCTTGAAGCTGTCGATCGAGTCCATCGTGTCGTAGATGTTCTGGAACGCGCGCTGCAGCGTTTCGAGCGGAATGGTCGAGCTCGCGGCCTGCTCGTGGATCGCGGCCGACTGGGTCCGCAGCATCTCACCGGTGGTGTCGATCATTCCGGCCGTCGTCGAGTTGAGCGCGCCGATCTGCTCGAGCACTAGTTTCTGATTGGTGAGCGCCTGCGCCACCGTCACCGCGGTCCGCAGCGCGGCGACCGTCGTGGTCGAAGCGCGATCCACGCCCTTCACCAGCTCGACATTGTTCTTCTTGACCAGGTCGAGCGCCAGATAGCCCTGCACCGTGACCGCCATCTGCGTCAGCAGGTCGGTGGTCCGCTGCCGCGTGTAGAACAGCGCCGTCTCTCGGATCGCCTTGGCCTTGGCCGGATCGGTCGCGTCGAGCGTATTGGCGGTGTTCTCGAGCTTGGCGTCGAGCGCCTTCGAGATGTGGATCATCTGCTCGAGCCGATGCATCGTCTTCCACAGATTGGCGCGTTCGGTATCGATCGCCGCATTGTCCATCAGCAACTCGTCCTTGCCGTTGGCGAGGCTGCCGAGGATCTTCTGGATGTGGGTCTGCGAGCTGCGATATTTGTCGAAATAGCGGTCGACCCGGTTGCCGTAGGGAATGATGCCGAGCAGCTTCTTGGGCTTGCTCGCACCCTTGGGATCAAGCGATTCCACCGTGCGACGCAGCTCGGTCAGATCGGCGCCGATCCCGCTGTCGCGGTCGATCGCCTTGACCGGCCGGTCGAGGAAGCGGTTGGAGGCTCCCGCGGCTTCGGCGATTTCCTTGCGGCCCATGGCGGTCAGTTGGTCGACCTTCTTGCCGAACTCGGG
>Ga0316228_1002243_pt1 | contig 17470 bp, 17 predicted proteins | sample TBH18021metaG_FD_206005 | JGI IMG/M metagenome (GOLD analysis project Ga0316228, IMG submission 206005) | Freshwater microbial communities from Trout Bog Lake, Wisconsin, USA - TBH18021 | ecosystem: Environmental > Aquatic > Freshwater > Lake > Hypolimnion/Profundal zone | place: USA: Wisconsin... | reverse complement strand
CACGATCCAGGTCTCGCTGGCGGCGCCCTACCCGGGCACCTTCCTGTACAAGCAGGCGGTGGAGAACGGCTGGCTCGACATCGAGAACGCCGAGCTCGTCGACGAGAACGGCGTGCAGGTCGCGCCGCTGCACTACCCGCACCTCTCGCACACCGAGATCTTCACGTCGGTCGAGGAATTCTACAAGAAGTTCTACTTCCGGGCGCCGAAGATCGCCTCGATCGTCAGCGAGATGGTGCGCTCGCCCGACATGATGAAGCGCCGCCTGCGCGAGGGCGTCGAGTTCTACCGCTTCCTCAAGGAGCGCCAGGGCACCGCGAAGGCGGCGTAAGTCAGGGGTCCGGGGCCAACCGGCCCCGGCCGGGGCGCGCGGGGCTGAGCCCCGCCCCTTCTCCCAGGGCTCTGCCCTGGACCCGTCGACACCCGCTACGAGGTTTGCGTGAAGCGTCTGGTCGTCACCGCGGATGATTTCGGGCTGAGCCCCGAGGTCAACGAGGCCGTCGAGCAGGCGCATCGCGACGGGATCCTTACCGCCGCGAGCCTGATGGTCTCGGCGCCCGCCGCCGCCGACGCGGTGGCGCGGGCGAAGCGGACGCCGTCCCTGCGGGTCGGGCTGCACCTCGTCCTCGTGGAGGCGTGGCCGACGCTCCCTTCGGCGCAACTCCCCGACCTGACCGATGCGGCCGGCCTGATGCGCGCCGATATGGGCCGGCTGGGCCTCGATTTCGCCCGCAAGCCCGCTGCACGCCGACAACTCGCCGCCGAGATCCGGGCGCAGTTCGAGGCTTACCGGGCGACCGGCCTGCCGCTGGACCATGTCAACGCTCACAAGCACTTCCACGTCCACCCGCTGATTGCGGGCGCGGTTCTGCGCATCGGCCGCGACTTCGGGATGCGCGCCCTGCGGGTGCCCCGGGAGCCGCGGGAGATCCTGCGGCGCGCCGAACCCGGCGCCCGCCCGCGGCCGGCCCTCGACATCGCCCCCTGGGCGGCCTTGCTCGCCGTGCGCGCCCGGCAGGCCGGGCTGCTGATCCCGGACCGCACCCTCGGCCTCGCATGGTCCGGCGCCATGACGCCGACCCGCGTCGCGGCACTGCTGGCCGAGCTTCCGGACGGCCTGACCGAACTCTACACCCATCCGGCTACCTCCGGCGGCTTCCCCGGCGAGGCGCCGGGCTACCGCTACGCCGACGAGCGTGACGCGCTGATCGCCCCCAGGACGCTGGCGACGGCCGAGGCCTCGGGCGCGATCCGCGGCGGCTTCTCCGACTTTAGCGATTGACCGAAGTCGATATCTGACTTTAGTCAGATATCATGACGTCCGCCGACATCGCCCGCGTCCGCCGGTTCGCCCGCGCCGTCACCGCGGAGGTTGGGGCGCTCGACTCCTCGTTCCTCGGCCGGGGCCGTCCCTTGGGCGCCGCCCGCGTCCTGAACGCCATCGGTGCCGGACGCGCGGAGGTCGGCGAGATCCGCACCTATCTCGGCCTCGATTCCGGGCTGATGAGCCGACTGCTGCGGAATCTGGAGGAGGAGGGGCTGGTCGCCACGGCGCCGCATCCCGCGGACGCCCGGCGCCGGGTCGCGTCCCTGACCGAGGCGGGCGAGCGGGAATACGAGGCCTACGAGGCGCTGTCGGATGCCCGCGCCGTCGCGCTGCTGGAGCGCGCGTCGCAACCCGATGCCCTTCTGCGCGCCATGGATCGGGTCGCCCTCGCCCTTGGCCGCGACGCCATCACGATCGTCGAGGCCGATCCGGCCGATTCGGCGGCCCGCGCCTGCCTCGCGGCCTATTACACCGAGTTGGCCACCCGGTTCGCCGGCGGGTTCGATGTCGCGCTGTCGTGCGATCCGGAAGCCGGCGATCTGGTGCGGCCGCGCGGCGCTTTCCTGCTCGCCGTGGCCGACGGGCTGCCGGTCGGATGCGTCGGGCTCAAGGGGCGCGGCGGTCCGGCGGCGGAGATCAAGCGGCTCTGGATCGATCCCGCGGCCCGTGGCCTGGGCCTCGCCAAGCGCCTGATGCACGAGGCCGAGCGCGTCGCCCGCGACCTCGGCGTCCGGACGCTGCGGCTCGACACAAACAGCGCGCTCCCGGAGGCCTTGAAGCTCTACAGGGCCTCGGGCTGGGTGGAGATCGACCGCTTCAACGACGATCCCTACCCGGACCATTTCTTCGAGAAGGCCCTCTGACGGCCCCCGAGGCGCCGACCTCTACTTGGCCGGCACCGGATCCTTCCGCGCGACGCTCTTCCGCAATGCGGCGGCGGCGGCCTTCTCGGGCTCCGGTCGGTCCTCGTCGGGCTGGTCCGGCGGCTCGCCGAGGGTTGCCGGCACGACGAAGAACGCCGCCACCAGGGTGAAGAACAGCGACAGCGCCAGCAGCTTGCCCATGCTCGCCGTGCCCGGATGGCTCGACAGGACCAGCGATCCGAAGGCGCTGCCGGTGGTGAGCGCCGAGAAGAAGATCGCCCGGGTCAGGCTCGACGCGAGCATGTCGGTCACGCCTGCCCGCCAGGCAATCACATAGTAGATGTGGAACGCCACGCCGACCGCCAGCATGAGCGGCAGGGCGATGATGTTGGCGAAGTTCAGCGGCATGCCGACGATGCGCATCGCCATCAGCGTCCAGAGGGTCGCGATCACCAGCGGGCCGAGCGTCATCGCCACGTCCCACGGCTTGCGCAGGGCGACCGACAGGATGACGAAGATCAGCACGAAGGCTGTCACCGCCGCCTGCACGAAGGCGCCGAGGATCGTGTAGCTCGACTGCGTCGTGGCCACGGGCGCACCGGTCGCGTGCGGGGCGACCTTCAGGACCTCGTCCGAGAAGCGGCGCAGCACCGTGTCGTCGTTCGAATCGCCCTTGGGATGGACCTCGATGCGTGCCCGGCCGTCCGCCGCCACCCAGTCGGCCTTGAGCTGCGGCGGCAGGTTCTCCAGCGTGATCTTCTCAGGATGCAGCAGGTCGCGCAGCCGCGCCAGCAGCGGCACGAGATCCTTGGTCAGCGCCACCGAGGCGGCCTCGCGCAGCGGCACCGGGCCGGCGGCGAGCTTGTCGAGGGTGCCGGCGAGCTGCTTGGCCTCCTGAGCGCCCTTCGCGTCACCCTTGGTGTCGGTGGCGACGCCGTTGAGCGCCGTCGCGGCATCCTTGAGCGCCTTGACGTTCTCGGCATCCGTCGGCGGGGGCGGCCGGCGGCCGGGATTGAGCACCGGGTCGAGGAGCTGGGCCGTATCGGCGATTTGGGCCAGCTTCTTGTCCTGGTCGCGCGGCACGAAGGTGTCGATGCTGTTGACCGAAGCGGTGACCGGAAGGGCCAGAAGCGTCTTCGACAAGGCCGGGACCGCGTCGACGCTCGGTGCCAGCACGTCGATGAAGTTCGGGCTGGTCTCGGGATTCTTGATCAGGTCCAGGTAGGTCGCGATCGACTGCGTCTTGGCGCTGCGCAGATGCATCGGGTTCGAGTCGAACGGCAGGTGCCAGAGCAGCGGCGCACCGGCCAGGGTCACGAGTCCGACGCCGATCAGGATCGGCTTGCGGTGCCGAATGATCCACGGATCGACTCCGACGAGCCACTCGGTCTGGACCGCCGCCTTCTCGCCCGCTGGCTTGAACACCGCGATCAGCGCCGGCAGCAGGATCAGGGAGAACAGGAAGGCCACGACCATGCCGACGCCGGCGATCAGGCCCAGCTCCGACACGCCCCGGAACGCCGTGGGCAGGAAGGCGAAGAAGCCGGCCACCAGCGACACGGCGGCGAGCGTCAGCGACCAGCCGACCCCCCGCGCCGCGGCGCGGATCGCGCTCTCCAGGGTCGGCTGCTCGTACCGGTCCGCCCGGTAGCGGACCGAGAACTGGATGCCGAAATCGATGCCGAGCCCGACGAACAGGGCCGCGAACGCCACCGAGATCGGGTTCAGCTCCTTGACCATGACGAGGCCGAGGGCGGCCGTCACCACGAGGCCGGCGAAGGTGGTGATGATCACCGCGCCGACGAGCTTGCCCGAGCGCAGGGCCAGCCACAGGAACAGCACGATCGCGCCGACGATGATGCTGTTGTTGAGGCCGGCATCCTCCGACAGCGTCGCGAACTCCTCGTCCGCCACCGCCACCGTGCCGGTCAGGCGCATCCGCAGGCCGTTCTGCGCGTCGATCCCCAGATCCTTGGCGACGTTGCGGATCAGCTTGGTCGCCTGGTAGCCGGGCTCCAGGGCGTTGAAGTCGAGGACCGGCTGGATCACCACGAACTTCATCTTGTCGGTGACGCTGGTCTCACCCCCCGACAGGAGCTCCTGCCAGGACATTCGCGCCGGCTCGCCCGCCAGAACCTTCCGCAGGGTGGCGTCGATCTGCCCCATGGGCTTCTCGAGATCCTCGAGCTTGGCGTCGCCGGTCTTCACGCCGCGCGCGCCCAGCGTCAGCACCCGCATCACGCCCCGCAGCGACGGATCGGCGGCGAGCGGGCCGAGCAGCCCCTGCTGCTGGGTGAGCGCTTCGAGAGTCTTGTCGAGGTCCGCCTGCGACATCAGCAGCAGCCCATTCTTGTTGAAGAACGGGCCGCCATCGGGCCGGTAGACGGTCTCGATCAGATTCTTGTGCGCCGTGAGCGCCTTGGCGAGGTTGGCGGCCGCCTCCTCGGTCACTTCGGGCGTCTCGCCGTTGATCACCGCGACGATCGTGTTGCTGCGCTGCGGGAACGCCTTCTCGTAGTTGATCTCGTCCTGCCGCCACGGCTCCTTCGGGTCGATCAGCCGCTCGACATCGGTATTGATTCGGAACAGGTGCGCCGCAACCCCGAGGCTCGCGACCGTGACGAACGCCGTCAGGGCGATCACGATCCACCGATACCGCACCGAGAACGCGACGAGACTTTCGATCACGAGCACCCTGCCTGTTCGCATCGGACGCGCCCCGTGCGCGACCGGCTCCTGCCCTCTATCCGGTCCAGACCCGAGCCACCGGCACAAGCCGGCCCCGGGCTCCGCCGGTCGATCGCTCCGCGATCAGGTCGGCTGCGCATCGGGTTCCAGGAACGCCGTACCGCCCGTTCCGACCGCGGCCAGGACCCGACGCCGCCCGATGACGCGGTCCGCGGCCTGGTCACGCGCCGCGGGCCAGGAGCCGCGGGCCAGGACTTGCATCCCGGCCACGAGGCTCAGTAAAGAGGGCGATGCCAGATTGCAACGCGGCCGCCATGGCGCGCATCCCGCGCCAGCCCGTGTGCGCTAGCGCACGGCGATCCTGGCGCGGCCGACAGAATCCTGGGATTCCGGTCGTATTGCCGACGCAATGCACGTGCTGTCCTCAACGATCAGGCGCCTTCGCCCGTGGACACCACCGAGGCAGTCCATGTGGCGCCGATGCGTCAGGAGCAGAATAAGATGTCATGACCTCGCCGAAACGGGGTCGTTTCAGATTAGTTCCAAGCTAGATCGCTGGAATTCGAGATTTTTTCGCGTTAAGCACCCCGACGCCCCGGGGCCGACGAAGTAAGGAGCCGCAATCTTGGGTATCCCCCTCCGGTACGTCGCGAAGATCGGCGGCTACATCCTGAAGCAGCACCTCACGGGCCGCAAGCGTTACCCGCTTGTGATGATGATGGAGCCGCTGTTCCGCTGTAACCTGGCCTGCGCCGGCTGCGGCAAGATCGACTACCCGGACGAGATCCTGAACAAGCGCCTTCCGGTCGCAGACGCGCTCGAATCGGTGCGTGAGTGCGGCGCCCCGGTGGTGGTGATCGCCGGCGGCGAGCCGCTCCTGCACAAGGACCTGCCTCAGATCGTCGAGGGCATCATCGCCCAGAAGAAGTTCGCGATCGTCTGCACGAACGCGCTGCTCCTCGAGAAGAAGATCAAGGAGTACAAGCCGAGCCCGTACTTCACGTGGTCGATCCATCTCGACGGCGACAAGGAGATGCACGACCAGTCGGTGTGCCAGCGCGGCGTCTACGACAAGGCCGTGGCGGCAATCGCGAAGGCCAAGGAGATGGGCTTCCGCGTCACCATCAACTGCACCTTCTTCAACAATTCCCAGCCGGAGAAGATCGCCGACTTCTTCGATAGTGTGACCCGGATGGGCATCGACGGCATCACCGTCTCCCCCGGCTACGCCTACGAGCGCGCCCCCGACCAGAAGCACTTCCTGAACCGGAAGGCGACGAAGGAGCTGTTCCGCGGCGTGTTCCGGCACGGCAAGGAGAAGGGCCGCGAGAAGTGGACCTTCCAGCAGTCGGGCCTGTTCCTCGACTTCCTGGCGGGCAACCAGACCTACCACTGCACCCCGTGGGGCAACCCGACCCGCACCGTGTTCGGCTGGCAGAAGCCCTGCTACCTGCTCGGCGAGGGTTACGCGGCGACCTTCAAGGAGCTGATGGAGACCACCGACTGGGATTCCTACGGCACCGGCAACTATGAGAAGTGCGCCGACTGCATGGTCCATTCGGGCTACGAGGCCTCCTCGGTGGTCGATTCGGTCCGCAAGCCCTGGAAGCCGCTGGTGCATGCGATCCGCGGCATCAAGACCGACGGCACGATGGCCCCCGAGGTCAGCCTCGAGAACCAGCGCCCGGCCGAGTTCGTGTTCTCGCGCAACGTCGCGCAGAAGCTGTCCGAGATCAAAGCGGCCGGCGTCGACACGAAGCAGGAAGCCCGCAAGCGCACCGCCGCCTGACCGGCGCGCACGGTTGACGACACGAGACCCGCGGCCGCGAGGCCACGGGTCTCGTCGTTTTCCGATGCCTGCGGCGCGTCAGCCGAGCAGCGGCACGTGTGGGGCGCAGTCCCGCGGCAGGGTCCCGTCGAGCCGTGGATCGGGCGCGACCTCGACATGGACGGCAAAGGGGACGAAGCCCGAACGCCGGTAGAAGGCGAGCGCGCCGGGATGGTCCAGGGTGCAGGTATGCACCCAGAACCGCGTGATCGGATGCGCCCACGCCCGGCCGATCGCCGCGTTCATCAGCGTGCGGCCGATCCCGGTTCCGACCGCGTCCCCGGTCAGTCCGAGGAAGACCAGCTCGCAGGTGCCGGGCTGGCGGAAATCCAGTTCCAGCATGCCGACGTTCCGCCCGTCCTGGCGGAGCGCGAAAACCTCGACATTCCCGTCGGCCAGGATCGCGGCCAGCGCCCCGTCCGCCAGGGTGAGCCGCGAGAACCAGAGCCAGTCGGCACCGACCTCCCGGAACAGGACCCGGTAGGCCTCCGGGCCGGCGCGCGCCAATGGCTCGAGGGCGAGCCCGGGCGGGAACGGCCGTCCGGTACGCGGCGGCGGCGGGTGGAGCATCTCCAGGCTGGTGACGATGGTGGCGAGATGGCCCGGCGGCACCGCCACAGTGCCCGGGGCGAGAGTCGGGATCCCCGTATCCGGCAGCATGCGTCTCCTCCTCGGTCGCGTCGGCCCATCCCGATCACACCGCCCGCGGACGGCGCCGCGCGATCAGCCACGGCAGCACGCAGGCCGCCGACACCGCGATCGAGGCGGTGTAGGCCGCGACCGGGTCGATCCGCCCGAGCAGCAGGTGCACGCAGACATAGAAGGCTAGAACGCCGAACGCGCCCTGTGCGCTGCCGCGCACCACGTCGAGCGCGGCGCCGACCCCGTCCTGCGCCCGCGCGAAGACGATGAGCGGCCAGGAGATGATCGGGATCGGCGCCAGGACGCCGCTCAGGCCGGAGCCGAGATGCGGTGCCAGCCCCGAGACCAGCAGGACCAGGGCGGTGGCGGCCGCGAGCCGGGCCGGCATGTCCCAGCGCGGCGGGCGCGCCCGGCGCCGCGGTGCCTCGTCTTCGGCGATCGGCCGGCACCGGGCGACCACCAGCGCCATCGCCGGAAGGTCGATCGCCGTGGCGAGCCACAGGCCGGGCTGGATCACACTGTGCAGCAGCGCGCCGGCGAGGACGAAGGCCGCCAGGGCGAGGAACACGGACGCGAGGATCCCCGTCCGCGGCGCGCAGAACGCGTAGGCGAGGTAGCTGGCGGTCACCGCTCCCAGCCCCTCCACCGAACCGATGGCGGCGTCGGCGGCGAAGCGCTCGCCCTGCTCGGCGGCGAGGTAGATCGAGATCGGCGCCGAGGTGAGTGGCAGGCCCGAGAGCAGGCCGCCCACGAGGCTGCCCCACCGGCGCGCGGCCGCCGACACGGCCCACATCAGGGTCGGCGTCACGATGATCTTGGCGGCGATCAGGCCCATGGCGACACCGGCGGCAGGCGGTGTCAGGCCGCCTCGGGCGGTCCGTCATCCTCCGGATCGGCGGGCGAGTTGAGGATGTCCTCCAACTCGTCGACCAGCCGGTCGACCTGATCCTCGGTGGCGAGCACCTTCAGCACCTCCCCGGTCTCCGTCTCCACGGCCAGCTCGATATGCGGCCCGACCCGGGCCGTCAGGATCCGGGCCAGGATCTTGATTGCACTCATGCGACTGCCTCCTCCGCGGCGATGAGGCCGACCGCCACCGCCGGCCCACAGGTCGAGATCCCGTCGCGGGCGCCGCCGATCCGGTCCGCCAGCAGCGCCACCAGCGGCGTCGAGGGCCGGCCGAGACGCTCGGCGAGGCGCGCGCCCACGAAGGCGCCGGCGCCGCACAGGACGAGGGGCGCGTCCGCACCGAGATCGGGCCGGCTCAGGAGGTCCGCCGCCGCGTCGTGCAGCAGGCGCAGCTGCGCCTCGGCGAAGTGGGCGGCGAGCGCCGTCCAGGCCGCTTCGGGCGCCTCCGCCCGGTCCCGCCCGACGATCCGGGCGAGCCGGGTCTCGCTCTCGGCGACCGTCTTGCCTTTGCGGTCGCCGCTCGGCTGCTGGTCGGCGCCTTCGGGGAGCAGACCGAGGATGCGGTAGACGTCCGCCATGTGGGCGAACGTCTCGGTCATCAGCCGGGTCCGGCGACCCGCGAAGGGGGCGTGGTCGGACAGCGCGATCACGGGCGTGCGGACCGCGCCGGTATAGACGAGTTCGCCGGTCTCCAGACGCTCGGCGTCGCTGTAGCCGGTCGCGGCCGGCCGCCCGGCGACGATGGGAATCAGGTCGGCGGTGGTCGAGCCGACATCGATCAGCAGCGCGTCCGGGACGTGCCGGCCGGCGAGCGCCGCGGTGGCGTGCCAGTTGGCCGAGGCCACGTCCGCCGCGTGGGACGCGGCCGCCTCCGGGGCGACGAAGCCGGAGCGGCCGGCGTAGATCCGCACAGTCCCGGCGAGGTGCGATCCGGCCCAGCCGGACAGTGCGGCGACGCCATCGCGCCGGTCGGCGAAGCAGTCGGTCAGCTCGCCCGTCATGGTCACGGCGTGGAAGGCCTCGACGCGGGCCCAGGCGGGCGCGGCCTCCAGGGCCCGGTCGAGGGCCGGCAGGCCCTGCCAGAGCGGGCACGGCACCTGGGCGGCGGCCACGACCCGGCCGTCCTCGACCAGGGCGACCTTGACGTGGACCCCGCCGAGGTCCCACCCGATCGTCATTGGGTTTGATGAGCGCATGGGACCGCGATGAGCGCCTCGATGGACCACAGGATCGGGCGCCCCGGCTTCGCGGTGATCCCGGTGCTCGATCTCCGGGGCGGCCGCGTGGTGCGGGCGCGCCGGGGCGAGCGCTCCTCCTATGCCCCGATCGAGACGCCCTTGGCAAAGGGCTCGGCGCCGGACGCGGTGGCCCGCGGGCTGGTCGAGGCGTGGCCCGCCGCGATCCTCTACGTCGCCGATCTCGACGCGATCATCGATCGCGCCGCGCCTGATCTCCGCGCCCTGGAGGCGATCGCCCGCGCCTGCCCGGGGATCGCCCTGTGGGTCGATGCCGGCTTCGCCGACCCGGCGGGCATCGCGGCGTTCCTGGCGGCCGGACTCGGGCGACCGGTGATCGGCAGCGAGAGCCAGGCGGATGCCGGCCTCGTGACGCGGCTCGGCGACCGGGCGGTGTTCTCCCTCGACACGCGCGGCGCGGAGCGGCTCGGCCCGGCGGCGCTCCACGACGATCCTGCGCTCTGGCCCCCGGAGGTGATCGCCATGACGCTGGCGCAAGTCGGGGCCGGGGCCGGCCCGGACCTCGCGGCCCTGGGGGCCCTGCGCGCGCGGGCGCCGGATCGCCGCCTCTACGCGGCGGGCGGCGTGCGCGGCCCGGACGACCTGCGGGCGCTGCGGGCGGCCGGGATCGCCGGAGCGCTGGTCGCCTCGGCCCTCCACGACGGCGCCCTGTCCCGGGCGACGGCGCCCGACCTCGCGTGACGCTTCCGGGCCGGGCCGGCGGCTGCTAAACCGTTGCCCCAGCGAGACCACCGACACGAGCTGCCAGACGATGGAAAAGTTCACGACCCTGGAGGGCGTTGCGGCGCCCTTGCGGACGATCAACGTCGATACCGACCGGATCATCCCGGCGAAGTACCTGAAGACGATCCGGCGCACCGGGCTGGGCAAGAGCCTGTTCGCCGAGATGCGCTACCGCGAGGACGGCTCCGAGAACCCGGACTTCATCCTCAACAAGCCCGCCTACCGGAACACCAAGATCCTGGTCTGCGGCGATAATTTCGGCTGCGGCTCGTCCCGGGAGCACGCGCCCTGGGCGCTGGCCGATTTCGGCATCCGCTGCGTGATCTCCACGAGCTTCGCCGACATCTTCTTCAACAACTGCGCCAAGAACGGCATCCTGGCGATCGTCGTGTCCCCCGAGGATCTGGAGAAGCTGTTCGAGGATGCCGAGCGCGGCGCGAACGCCACCCTGTCGATCGATCTGGCGGCGCAGACCATCCGGGGGCCGGACGGCGGCACCCTGCATTTCGACATCGACGAGGGCCGCAAGCACAACCTGCTGAACGGCCTCGACGAGATCGGCCTGACGCTGGCACGCGCCGCGTCCATCGACGCCTACGAGCAGAAGCTCGCCCAGCGGGAATGGGCCTGAGCATCCCGACGGCGGTCGCGTCGCGCTGAGGCGACCGCCGGTCCGGCCTGGATACCGGGCCCTGCCTCATCCGAGCCGCATCGACAGCTCGACATCCTCGGCGAACGGCACCGACAGGTAGCCGCGGCTCGGCGCGCGCACCCGGGCCAGATAGTCCGGGCTGTATTCCGCATTGTCGGCGACCACCAGGGCACCCGGTCCGAGGCGGCTCTCCACGAGGCTCAGAACTTCCGGATAAAGACCCTTCGCTCCGTCGAGGAGCAGCAGGTCGACCGAGTCGGGCAGGTCGAGGCCGAGGGTCTGGAGGGCGTCGCCCTCGCGGAACTCGACGAGATCCGCCAGCCCGGCCTCCATCAGGTTCGCCCGCGCCCGCACCACCTTGGACGGCTCGAACTCGCAGGTGATGAGCCGGCCGCCGCCGTTGTCGCGCAGGGCCGCGGCGAGGTGCAGGGTCGAGAGGCCGAAGGAGGTGCCGAACTCGACGATCGTCCGCGCTCGGCAGCTCCGGGCGAGCATGTAGAGCAGCCGGCCGGTCTCTCGCGAGACCGCGAGCGGCATGTCCTTGAGCCGGCTGTAGAAGTCCCGGTAGCCGGTGCGGCTGCCCATGAGGCGTGTCCGCTCTTCGGCCGAAAGATCGCCGATGGTGCTCAAGGGTGAGGATGCTTCCGCCTGCACGAAGAGATTGTCCAACAGCGACGCGATGCGCGGTTCGGTGAGTTTAGAAACTGAGAGTGACATGGCGTGTTGCTTTCCGTCTTGCGTGTTCAACTGAACACGACGCAGAATACCGGCGCACCCTGCCCCCGCCTATTCGCGTTCCGAGCACCACCCCATGCCTGATCGGCCAAGTCTCGGAATTTCCAGGCGAAAGCATCCCCGACAGGCCCGCTCCAGCGACCTTGTCGCGGCTATTCTGGAGGCGGCCACTCAGGTTCTGGCGGAGGTCGGCGCGGAGCGCTTCACGACGGCGCGGGTCGCCGAGCGCGCCGGCGTCAGCATCGGCTCGCTCTACCAGTACTTTCCCAACAAGGCGGCGGTCCTGTTCCAGCTGCAGAGCGACGAGTGGCGGGACACGACCGCCCTGCTGGCCGGCATCCTGACGGATCCGGAGACGGCGCCCGGCGAGCGTCTGCGCGCCGCCGTCCACGCCTTCGTGCGCTCGGAATGCGCCGAGGCCGCGATGCGCCGGGCCCTCGACGAGGCCGCCCCGGCCTACCGCGACGCGCCCGAGGCCGCGGAGCCGCAGCTGATCGGCACGCAGGCGTTCCAGATGTTCCTGCGCGAGGCGCTTCCCGCGATGCCCGACGCGGAGCTGCGCGTCGCGGGCGAGATCATCGCGATGACTCTCGGCGAGGTTGGCGAGCGCATCTCGGAAACGGTCCGGACCGAGGCCGCCTTGGAGGTCTCCGCGGGCGCCCTGGCCGACATGCTCTGCGCCTACCTAGACCGCCTGCGGTGCGTGGGCCGGGCGGCCGCATCGTCTTGATGCCGGCTCCCAATTGGCCGGCAAACGGATCCAGGCGACGCGGATTTCCTCACCCTTCGTTAACCCACATGTCGCCTGAATCCGCGCCCAGACTCCGCCCGCATCGTGAGGATCGTCAGCATGCCGAAACACCCGACGGGACCGAGGACAATGCGCGCGCTCGGGCTGCTCGCCGGTCTCGCGGCCGTCCCGCTCGCGGGTCTTCCCGCGCGGGCCGATTTCGACAGCTGCCTCGCCGGCATCCAGGGACAGGCCGCAGCTGCGGGCGTCTCGGCGCAGACCTTCCGATCCGCCACGAGCGGCATCAGCTATGACGACAAGGTGATCGAGCTGTCCCAGGCGCAGCCGGAGTTCAAGACGCCGATCTGGGACTACATGGCGGCGCTGGTCGACGACGAGCGGGTCGAGGACGGGCGCGCGGCCATGCGCCAGAACGCGGCGGCGCTCGCCCAGGCCGAGTCGCGCTACGGTGTCGACCGCTACACGATCGCGGCGGTCTGGGGGGTCGAATCGAATTTCGGCAAAAATCTCGGCAAGATGCCGCTGGTGCAGTCCCTGGCGACGCTGGCCTGCTCGAACAACCGCCGCCGCGACTTCTTCCGCGGCGAGCTGATCGCCACGCTCCGGATCATCGAGCGCGGCGACATCGCGCCGGAGCGCCTGACCGGCTCCTGGGCGGGCGCCTTCGGCCAGACCCAGTTCATGCCGACCACCTATCACCGGCTCGCGGTCGACGGCGACGGCGACGGCCGGCGTGACGTGGTCGATTCCGTGGCCGACGCCGTCGGCTCCACCGCTAACTTCCTGCACGTCGCCAAGTGGCAGAACGGCCAGGTCTGGGGCTACGAGGTGAAGCTGCCGCGCGGCTTCAGCGTCGCCGCTGCCGGCCGCAAGAACAAGAAGCCCGTCGCCCACTGGGCCTCGCTGGGTGTGACCCGCGTGGACGGGCGTCCGCTCTCGGGCGAGGGCCCGGCCGGGATCATCGCGCCCGCCGGCATCGACGGCCCGGCCTTCCTGGTCACCCGGAACTTCGACGCGATCTACTCGTACAACGCCGCCGAATCTTACGGCCTCGCCATCGCGGTCCTGTCCGACCGGTTGCGCGGCAAGGCCGGCGTCCAGGCCGCCTGGCCGACCGACGACCCGCCCCTGTCCCGGGCCGAGCGCCGCGACCTCCAGACCCGGCTGGCCGCCCGCGGCTACGATGTCGGCGAGCCGGATGGTAAGGTCGGCCAGAAGACCCGCGATGCCATCAAGGACGTGGAACGCCGGCTCGGGATGACGCCGACCGGCCGTCCCGGCGGCAAGGTGCTGGAGGCGCTGCGCGGCGGATGAGCCGGCGGCTGATCACGTCGGGCTCGCCGTTCGAGCGCGATTACGGCTACTCCCGGGCGGTGGTCGACGGGAACATTGTCTACCTGTCCGGGACAACCGGCTACGACTACGCCACGATGACGATGCCGGAGGGAGCCGCCGCGCAGGCCGAGGCTTGCTGGCGCACGATCCGGTCGGTGCTCGCCGAGGCCGGAACCGGCCTCGGCGGCGTCCTGCGCGCCACCTACTACGTTACCGACCGGGATGATGCCGAAGCCGTGCTGGCGGTCTGCGGGCGGGTGCTGGCCGATATACGGCCGGCCGCCACGATCGTGGTCGTAGCGGGCCTTCTGCGCCCCGAGATGCGCGTCGAGATCGAGGTTACGGCGCGGATCGGGTAGCGGCGCCCCGAACCCGCGAGCGCTGGCGATGAAAGCGGATACCCTGACGGGTATTCCGCCGAGCCGGCCTCCCCTTTGGTTCACCGGGTCGAACGTCCCCACCGGATCCAAGTCACGGTCGAGCCCGTCCCGGACGCCGCGGCCGAGATGTCGCGTACGTCCGAGCAGCTCTCCGCCGAGATCCACCGGTTCCTCGATGGGGTCCGAGCCGCCTGAGCGGACGATGGCGGCGGCCGCGAAGGCCTGACCGCGAAGGTGGATGGTCAAGAAAAAACCGGCCCGGCTGAGCCGGACCGGTCTGAAACTGCGTGGTCGCTCCGGCCTGCGGGGCGATCCGGACGGATCACTCGGCGGCAGCGGGCGCCGCGGCCGGGGTGTCCTTGGTCTTGTAGCGATCGGTGCGCTCGACGATGCGGGCCGACTTCCCGCGGCGGTCGCGCAGGTAATACAGCTTGGCGCGGCGCACCTTGCCGCGGCGGGCCACCTTGATCGAATCGATCATCGGCGAATGCACCGGGAAGACGCGCTCCACGCCCTCGCCGTAGGAGATCTTGCGGACCGTGAAGCTCTCGTTGAGGCCGCCGCCCGAGCGGGCGATGCAGACGCCCTCGTAGGCCTGGACGCGGGTGCGCTCGCCTTCCTTCACGCGGACGTTGACGATGAGTGTATCGCCCGGCTCGAAATCCGGGATGGTCTTGGCGAGGCGCGCGACTTCCTCGCGCTCCAGCTGCTCGATGATGTTCATGGCATAGCTCCGGCCGTCGCGCCGTCCCGCCCCTCATGGGCGATCGGCGCCAGGATTTCGGCGATCCTGTTGTGAGTTGGCCGGCTCTCTACAGGATCGCCGCCGGCTTGTCGATTGGGTTGCAAACCCAACGCGACGCGGCCCGTATCCGCGGACGTTCCGGGGTCTGTCCATGAGCCGTGGGCTTCGCGTCAGTGGCGCTCCCCGGACCCGCACCCCGCCTCAGGCAGAACGCAGGCGGACAGGAAGGCCGCGAGATCGTCCGTGATGTGGTCGATATGCGGCTCGCGCACCGCCTCCTGCTCGAAGGCCTCCCGGTAGGGATCGGTGATCTTGGGCACCACCAGCACGGTCGCCATGCCGAGGTCGTGCGGCACCGCGAGATTGCGGGCGATGTCCTCGAACAGGACGGCGCGGGTCGGCTCCACCCCGTGGGCGAGCAGGAACCGCTCGTAGGTCGAGCGCTCGGGCTTCGGCACGAAGTCGGCGGCCGCGATGTCGAACACGTCCTCGAAATGGTCGAGGATGCCGAGCTTGGCGGCGACGTTCTCGGCGTGCCGGCGCGAGCCGTTGGTCAGGATCAGCTTGCGGCCCGGAAGCCGCTCGATCGCGTCGCCCAGATCCTTGTCGAGCTTGATCGACGAATGGTCGATGTCGTGGGCGAAATCGAGGAAGTCGTGCGGATCGACCTGCTCCTCTTGCATCAGCGCCGACAGCGTCGTGCCGTAACGGTGATAGAAGTATTTCTGAAGGGCCCGGGCGGAGATCCCGTCGAGTCCGTAGAGCTGCATCACGTAGAGGGTGATACGCTCGTCCACCTTCGGCCAGACCTGCGCGTCGCTCGGATAGAGCGTGTTGTCGAGGTCGAACACCCAGGTGTCGACGTCGGCGAACCCGCGGGACGCGGCGGTGGTAAACTGAGCCTTGTCGGGGTGATGCACCGGCATCCCTTCGTCGTCGTGGTCCCCTAGGGCTGAGTCTGGACCTGAAAGGTCAAGCTCGCAAGGCTGGCTTGCACCGGCCTGGACGGGAGCACGACAATGCGCGACCGGGGCGGAAGTTGCCGTCCCGGTCGCCGATGGATGCCGCCGGCTCGCCCGGCGGACGGGCGTTCAGCCGCGCCGGATCAGCGTGCCCGCGCCGTAATCGGTAAACAGCTCGAGGAGCACCGCGTGGTTGACCTTGCCGTCGAGGATGACGACCGCCTCGACGCCGCGCTCAATCGCGTACATGCAGGTCTCGATCTTGGGGATCATCCCGCCCGTGATGGTGCCGTCGGCGATCAGGCGCCGGCAATCCTCCACGGTGAGTTCGGGGATCAGTTTCTTGTCCTTGTCGAGCACGCCCGGCACGTCGGTGAGCAGCAGCAGGCGCTTGGCCCGGAGCGCCCCGGCGATCGCCCCCGCGAAGGTGTCGGCATTGACGTTGTAGGTCTGGCCGTCCTCCCCGTAGGCCACGGGGGCGAGGACGGGGATCAGCTCAGCCTTCAGCACCGCGTCGAGGACGCCGCGCTCGACGTGGTCCGGCTCGCCGACGAGGCCCAGATCCACGGTCTGCTCCACGTGGCTCTCGGGGTCGACGACGGTCTTCATCGCCCGCTTGGCGCGGACCATGTTGCCGTCCTTGCCGCACAGGCCGACGGCCCGGCCGCCCTCGGCGGAGATCCAGCCCACGATCTGCTTGTTGATCAGGCCCGCCAGGACCATCTCGACCACCTCGACGGTGGCCTCATCGGTGACGCGCAGGCCGCCGCGGAACTCGGACTGGATGCCGAGCCGGTCGAGCATCTTGCCGATCTGCGGCCCGCCGCCGTGCACGACGATCGGCTTCAACCCGGACTGCTCCAAGAGGACGATGTCCTCGGCGAAGTCCTCGGCCGCGGCCCGGTCGCCCATGGCGTGGCCGCCATACTTGATGACCACGATCTCCTGGTCGTAGCGCTGCATGTGAGGCAGCGCCTGGGCCAGGACCTCGGCACGCACATGCACGTTGGGCAATTCGGTCATCGCGGTCCTTCGCCGATCCTTGGGTCGGGTCCTCGGGGGCGGATTTGTGCCTCCCCGTCGGGCGGTGGCGCTTCTACAGGAAGCCGCGCGCGCTGCGAAGCCGCGCCGCGCGTTCGCAGACGGGCGGCAGCGCGGCCCGGCGCCTGCTGTCAAACGCCGGTCATCCTTCGCGGGTGTTGCATTCCCATGACAGACTGGAGCAGATCCAGGCTAACCCGGCTTGCATCCTCGGACAGCCGGGATCATGTTGCATCGCAGCAAGCCGCTGGGCGAGCTGCCGGGAGGGCCCGATGCGGATTGCGATGATTGGGGCCGGATATGTCGGCCTGGTCTCCGGTGCATGCCTCGCGGATTTCGGCCACAGCGTCGTCTGCATCGACCGTGAGCCCGACAAGATCGCCAGCCTGAACGCCGGCCGCATGCCGATCTACGAGCCGGGTCTCGAGGCGCTGGTGGCCGAGAACGTCCGCCAGGGCCGGCTCGCCTTCCGCGCGAGCATGCAGGAGGCCGTGGCCGAAGCCGATGCGGTGTTCATCGCGGTGGGCACGCCGTCCCGCCGCGGCGACGGCTTCGCCGACCTGAGCTTCGTCTACGCGGCCGCCCGGGAGATCGCCGGGGCGCTGTCGGGCTTCACGGTGGTGGTGACCAAGT
>Ga0316228_1002232_pt1 | contig 17514 bp, 12 predicted proteins | sample TBH18021metaG_FD_206005 | JGI IMG/M metagenome (GOLD analysis project Ga0316228, IMG submission 206005) | Freshwater microbial communities from Trout Bog Lake, Wisconsin, USA - TBH18021 | ecosystem: Environmental > Aquatic > Freshwater > Lake > Hypolimnion/Profundal zone | place: USA: Wisconsin... | reverse complement strand
GTGGTCGGAAACTCCAGCGGGAAGTCGTTGAGCACGCGCCACAGCTCGTAGCCAACGGTCACCGTCTCCATCCGGATCCAACCCCGGGCCTTGGCCCCGAGCGGGATGGCATCGACGTCGGGCCATGCGGATTGCCCAGGATCCTGCTCGACGAGCACGCGAAACAGGCCGCTCGGCTGGGCCGACGGGTCGACGGCCCGCACCCGCCCGTCGAACATGCCGTGAGCCACCGAGGGCCAACCGCTGAACTGGATCGCCGGCCAGCCCTCGAAAGCGAGGCGCACACTCTGGCCGGGCCGGATCAGGGCGACGTCCCGCCCGTCGACCATCAGCTCGACGACGCGTTCCGGCGCGTGCGGCGCGAGGGTGGCCAGGATGTCGCCCGCGTTCACCAGCGTGCCGGCGGCGGCGGCGTTGACGTGCAGGATGCGGCCGTCCCTCGGGGCGCGCACGAGTTGCGCCGATTGGCGGTTCACGGTCACTTCGAGGCGGCTGAGCTTGGCCTTGGCCTCGGCCAGCTTCGCCCGCTGCTCCGCCACGCGGATCTGCGCGGCCTCGAAGTTGCGCCGGGTTACGAAGCCCTTGTCGGCGGCCTCACGCGTCTGGCTGACTTGGCTCTCGGCGACCTTCGCCGCTTGGTCCGCCGCCGCGATCTCGGCCTCGATCTGCTCCCGCTCGGCGGCGAGGCGCCTGAGCAGGAACGGGTCGTTATCGACGAGGCGAGCGATAGGGTCCCCGGCGCGGACCCGCTGGCCGTCCTCAACGTACCAATGCTCCACCCGGCCCTGAACCAGGGCCGTGACCGTCTGAACCCGGTCGGCGGGGTTCGGCGCGATGACGCGCCCCGTCCCCGCCGATGTCTGCACCCAGGGGACGTAGAGGAGGATCAGGACCGCTAGGACGGTTCCGAGGCCAATGACCCAGCCGAGCGCGACCGCCGCACGGGGAGGCCTGATCCCCGTCAGGGTGGGGAAGTGACGAAGGTGTTCAGGCCGCGACAGCATGGGTCCTCTCCCTCGGCATCGCTTGTTCGAGCCGCCCTTCGCGTTCGGTCGCGCGCCCGTAGCCGTGCGAACCCAGCCGGATCAGATCGTCGTGAATCGGCATCGGTGGTCGGCGCGTGACATGAAGGACCGTGGTGCCCGCCGCACGGAACCCTGCGAGCGCCACCGCCACGCGATCCGGCGGCAACAGGTCGAGCAGCACCGATAGGACGACGAGCTTAGGCGGTTGCAGCAGGGCGGCCGCCAGCTTCAGGGCGACAGCCTCGTCCGTCGAGAGCGGGGACCCGGACGCGGACAGGGGCGTGTCGAGGCCGTAAGGCAAGCTCCGGATGCGCTCCGCCAGCCCAACCTGCTCCAGGCACCCGTGAATCCTCACAGGGCACGCGCCGTCCCCGGCCGACAGGTACTCGCGGATGCTCGTCTCGGGGAGCGTCGACTGATCCAGGACGAGGATCCCCGAGCGCAGCGCCTCCGCGCCGAACGCTGCGATGTCGGCTCCGCCGACAATCACCCATCCCCGCTGCGGCCGGATCCTCCGCTCGAGGAGAGCCGCGAGTGTCCGCTCGACGCCCTCGTCCGCGGCCACGGCGAGGACCTCGCCGTTTTCGACAGCAAAGTCGAAGCGGAGACCGTCAGCCTCGGCATCGCGCAGGCGCAGGTTCCCGTTGGCGGGCCCGGGACCGTTCCATCCGTCGCCGTCCGCCTGCTCGATCCCCTCGAACAGCGATAACTCATGGAGCGATGCGACGAGGTCGTAGAATGTCCTCGCATGGGTGCCGAGTTGGGAGATGCCGTAGAAGGCGCTCGACAGGACGAGTTCCGCCGCCACGAGTTGCCCGAGCGACAACTGTCCCTGCAGGATCAGCCATCCGCCCAACGCCAGCAGGCCGGCACTCGCGATCGCGTACACCATGAGGAATCCGACGGCCTGCGCGAAGGTGTGGCGGAAGTGGCGGCGATGCGACTGCACGTAGGCGGAGGTCAACGCCTCGGAACGGGCCAGCGCGGTCGTGAGTCGACCGCCGTGCCTGTGAAAGCCGTTCGAACTGCCGATGATCTCCAACCAACGCGCCGTCTCGTGCTTTGCATGGCTCAGCGCCACGCCGGACCGGACCGCCGGTCCCGCCCAGAGGAACGCGATGCCGACGAGTACGGCGGCCGCCACAAGATTGAAGGCCAGAAAGAACGGGTGATAAAAACTGGTCAGCACGAGGCCGATTCCGGATTGCAGGAGGATCGCGAAACCGCCAACGAGGAGATGGGGAACTGCCTTCTGGACCGTCATGAGGTCGAAGAAGCGGTTGAACAGGTCGCCGCGGCCGGCATCGGCGGAATGCGGGTTCCTGGCGTGGAGGGCGCGCAGGGTGATGTCCGCAACGGTTCTCGCGAACACGCGCCGCTCGAACAGCGCCAGGACATAGATCCGCGCGGCGCTCAGTAGGGCGGCGGCGAGCAGCAGGCCGAGCAGTAGCCCGGACAGGACGAACAGGGGCGCCGGCAGCGCCGTGTTGGCGACCGAGTTGATCAGGAGCTGCACCGACACCGGCACCGCGAGACCCAGGAGCGCCACGGCAATCCCGTAGACGACCGCCGTCCAGACGAAGCCGGCCTCCGGCTTAAGGAAGCGGCTGATGAGCTTGCAGGCTTCGGCGAGCGTCAGCGGCGTGTGTTTCGTCGCATCCATGGGGCGATGGCTTTCCAAGCTTGAACGAGGGCATGCGAGGACGACGGTGCCGGCCAGGTGCGGAGCGCGGCCTCCGTGAACGGTGGAAACCGTGGTGGCGCATGCGGCGCAGGAACGCGGAACCGACCTGTGATGCCCGACCTGGGCGAAGCTCGATCCTCACGGTGGTGGATCGAAGCGACGAACGGTGCGCCGCCGGGCGTGCGGCGGATGCGAGCGGGATGTCCCGAAGGCATGGATCGCATGCACGGTCCGCCATGACGGGTGGCAAGGCGGACCGCTTTGGCGACAGCGATTGCCGGATTCCGGTCGGCTGTCGGGTCGAGGCCGTGCGCCCGCTTCAGCAGCGGTAGCCGCCCGACACTTGGCCGTACTGCTGGACCGGGAAGTTCTGCTGGTTTGCGTTGCCTTCCTGGGCCGAGCTCCGGCGGCAGCCGCCGACGATGGGGGTTGGGACCTCACCCGGGACGATCGAGCCGGTCGAGAGGCCGTCCCAGGTCGTCGGCGGGAGGATCCGCGACCCTTGGCCGACACGCACATCGGCGAGCGCGGCAAGCGGCGCGACGCTGAGCACGGCCGCGACGGTCACGATGGATAACTTCTTCGACGCCATCATCGCTTGTCTCCAATCAGGTTGGCGGTCGTGAGGACCTGTCCGTGGATCGAGGCCGGAGCGGACCCGCATCCGCGGGCTTCGGTGGCCTCGTCCATGCAGCCGATTTGAAGGGGCAGGCTTCGACCTGCAATTCCTGCGACTCAATGCGCAACATTGAAGAATCGAATGGCAAACCGATCGCCGCATCAGGTGCGGTGTCTTTAATCCGCATCCGATCCAGCGACGCGAATAGCGATGTGTGTTCCGGCACAGGGCGGCAATAACCCCTCCGCCGATTTGACGAAGGTTCGATCCGGGAGCTTGAGGTCCGGCCTGGGCGTCCTGACGTGAGGTCGATGCCCGGCGCGCCCTTGCCATTCGACCTCGACCTGCTGCGCACCTTCGTCGCCATTGTCGACAACGGGAGCTTCACGCGTGCCGCCAGCAGGCTGCGCCTGACGCAATCGACCGTGTCGCTTCAGATCAAGCGCTTGGAGGACGGTCTCACCTGCCGCCTTTTCGACCGGGATGGGCGGGAGCTCAAGCTGACGCCCGAGGGCGAGGTGCTGCTCACCTATGCGCGGCAGATCCTCAAGCTGGGAGCCGAGGTCCATTCCCGGATCGTCACGCCGGAACTGACAGGCCTCGTCAGGCTTGGCACGCCGGAGGATTTTGCGACGACGCACCTGTCGGAGGTTCTGGCGCGCTTCGCCCGCTCTCACCCGCACGTCGCGCTCGAAGTGAATTGCGACTTCACCGTCAACCTGCTCGACGATTTCTCCAAGGGCCGGTACGACCTGATCCTGTTCAAGCGAGAGCCGCAGGGACTGAGCGGCGGGACGAAGGTCTGGCGCGAGGTGCTTGACTGGGTGGCGTCGCCGCGTCTGGTCGCGGAAGCCGACGGCGCGGTCCCGCTCGTCCTGTCACCGGCGCCGGACGTCTACCGCAAGCGCGCGCTTTCGGCGCTCGACGCCGTCGGTCGGGATTGGCGCATTGTCTATACCAGCCCGAGCCTGGCCGGATTGCAGGCCGCTGTGCAGGCCGGGCTCGGGGTGACGGTGTTGCCGATGGAGATGATCCCCCGAGACATGGTATCGGTCTCGGCTCGCTTTCAGCTACCGAAGCTCTCCGATACGGAGATCGTCCTCTACCAAGCTCCGGGCCACGTCTCGCCGGCGGCGGAGCTGTTATCGACGACGATTGTCGCAGCGATGGAAAGGCGCGGCGCGGTCTCCACGACCCGCGTCCCTTGAGGATGGCAAGGGTCGAAAGGCGGTCGTCCGCCGATGGCAGGCTTTGTCTGCTTTGTGGATGCCAGCGGGGGCCGCTCAGCGGCTTGGGTGTGTCGGAAACGGAACGTCTGCTCTTGGGCAGCGGGGTAGGGTCCGCCGCCACCCACATCAGACCTTGCATAGGTCCACTCCAGGGCAGCCTGACGGCGGGGTCTACGTGCTCAGGCGAATGCTCGACGGGTTAGCCGGGTCGCCGAGGTCGAGCGGGTGACGGACCGTGCTACGGAACTCACCCGCCACGCGGATCTCGTCATCGCTGCCGCCCGTCGCGACGAACAGACCCGTCCGACGACGCCACCCTGAAGACCGCCATACGGTTTCGCGGTACCGTGCTGATCGCTGGCGCCTAACGTAACAGTCGTCAGTACGCTCCCTCGTCCGGGATATTCAGAATGCTGCCGCAAGCCTTGCAGTGCACGGCGTCCGGCTCGTGCCGCTGCAGCCCGCAGGCTGTGCAGGGGAAGCGCACTTTGTAGGGTCGGAACACCACCTGCGCGAGGCGGAAGAACAGTGTCACACCGCAGATCATCACAAACACCGACAGCAGCCGACCGGACGGTCCCGGCAGCGTGATGTCGCCGTAGCCCGTGGTCGTCAGCGACGTGACCGTGAAGTACAGTGCATCGATCGGGCTGCCGATTGCTGGGTTGGTGCCGGCTTGCGTGACGTAGACCACCCCCGTCGTCACGAACACGAAGACCACCAAGTTGGTGGCGGCCAGGATCGCCTCCTCGTTGCGCCGGAAGAGCACGCTGTCGTGCCGCAGGCGGTCGAGCAGTTGGTAGGTCCGCAGTAAGCGCAGCGTGCGTAGGATGCGCAGGAACCCGACGCCCTGCACGAACATCGGCGCCAGGAACGAGACGATCGCCACCACGTCCGTCCATGTGCTCAGGCGCAGGAACTCGCGGGCGGGCGCCCGACTGATGATCAGGCGGCCAAGGAAATCGGCCAACACGCCGAGGCCAAGCGCCACGTCGAGAGCGACGATCCCGGGCGAGAGCGGCAGGAACGAGGTCGCGATCACGAAGGCGATGGTGGCGACATCGAACGCGAGCAGGGCGTAGCGGAAGCGGTGCGCCTGATCGGTGTCGCCCTCGTAGAGGGCCTGCAGCTTGGCTTTGAAAAGTCTCATGGGTCCAATCGGGCAGACAGGGTCGGACCCTTAACGCATTCGGGAGAGCGGCGCCCTGTTGCGCACCGCAGCTATCAGTGGGATACGGCCCTAAAGGTGTGCAGCCCCGATGTGGGGCTTGCAGGTCACTACCGCTGGTCGGGCCGCCAGCGGGGGAGACCCGTGCCTGTGCCTCATCCTGATCGAAATCGCCGGCTCAGGCTGCCGGGAGCCGGCCGCGAACGGCCAGCGGATGTCCGCGCCTCTGACGTGGTGCTGGCGGTCACGTTCGTAGCCGTGCTGGGGGTGCTCTGCCTGATGCTGCTCGGCCGACTTGTCGGCGCTGCAGTAGCGGGTGAAGCTGCGGCGGCGAGCGGCTGCCCCATTGATCGCGCACAGGTTACGATCAAAGATACCGGCGAGCGCTACGCTGGCCGGAAGGTTGTTAGACCCGATCTTGTCGGGCGTGCCTTGAAGGTCGAGCGTTTTACAGCCGTGCGCGACATGCAGCGTGTCGCATCGAGGAATACACTCATAAACCTTGGTTACGAGGCATACGAGCTGGTTGGCGCTGGCGAGGTGTTATTCGTCAAGCGTGAGCGTAGTGAAAGCGCATCGGCAACCGCACCGATCAGCTGGTCGCTGGCAGAGGCCGGAAGCGAGCGTTTTGCAGTAAAGTGTTGGTCTGGGCGCCCTGAGAGGGTGAAGGTCGGCCAAACCTTGGACTACGTTCTTGATGGCCCTCTCACCTCGTTGACGCTGGAAGTCTCAGCCTGCCTCTGAGGCCCCTTGCACTTCAGTGCCTTAATCGAGCGGGTACGAGGCTATCAAAGGCAGTTCTTGCCTAGGATGGCTCTGACCTTGCCCCCTGTTTGCCCCCGTTCATAACCAGAGTCCGTTCTGGTTTTGGTCTTGTTTGGACCGAGTTGCAAACGCGTTCGGGGTGAGCCCACCGAGGCTCGTGTGAGGGCGGCAGGTATTATAGTCGCCCCGCCACGCCTCGATGATGGTCCGGGCCGCCGGCAGGCTCGGGAACAGATGCTCGTTCGAGCACTCGTCGCGCAAGCGCCCGTTCAAGCTTTCGACGAAGCCGTTCTGCTGCGGCTTGCCGGGGGCGATGTAATGCCACTCGACCGCAGGCTCTTCCTGCCAGCGCAGGATGGCGTGCGAGGTCAGCTCGGTGCCGTTGTCCGAAACGATCATCAGCGGCTTGCCCCGGCCCGCGATGATCCGGTCGAGTTCGCGCGTGATCCGCCGCCCGGACAGCGACGTGTCGACCACCAGCGCCGAGCACTCCCGCGTGCAGTCATCGACAACGACGAGGATGCGGAAGCGCCGCCCGTCGTCGAGCGTGTCGGAGACGAAGTCGAGGCTCCAGCGCTGGTTCGGCTCCTGCGGCACCGCGGCGGGCGCTCGCGTGCCAAGTGCTCGCTTGCGACCTCCGCGCTTGCGAACCGACAGCCGCTCCTCTCGGTAGAGTGCCTGCAGCAGAGGCAGGGCCATGCTGATGTCGGCCACGTTGCCGGGTGACCGGGAGATCACGGATCGCGAGCACCGGGAGCGGCTGAAGGCCTGGTGCCGCGCGCAGATGGACGATGGGGACTGCCAAGAAACTTGCCGACTGCGCAGGTGGAACCGGACGGCAGCCCAGCGGCACGTCGATCTGGCGCTAGCCCACCTCTTCCTGGTGATGGTCCACCGAGAAAGCTCAACGGCGACGAGGTAAGAACCTGTTTTTGTCTAGAAGCACACACACAAAAATTGGGATTCAATCGGCATTAAGCAAGATCTAGAGGTTATCATCCGCGATCTGCGGGACGTTAAGTCCTGTGTCTCCATGTATGCGTCCGAGAGGTTGCTATGCATGGAATCCTGACGTGCGTCACCGATAAACATGACGCGACCTTGCTGTTCGCTGCGCTTATCGTCTGCGGCGTCGGCATCTATGCCGCCTCCGCGATCGCCGCCCATGCGGCACGTGCCGAAGGCGTCTCACGGCGTAATTGGGCCCTGATCAGCATTGTTGCGGCGGGCTGTACGGCGTGGGCCACGCATATGATCGCGCTGCTCGCCTTCCGCCCTGGCATGGATGCCGGCTTTGAGCCTGTCCTGACCGCGCTCTCGCTCCTCTTGGTAATCGGCGGCATCGGGGGCGGCATGGCGCTGTCGGTCGGACAGCACGGACGTGTCCGGCGCTTCCTCGCCGGAACGACCATCGGCCTCGGGATCGCCGCGCTGCACTACGTCGGACAAGCCGCCTATCTCATCACAGGCCATGTCACGTGGCAGTTGGATTTTGTCATCGGTTCCGTCCTGATCAGCCTCGCCATGTCCGGGACGGCCATCGTGCTGGCGGGCGAGCGGAATCGTGCGCTGCGCCGTTACGCGATGCCACTGCTGCTCGGTTCGATCGTGGTGCTGCACCTGTGCGGCATGACAGCGGTCACGCTGACCTACGATCCTCAGGTCGCGCTTCTGCACACGGCGATCCCGCCCGGAACGATCGCGCCGATCATGGTGGCCGTTTCGCTCGCCCTCCTGGGTCTTGCGGTGATCGGCCTGCGCATGACCCTCGCCGCGCGAGCGCAGCTTCGCCGCGATCGAGAGCGTCTGCGCGAGCTGGCGAGCCTCGCCCTCGAGGGTTTGGCCATCTGCGATGGCGACGTGATCATCACCGCCAACCAGAGCCTCGAGCAGCTGACGAACATGAGGCAGGCCGACCTCGTTGGGCTGCGCCTCTCTCAGATCCTGCCGAATCTCGACACCGGCGATCTGCCGGAGCGCGAAGAGCGCGACGTCGAACTGGTCGCAAAGGGCGGCCAGACTGTGCCCGTGCGCGTCCTCTGGCGCGATGTCCCGCTGGGCCACACCCGCCAGACGGTGGTAGCCATCCGCGACCGGCGCGAAAGCCTGCGCACGGAGGCGCGGATACGGACCTTGGCCTTCTCCGACGTCTTGACCGGCCTGCCTAACAGAGCCCGTTTCAATGACCTCCTCGAGCATCAGATAGCAGCCCTGCGTGACCCCGACCGCGGTTTCGCGCTCCTGCTCGTCGATCTTGATCGCTTCAAGTACGTCAACGATTCGTTGGGCCACGCTCTCGGGGATGAACTCCTACGGATTGTGGCGGCCCGCCTCCGAACCGCAGTCCGCGACACGGACGTCGTGGCTCGTCTCGGGGGAGACGAGTTCGCTCTACTGCTTGTCAACGAACCGACCCGCGATGAGATCGAGCATATCGCCTCACGCGTGCTCGACGCGATCGACGAGACATTTGTTCTCAAGGGCCAACTTGCTCAGGTCAGCGCGAGCATCGGTGCGGCACTCGCCCCATCAGACGGTGCATGCCCCGAAACCCTGCTGCGCAGTGCCGACCTAGCCCTGTACAAGGCGAAAGCTCAGGGCAAGGCGACCATCTGCTTTTTCGAGCCTGAGTTGGCGGCCCGGATGGAGGCACGGCGCACACTCGAAGCGGACCTGCGGCGCGCTCTTGAGAACGACGAGTTCGAGGTCCACTACCAACCTCTGGTCGATACGAAGTCCGGCGCCATCACGGCGGCAGAAGCCCTTGTACGCTGGCGGCACCCGGAGCGTGGCCTCATCCCGCCGGTTGAGTTCATCCCGGTGGCAGAAGAGACGGGCCTCATCCTGGAACTAGGTGCCTGGGTAATGCAGACAGTCTGCGCGCAGGCACGTGCCTGGCCCGCGCACATCAAGATCGCTGTCAACCTGTCACCCGTGCAATTCCGCGATGATCGCTTGCCCCAGATCGTCAGGGCCGCGTTGGACGCTACCGGTTTGCAGCCTGAGCGGCTCGAGTTGGAGATCACCGAGAGCGTAATGCTCGCCAACGAGGATCGCACGCTATCGATGCTGTTGGAGCTCAAGGCCGGCGGCGTTAGGCTCTCGATGGACGACTTCGGGACCGGCTACTCGTCACTGAGCTATCTGCGTCGCTTTCCCTTCGACAAGATCAAGATTGACAGATCCTTCGTTCAGCAGCTGCCAGATGATGCGGAGAGTGCAGCGATTGTCCGCGCAATCGTCACAATGGGCTCGTGCCTCGGTCTGACGACAACGGTCGAAGGCGTCGAGACGAAGGAGCAGTATGCGTTCGCTGCAGTAGAGCAATGCGAGCAAGTTCAAGGATATCACATCAGCCGCCCGCTGCCCTACCTAGCGTTCTGCTCGTTCTTAGAAGGCTACCGAGCCGCAGCGTAGGCTCAAGCCGATCCAAACGTGGCGAGCATTGAGAGCAGAGCGCGAACTGAGTGTTAGGGACGAGTCGAAGAATGGGCAGGACACACATCCGTAGGTGGAAACATCCGTAAGGCCTCAGCCTGCAAAGAGTACGGGATCAACCGCCTGTTCGGGCATGAGTCCATCAATGATCCGACTGTTATCCCTGGCGCGTCGCCTCCGCTCTGCCCGCACCTGGATCGCGCTCGGCGTGCTCGCACCGATGGGTATGCTGGCGGTCTCCGCGGCCATGCTCCTAGACATGCGGCGAGACGCCTATGCTAGGGCGGAGCAGACCTCCCGCAACCTGCTGCAAGTCATCGAGCGCGACATCGCCCGCAACATCGAACTCTTCGATCTGTCCTTGCGTGCGATCGTCGAGAACCTCCGGGCACCCGGGGTGGCCGAGGTCAGCAGTCATTTGAGGCAGCTCATCCTGTTCGATCGGGCGGCGACCGCCCGAGACATGGGCGTGATGTTCGTCCTCGACGAGCGCGGAAACATTGTAATCGACGCGGGTCTGGCACAACCAGCCAACGGCAACTACGCCGACCGGGCGTATTTTCGCGTCCACAAAGCACGTGCCGACATCGGCCTCTACATCGGTCAGCCCATCGTCTCGCGCCTGACCGGCGAACGCATGCTGCCCTTCAGCCGACGCATCAACAAGCCGGACGGCAGCTTCGGCGGCGTGGCGTTTGGGAGCCTGAAGCTCACCTACTTCAGCCACCTCTTCGAACCGGTTGCCCTCGGGCGCGATGGAGGGATCAACCTGTACTTGCGCGACGGCACGCGGATCATGCGCCACCCCTTCGTGGAGGCGGATATCGGCGCAAACATCGCCGGCGCACCCACCTTCGAGAAATTCGTGAGCGCGCCTAGCGGCACGTTCGTCGGCACTTCGGTGCGCGATGGCGTCAAGCGGCACTATGCCTTCACGCAGATTGGGGACTGGCCACTTGTGCTGAACGTAGCGCTATCGACGCGTGAGATCGAGGCGGAGTGGCGGACGAAAGCGCTCGTGATCGGCACCATCGTCCTGTTCCTGTGCGGACTGACCGTGTTCCTGTCGCTACTCTACGGTTATGACCTGCGCCGCCGGGCAGCGCTGCAGGCGGAACTCGCGAAGCTGTCTCGGACCGATGCGCTGACGGGCCTGCCGAACCGGCGGCGCTTCGAGCAGGTGCTGGAGCGCGCTTGGCAGGGTGCGCGGTGCACTGGAAAGCCGGTCTCGATGCTGGTCGTCGACGCGGATCACTTCAAGCGGGTCAACGACCGTTACGGTCATCTGGTCGGCGACGTCGTTCTGAAGGAGTTGGCCGGCTGCTTGTCCGCGAGCATCCATCGGCCGCGCGATCTGGTCTGCCGGATCGGTGGCGAGGAGTTCGCGGTTCTCCTGCCGGACACCGATCGCGCGGGTGCGTTGCGCGTCGCCACCACGCTCCATGACACCGTCAGGACACTCGCAGTCCCGTCTGCGGGCATCCAGGGCGGTACGTTCACGGTCAGCATCGGCGTGGCCGCCGGACCGGTTCAGACGGATATGAAGCCTGAAGACCTCTATCGGCGAGCGGATGCAGCGCTGTACGAGGCCAAGACGAGCGGTCGAAACCGAACCCGCTGCGCCCCAGAGGGCGATCCAGGACTTGGCCTTCGTTTGATCGCAGGCTGAAGCACAGGCCCATCTTCCGAGTTCAGCTGCGCGCCTGAGCCGATCTCGAGCTGGCAGGTTCCGCGCGCCCGCTCCCGACCCTAAGAAGACTTTGAGAAAGTCAGCTTCCGGGTAGTCTGACAAGCGCGCCGAGCTACCTATGTCGGCCGAAAGCAACTGGTCCGCCGCGTAGAAGCCCCACCGTAGGAGCGGACGGGTCCTCTCCGGTCAAAACTAAGCGTGTCGTATCTCTCAATCCGTGCGTGGCGAGCGTGAGCCAACGCTATGGACCTTCTGATTTCGGCGCGACAACTGCATCGTGCTGGCCGCTGCGCGCAAGAGCGTTTGCGACGAAGCCCGACGCCTTCATCTCCCCGATGAAGTGATCCAGATACGCCAGAGCCTTATCGCGTCCTCTCGGAGCCGCCATGGCCTGCTCGATCACCATGAACCGTCCGGGAAGGACGCGAACATCCGAGTGATCGCGTGCGTAGATTTCCAGCGGCTGTCTGACGGAGGCGACCGCGTCCAGTCCATCCTGGCGAAACAGCTCCACGGCTGCCTGCGAGGTCGGAGCGAAGACACGCTCGGCCGACTTGAGGGCGCGCCCGAGATACAGGTCATAGGCCGTGCTTCGGCCGAGCGCGATCCTGACCCCGGGCCTGTCGACTTGGTCGTTCTCCATGAGCGGGGACGCCTTCGGGACCATGTACGCCCCCTCGATGATCACGTAAGGCGCTGTGAAGGCAATCGTCTGGGCCCGCTTCGGATCGATGGCCAGGAAGGCCACGTCCCAGGCCGCCGGGCCGTTCAAGGCATCGACGACCTTGCCGGCCGTGTCGAAGATCGTGAACGATACCGGAACGTCGAGCCGGCGACCGAGTTCACGGGCGAGATCGGCAGAGATCCCGGCCGGCTCACCATCTGGCCCTTTCTGGGCCAGGACGATGTTGCCGTAATTGATCGCGGCTCGCAGCGTCCCTGTTGGCGCGATGCTGCGGACGATATCGTTGTCGGCCGCTTCCGCCATCCTGCAATCTCCCGCGCTGAGGAAGGCAAGGGCTGCACAGATTGCGGCCGGCACGCTCACGTAAGGGTAGCGCATCGTCGTGGGCTCGTCCTTTCGGCCACTCGGCGTTCATGGCCCGCGGTCTCGAAATTTCTCGCTCTCGGGACCGAGGTCGTCAGGCCCGTGCGACCGAGGTGGTGCCGGTGTCGCGCATCCGTGAACGGCGGCGGCCGACCCAGAAAACCAAGCCGCATCCCGCACCCGTGAGGGCGCAAAGCGGCAGCAGGGCGACGGGGAAGCTGCCCGTCTGCTCACGCAGCACGCCGATCAGCGAGGTGATGGCGCCTGTCCCGAGATGCGCCAGGGTATTGATCGCCGCGATGCCCGCCGCCGCCTGGGCCGGCGGCAACGTCTCGGTCGCCAGGGCGAAGAAGGGTCCCTTGATGGCGTAGTTGCCGAGCAGGACCAGCGAGAGCAGCACCAGCGTGATCCAGAGCGAGCCCGTCAGCAGCGTCAGGGCGAAGCTGAGGGAGGTCAGCGCGAGGGGCAGGGCCGTGCTCCAGATGCGCTCGCCGCTGCGGTCCGCCCGCAGGCCCCAGATGATCATGAACACCGAGGCGATCCCGAACGGGATCATGTTCAGCAATCCGGTCTCCAGATTGCTAAGACCGAACCCCTTGAGGATCTGCGGCATCCAGAGGGACAGCGTGTTGCTGGTGGCCGAGCTGCCCGCGTAGATCACGGCGAGGATCCAGACCTGACCGTTCGCGAACACCGACCGAACCGCGGCGAGGCCGTGGGCGTGCGACGTCCCGACCTCCGCGGCCCGGCGCTCGGCGTCGAGGCGGTCCGTCAGCCAGGCCCGCTCCTCGCCGGTGAGGAACGTCGCCTCCGCGGGGCGGCTCGGGAGCAGGGCGAGGGCCGCGAGGCCGAGGAGGACGGCGGGCACGGCCTCCAGGATCAGCAGCCACTGCCAGCCGCGCAGGCCGGCGGTGCCGTCGAGGGTCAGGAGCGCGGCCGAGAGCGGCGAGCCGAAGAAGCTGGAGAGCGGGATCGCCACCATGAACATCGCCACGATGCGCGCCCGGTAGGCCTTGGGGAACCAGTAGGTCAGGTAGAGGATGACGCCGGGGAAGAACCCGGCCTCGGCGGCGCCGAGCAGGAAGCGCGCGACCGCGAAGCTCACCGGGCCGGTCACGAAGGCCGAGCCGATGCCCACGAGCCCCCACGTGATCATGATGCGGGCGATCCAGATCCGCGCGCCCACCCGCTCCATCGCGAGGTTGCTCGGCACCTCGAACAGGACGTAGGCCACGAAGAACAGGCCCCCACCGAGGCCGAAGGCCGCCGTGGAGAGGCCGAGGTCGCGGTTCATCGTCAGCGCCGCGAAGCCGACATTCACCCGGTCGACGTAGGCGATGAAGTAGCACAGCACGAGGAAGGGGATCAGGCGGAGCCCGACCTTGCGCATCGTCCGGCTCTCGAAGGTGCCGCCGGGATCCGCGGGGGACGTGGTCGTCGCTGCCATGGTTCTGTCCTCGTCGTGAGCCTGGAGGTTCCGGGCCAGAGGGGGCTACCGGTCGAAGCGGAAGAGCTTTGCGGGGGTGTCGCCGAGGATGATCCGGCGCTCGGCCGCGTCCGGCACCCAGGCTTCGAGGTCGCGCAACGCCTCGGCGGGGCTCGCCTGCGTCTCGAACTGCGTGTGCGGCCAGTCGCTGCCCCAGAGCAGCCGCCACGCTCCGAAGGACGCCCGGAGCCGCTCGGCAGCGGCCCGCGCGGTCTGCCGGCCCGCCTCGCCGCTGCCGATGCGGTAGGCGCCCGACAGCTTCACCCAGACACCGCCGCCGGCACCGAAGCCCAGGAGCTGCGCGAAGCCGGGATCGGCGATGCCCAGCGCCGGATCGATGCGCCCGAAGTGATCGACCACCACGGGGACGCCCGCCGCGATCAGCGGGGGGAGGAGGCGGCCGAGCCGGCGCGCCTCCGCCTGGACCTCGATCTGCCAGCCGAGATCCTTCGCCCGCGCCAGATGGCCCTGCCAGACCGGCGTGCCGAAATCCGGGTCCGGCCGCCCGATCAGGTTGAGGCGCAGGCCGACGACACCCGCCTCGGCCAGCGCGCGCATCGTCCCGGCCTCCGCCTCGGGCGCCAGCACGGCGATGCCGCGCAGCCGCTCCGGTGCCTGGCGCAGGGCCGAGACCATGTAGCCGTTGTCAGTCCCGAGGAAGCTCGGCTGGATCAGCACGCCGCGCGCCATGCCGTTCCGGTCCAGCATCGCCAGATAGTCGGCGATGCTCGCGTCGTAGTCGGGGGCGTAGCGCCGCTCGCCGGCCAGCGCGAGGGCGCGGGTGAAGACGTGGGCGTGGGTGTCCACCGCGGCGATGCCTGGGAATGCCGGCTCCGCCGCGCGGCCGCGTTCGGGAAGGGCGAGGGCGAGGCCGCCCGCGAGCAGGCTGCGGCAGAAGGTGCGCCGGTTCATCGGATCATCTCGGGGTGTGCGGGAACGGCACGCCGTCGCGTCGCGCTTCCGGCAGGAGGGCGACGGCGACGAGGACCAGCCCGTAGGCGGCCAGGGCGGATAGGCCGATCGCCGGACCGAGGCCGCAGACCTCGCTGAGCAGGCCCACACCGAGGGGCAGCGCGGCGGAGGCGAGGCGCCCGGCATTGTAGCAGAAGCCCATCCCGGTCCCCCTCAGGCCGGACGGGAAGAGTTCGCTGAACAGGGCCGCGAGACTCGCCGGGATCCCGGCCGCGCAGAAGCCGAGGGGGGCGCCGAGCAGGAGCAGAACCGTGCCATCGACCGGAACCAGCAGGTAGAGGACGACCAGGGCCATGCAGCCGGCGGCGAAGAGCGCCACCGTCCGCCGCCGGCCAAGGCGGTCCCCAAGTCCACCGGCGACGAGGCAGCCCAGGCCGAAGGTCGCGATGATGACCGCGAGGTAGAGGCCGGTTCCGAGCACCGAGGCGCCGCGCTCGGTGCTCAGATAGGTGGGCAGCCACATGAACAGGGCGTGGAAGCCGCCATGCGCGCCCAGGCCGAGGAGCGCCCCGATCACCGTGGCCCGGCGCATGCCGGACGAGAAGATCGCGAAGGGGCTGGCGGGCGCGCGGGCGGCGGCTCGGGGCCGGGCCGGCTCGGGCACGAAGCGGCGGAGGTAGAGGATGAAGAGCGCTGGCGCGAGGCCGCAGGCGAACAGGACCCGCCAGGCCAGGTCCTGATCGAGACACGAGAACGCTGCGGTCGAGAGGAGCACGGCCGCGCCCCAGCCGATCGCCCAGCCCCCCTGGACGGCACCGAGGGCCTTGCCGCGATGCTCGGGCCGGATCGCCTCGGCCATCAGGACGGCACCAGCCGCCCACTCGGCGCCGAAGCCGAGCCCCTGCAGGAGCTTCAAAGCCAGGAGCTGCGCGAAGCTCTGCGCGAAGGCCGCCAGAAAGGTCGAGACCGCGAACCAGACGATCGTGATCTGCAGCGCGCGGACACGACCGAGCCGGTCCGACAGAAAGCCGCCGATCCATCCCCCGAAGGCGGCCGCGATCAGGGTAACGGCGCCGATGAGGCCGGCATCCGAGCGGCTGAGGCCGAAGCCGGCGATCAGTGCCGGGATCGCCAAGCTGAACATCTGCACGTCCAGGGCGTCGAGCGACCACCCCCCGAGACAGGCCCAGAAGGTACGACGCTCGGCCGGACCGATCTCGCGGTACCAGCGGAACATGGCGTTTCCCCTGTCCTCTGGATAGGACTAGTCATTTATATGAATATAGGAGCACAGCCCGCGGTGAGCGTCAAGCCGGTCTCGAACGTCAGCGGATGTCGATGCGGTACCGAAAGTCCGCGGCCGCACCCCGGGTGAGACGCCACTCGATCGGACGGCCGTCGAAGCCGAAGGCGAGGCGCTCGACGACGACGACGGGGCTGCCCTCCGCGATGCCCAGGCATTCCGCGTCCGCCGCGGTCGCCGAGGCGACGGTCAGCGTCTCCTCGGCGCGGGCGACGATCTCGTTGCAGAGCCGCTCGTAGGCCGGATAGAGCAGGTCCCCGATCTCGGAGAGCGACGCCGTGAGCAGCGGCGCGAACCGCTCGGCCGGCAGCCAGATCTCCTCGGACAGGATCGGGCGCCCCTGCAGGACGCGGATGCGGACCAGTTGAATCGTCTCGGCATGCGCGTCGAGGGCGAGCGCCGCGCGCGCGACCCCAGGGGCCGTGCGCGCCTCGCGCGACAGGATCCTGCCTTCGGGCACGACTTGGTTTCCGTCCGGTCCCAGATGCCGGAAGAAGCGGAACAGGGACCGGTCGAAGCGCGGGCGCCGGACGAAGGTGCCGCGGCCCTGCTGCCGTTCCACCAGGCCGTCGGCCACGAGGACATCGATCGCCTTCCTCACGGTGCCGATGGCGACACGATGCGTGGCGGCCAGTTCGGCCTCGGTCGGGATCGGCTCGCCCGATCGCCAGACGTTGCGCGCGATCTGGTGCGCGATCTCGTCACGCAGGCGCTGGTAGAGCGGTAGACGGAGGTCAGGCTGAGGAGAGGAACTCACAATCATGTGTATGACTGTATGACCGGAGCATCCGCCAGCCAATAGGGTTCAGTGTGAGATTCGGTCGAGGCATTCTTGCGGCTTGGCAGCCCGATGCGGCGAGCACGGTAGCTCCCGCCTGCAAGGCGTCCACCTCCGCTTCGAAGATGCGGCGGAACACGGTCATCTGGCCGGCAACGGCACAAGGCGGAACGTCCGCTGGTGGGCGGCGAGCTGATCTCCGGTTTCCACCCCATCCGGACCTTCAGCGGCAACGCCTCGAACGTCCGCTTGGGGTCGATTCCGTTGAAAAACTCGATGGCTTCCACGCTCGCCGTCGGACGGGATGGGGGTTTGCCGTTGGACCGGTGTGTGCCCGGCCGGTCAAGCCGGGCTCGGCTGCGGGACCGG
>Ga0316228_1002230_pt1 | contig 17520 bp, 11 predicted proteins | sample TBH18021metaG_FD_206005 | JGI IMG/M metagenome (GOLD analysis project Ga0316228, IMG submission 206005) | Freshwater microbial communities from Trout Bog Lake, Wisconsin, USA - TBH18021 | ecosystem: Environmental > Aquatic > Freshwater > Lake > Hypolimnion/Profundal zone | place: USA: Wisconsin... | reverse complement strand
TTCTGCTTGTGTGCTGGGCTGGCCGGTGTTGCCTGGGGGGCCGAGGATGATCCGTATTTGAACTATGTCCGCACCGCACCAGAGTTTCAGCCGGTGAAACAGGATCCGGGCGGGTGGACGGCGCGCTGGGACACATGGATCTATATGCCTTGGCGTTTCCAGTGGACAATCGGAACAGGGGACCCGGGTGGGCAGTTCTGCAAGGACTATGGGTTCAACGGAGGATTCATCGACCATGGTTCTCCCAGTGATTTGCCATGGTTGGAGAAGTGGAACCTGAAGTTCTACTGCGATCATCTGTGCGACAAGGGGTTTGTCAAGGTCAGGGAAAAGCAAGCCGGCGCGTTCAAGAAGCTTATGCGCAATCCCCTGGCAATCAGGCAGGGAGAGGGCGGCGACCTGGAGCCAATCGACGATGCGATGATCGCCAAGTTGAACAAACTGATGGATGAGCGCATCCCGCGGCTCATGAAAAGCCCGGTTCGCGCGGCCTACGCGGTCGACGATGAAATATCGTGGGGTTTCTTTATTCAACCGATCGCGTGGCGCATCAATGGCGATGACAAGGCTTACGAAACATGGTTGAACACCTACTATGGCGGCAAGGCCCCAGCGGCGCAGTATGTGTCGCCGGAATTCACCAAGGCGCAATTGAACAATCCGATCAAGGACCTGGATTTCTCGCCACTGTTGGATCGGATCACCTACAACGACAGCGTGTGGGCGAATTTCCTGGGCAAGCTGGTGGAACACTCCAATTCCATCGATCCCACCACGCCGTGCGGTTTCGTGGGCGGGCAGCCGCCGAATATGTGGGGCGGTTACGATTACGCCAAGTTGTGCAAGAAGATCCAGTTCATTGAAGCCTACTTGGGGACGGCGCAATCGCTCATTCGTTCGTTTAATCCCCTCATCCCGCAGGTAACGACGCATTTTCATTCGGACAAGCTGGGCACGCCCAACGACATCTGGCAGACCTGGTGGTGCCTGGCACACGGGAATCGCGGCATGATCGGATGGGTGCAGGGATGGTTTGACGGCAAGGGCAAACCGGAGCCGTGGCTGGACGAATACAAGGCCAACAACATCGAAGTATCAAATGTGCAGGGACCGAAAATCGTGGGGGCCAAGTGGGCTCACGATGGGGTGGGAATATATTATTCGCAGGCGTCCATCCAGGTGGGATGGTGCCTGGACATGGAAGCGCATGGAAAAACCTGGACCGGCCGCGCCAGTTTCGACGATGAAGTGGGAACTTGGCACATTGGGCGGCGGGCCTGGGAGAGCATTCTGGCGGATTCGGGCATCCAGTATAACTGGCTGCCTTATGACCAGGTGATCGTGAACGGCGTCCCCAAGGAATACAAGGTTCTCATTCTGCCGTCGAATTTTGCGATGTCGGATATCGAGGCCCAACGGATGCGGGAGTTCTGCGAGCGTGGCGGAACAGTCATCGCTGATTTCTCCTGCGGGTTGTTCGATCAGCATGGCAAAGGCCGCGCCAAAGGAGCGCTGGATGAACTGTTTGGTGTAACTCACGACGGTACGGAATCCAAGAAGGACTTTTTCGCCGGCGGGAATCTCTGGACCGAAGTGGATCAGGATGCCGCCTTCGGCTACAAGACGTTCGCGGCCTTTTTCAAGACCTTGCCCAGCCCGCTGGAAAATGGATTTGCCAAAGCCGAAAGGAAATTGGGCGTTCGCAGTGTTAAGAAGGTCGGTAAAGGCACGGCAGTCTATCTCAACCTGTCGCCGCAGCGCTACCATCAATATCGGGAAGAGGGAACCGCGACCGACGACCAGCGTAAGATATTCACCGAATATATTTTGAGTGCGGGCGTGAAACCATGGGTTTCCATAACCAGCGGCGGCAAACGCCCGCCGGCCATGGAGGCGACATATTTTACCAAGGGCGGAAGAACCTATGTCTTCGTCCTCCAAAACGTCAAGGTGACAAGCAGTACTCTTGGAGACACCAAAACAACCGGCCTGGCGGCGGGGAAAATAGCCGTGGAGATTGAATTCCCTGAAACAGTGAAGGATGTGGTGGACGAAAGAGCCGGTAAGAAGCTGGGAGATGGGAAAAAGTTCAGCTTCGAGTTCAATGCGCCGGAAGCGGCGTTTCTGAGTTATGCGGGAGAACCACTGAACGCCCGAGCCGTGGGCCGTTGACCGTAAACCGTTGCCTGCGTTGGTTTCCACTGGCTGAAACATCAAGTAGTTACAGATGCTGAGCCTCGAACCCCATTGACCTGTCTGCGGACAGGCCGGCGGTGGTAAATGATGGGCAGTCGCTGGCGGTAATGGATGGCATGCATTCAAGCATGCCCGTTCTTCACCATTGGACGATCAGCAATGGACGAAACGAACGGTGCCCGACTGGGCCTGGATACAACGGTGCGGCCGGTCTAAGCGCAGTGAAAAGAGGGATGGCAATTTCTATAAATCAACCTGACATCTTTTTTGGCGAATGGCGTTTCAACCAGGATTGGTATCGGTGGTATTGGTAATTGTATGGATATTGAAAAGATCAAGCGCTGGCATTGGCTGCTGCTTGGCCTCATCGTGGGGGCCTTGATGGCCTGTACGCGCGTCTTCTGGGGCGTCAGCCTGGACAACGGGCATCCCGAGGTGGAGAACGCCCATCAGTTCGAGGAAATGGTCATGCTGCATCGTCCGCCGGACGATGCCGTGGTCCCGTCTTATAAACTGCCGTATCGTTACCTGGACAACATAGTGGTTCACCTGCCAACCAAGGGCATCCATTATCCGATGTGCGAATTTGTCACCGGCGAAATTTGGCAATGGACCCCACCGGTTAAAGACTCGGCGGGCAAGATCACCCATCCGTCGCAGACCAGACTGTTCCGGCCTTTCCTCTACGAAGCGCCGATTCCTTACTACCCCAAACCAAATTTTCTAACATTCTCGCCTTTCGCCTATCAATTGGACAGCACTGGCAAGAAGGTTCGCCTTCTTCCTGTCGACGGCGCCAAGGACGTCAATGCCACCGCCCTGGCCGCCCCTTTTATCCGGGTGCGCGATCTGGAAGACGAGGTTGACAGCGCCAACCGAAAGATCTCCAGGCTCGGCCGGGAAAAAACCGCTACCGAGGCCAGGGAACTCAAGGAAGCGCAGGCTCCCGAGGCCCCGGCGCCGGCTACGTCCACCTCCGAGCCCAGAACCTCGTTGGTCATCGCCGATGAAATCAAGCAGGCCCAATTGGAACGCGATAATTTCCTGGGGCAACTGAAGATTGGCCCCAAAGTCCAGGACTACCTCAAGGCCCTCAGTCAACTCTACCCGCAGCTACCGGTTCATTATCGCGTGGCCTGGGAAGAGAACACCACCATCGTGTTCGCCATCTGGATGGGCGGGGCCGCATTTGTTATCGGTGGCATCTGGCCCTCTTTCGTGGGCCTGTTGATCGGCGCCGGTTTTGGACGCCGCCGGGAGAAGGAGGAAGAGTACGACCTGTCCCGTTTCAAGGGGACTAAATCCAAAGCCAAGGCCAAAACCTGGAAGCCGGCTTCCCCTGCTGTGACCGATGAGGACATGCAACGGCTGCACGCTCTGGAAGCGCAACTGGAAAAGAGTCTTGCCGGTGGCCTGAAGCGCGAAGCCCCGGCGGTCCCCGTGGGGGCCGCCGCCGCCCCTGCGCCGGTGCGGCAACTGTCCGCCGGCCCGCTTGAGACCGCGGCGGTCCCCAAGAAGTCGGAACCGTCCAAAGTTTTCGGCGGCACCGCCGGCGATTTCTACCCCACCGAAGTCTATATCAAGAAGAAAGAAGGCGAAGATAAAACGAAATGACGCTCAGGAGCCAGGCAAAACAACTACGCAGAAAGCCCCTCGCCCCGACCCTCTCCCTGGCGTACCAGGGCGAGGGAGAAACTGCGGAGTTATTACTGAGCACGTACTGAACGACGAATGAGGGCTTGGAATGTGAATATTTGAAGATACGCTTCTTGCGGAGCGTTGCACGAGGATAAGGATATGCATTTGGATGTGCTGGCCTTTCAGTCCGGGACGAGTTGCGAGTTCTATATGTGCGCCAGGCCCGAGGAGGGAGAGGATGCCCGCGCCGAGGCCAAGGCCATGTATGGCGCCATCGCCGATTATGTGAAGGGGCACCAGTTGCGCATTTGCCGGGAGCGGGCTTTCGTGCCGCACGGGGCCATGGCGGAGTTCGCTGCCGAACGCAGCGCCGCCTACGGTAAGGATCTGGCGGCGGTGGCTCCCACGTGGCTGGGCGGCGCCGCTAACGTCGCCCCGGGGGGAATCCAGGTTCATGCGGTGCGCGGACCGAAGGATTGGAAACCGCTGCAGGGCCAACATGGCCAGGTAGGATGGACTTTTTCCGATCAGGGCTTGCGCTGGGCGATGACCAATGACTTGTGCCCTGGGGCATCGGGACCGGCGCCCGTGGAGACGCAAAACGCCCTGCTGGCGGCCGAAGCCGCCGTGGGCCAGGCTGGTATGAACCTCCGCCACGTGGCGCGCACCTGGTGGTTTCTGGATGACATACTGGGCTGGTATGACCAGTTCAACGACGTTCGCAACCGGCACTTCATCGAACGCGGTATGCTGCAACGCGAGGGCAGCGCTGATGCCTCGCAGGTTCCGGCCAGCACGGGGATCGGCGTCAGTCCCGCCGGGGGCGGGCGCGGGGCCTTGGAATTGTTCGCCATTGGCGGCGACGAACTGTGCATGCAACGGTTTTCCGCCGCCGGCCGCCAGCGCTGCGCTTATGAGTACGGCTCGGCCTTCGCCAGGGCGGCGCAACTTCCCACGCCTGGGGGCACCACTCTCTTTGTCTCCGGCACCGCGGCGATAGACGCCGCCGGCAAAACCTGCTACCGGGGCGAAGCCAGCGGCCAAATCGCCATGACCATCGACAACATAATGGCCGTGTTCCGCGAGGCCAAATATCCGGCCGGCAGCGTCGTCCAGGCCATGGCCTATTGCCGCAACGCCAACGTCGCAAGGATTTTCACCTATTCATGGCGGCCGCAAATTCCCTGGCCATGGGTGATTGTAATCGGCGATGTCTGCCGTGATGATCTGCTGTTCGAGGCCGAAGTAACGGCCTGTCGCGGCGGCGATGGCCGATGCGCTTCAGTCATACTTTGATGAGGCGGCCCGGGGTATTCTTAGGAGCCAGGCAAGCACCACTTCGCAGAAAGCCCCTCGCCGCTGCCCTTTCTCCGGAGTGCCAGAGCGCGGGCGAAACTGCGGAGTTATTCCTGCGCACCAGTTTATGAGACTCGCAGGCAAGTTTTTTTCGGCCATGGCAATGCTGGCGGCCCTGGGCCTGCTGGCTGGGGCCATGCCGCATTTCGATCCTGCGGTTCGTGCGACATCCCGGCCGGTTGGCACGCCAAGCACGGTTCCAGCCACCGCTCCGGGGATCCAGGCTGCCATTGGCCACGGGCCCCCGGCAACCAAACCCGCATCCCCGCGGCCGGCTACTGGGCCGATCACGACACCCGCCACTTCCAGACCCTGGCCAATACCCGCCCCGACATCGGCCCTCACGAGCAGGCCAGCCACGACCCGGTTGGCGGCGACGACGGCGCCGGCGACACGACCGGCTACGACCCGGTCCGTACCCGCCACGTCGCCAGTCACGCGGTTGGCCACTGCTGCGGCGACCAGGCCGGCGACTTCCACTGCCTGGATCCTTCCCGCAAGCCAGCCGTCGAGCCCACCGGTTACGCGGCCGGCCACGCGGCCCAATCCCGACATTATTTCCACAGCCTCGGTCACCTATATTGACGACACCGGCCCGCTCCTGGCCAAGTTGGGATGCGCGGCGGTCCAATGCCACGGATCGAGCAGCGGTAGGGGAGGCCTCAAGCTGTCGTTGTTCGCCGGCGATCCGCAGGCCGATTTTGAGGCGTTGGCCAGAGGGGCCGATGGCCGGCGTATCAATCGCGCCGAGCCGCTCAAGAGCCTGCTGCTGGAGAAGGTTGCCAGTCTCGGGCATTCCGGCAAGCAGCGACTGGCCGTCGATTCATCCGACTACCGGATTCTGGCCACATGGATTAAGGAAGGGGCCGCTATCAGCAACGACCGCCATCCCGTTTTTGTGGCGCTGGCGCCGTTGCCCGAAGGCCCTCCGATGCAGCCCGGCCAGTCGCGGGCCATGAGCCTGACCGCGGTCTTTGCGGATAAGTCCCAACATTCGGTCACAGCTTTGGCCTCGTTCCGATCGCTTGACGAGGCGGTGGCCGACGTCGATCAGGCCGGGCTTATTACCGCCAGGGGGCCGGGGCAAACCTATATCATCGGCACGTATCAGCGCCATTCGTCGCTGGTGCGCATCGCCGTGCCCCGGCAACCGGAGGGGCCGGTATCGTTTCCGCAGCCAGCGGGCAGGATCGACGAAATCTGTTTCGCCAGGCTTAAGGAACTGAACATTCCGGCAGCGGACCCCTGCGCCGACGAGGTCTTCCTGCGCCGCGTGTACCTGGACACCATCGGTTGCCTGCCGACTCCCGTCGAAGCGCGCGCTTTCCTGGCCGATACCGCGGGACACAAACGGTCGCGGCTGATTGATGCCCTGCTGGCCCGGAGCGAATTCGCCGACTACTGGGCCCTGAAGTGGGGCGATCTGCTGCGGATCAAGAGCGAATATCCCGTGCGCCTGTGGCCCAAGGCGGTTGCCGCCTACTCGCGCTGGGTGCGGCAGAGCATCGCCGTCAATAAGCCCTACGACCAGTTTGCCACGGAACTGCTCGTTTCCACCGGCAGCAACTTCCGCGATGGCCCGGCCAATTTCCAGCGCGGCGTGAACAACAAGGACCCGCAGAGCCTGGCGGAAAATGCTGCCCTGGTTTTTATGGGCACGCGCCTGTCTTGCGCCCGCTGTCATGCCGATCCCCACGAAAGGTGGACTTTGCAGGACAACCTGGGGATGGCAGCGTTTTTCGGCAAGGTCAAGTTCAAGAACACGGGCGAGTGGAAAGAGGAAATCGTCTATGTCGATCCCGACGGCGGCTTCCGCCCCGTCAAGACCGCCCCGGCCCTCGCCCCCAGATTCCTCGGCGGGGGGGCCCTGGATATTCCCGCCGACCAGGATCCTCGCCTGCGTTTGGCCGCCTGGCTGACGGCTGGGGAGAACCCGTATTTTGCCCGCAATATCGCCAATCGCATCTGGGCCTGGCTTATGGATCGCGGCATCGTCGAGGAATCTGACGACCTGCGGCTCACCAATCCACCCAGCAATCGCGAACTTCTGGATTACCTGGCCGGCGAAGTGATTGGCGGCAAGTACGATCTCAAACGCATATATCGTCTTATCCTCAACTCGCAAACCTATCAGCTTGTCTCCCGTTCCAGCGAGGCCAATCAGGGCGACGGGGCGTTTTATTCCCATTACTACGTAAGGCGCCTGCCCGCCGAGACGCTCCTGGACGCTATTTCCCAGGTCACGCAAACCACGGAAACGTATTCCAGCCAGGTTCCCGAGCCCTATACCAGATTGATCGATCTGCGGGCGGTGACGCTCGTCGACGGCAGCATAACTTCCCCATTCCTGGAGCTTTTCGGCCGTCCGGCCCGGGATACGCCCTATGAATCGGAACGTTGTTCGTTGGCGACCAAGCGGCAGGCCCTGTATCTGCTCAACTCCAGCGATGTCGAGCGCAAAATCGCCTCTAGTAACCGCCTCAAGACGCTCCTTGCGGAAGACAAATCGCCCGAATATATCGTCGAGGAACTGTACCTGGCCACGTTTGCCCGTTTCCCGACCGAGGCGGAGAAACAGGCCCTGACCAAGACCCTTGGAGATAAGAAGACGCGCACACAGGCGGCGCAGGATCTGCTCTGGGCGCTGCTGAACTCCAAGGAGTTTATGTTCAACCATTGACTCAGGCTTTTGGCGGAGGCTGCGAATAATTATGAGCGATTCACCCAAACTTTCGGGAATCATAGGACACTGTGATCTTACGCGCCGACGGTTCCTGAAGCTGGGTACGCTGGCCGTGGGAAGCGTGACCTTTGGCGCGCCGGCCTGGGGCCAGACGCCGGCCACAATTCCCGCCACCATGCCCAGCCCTCATGCGATTCTGCCCCGTGCCAAGTCGATGATCCAGTTGTGGATGGGAGGTGGCCCGTCCCATCTGGATACCTTTGATCCCAAGCCCGAGGCCGGCGAAGACTACTGCGGCCCCCTCAACAAGCCCATCGCGACCAATGTTCCGGGTATCCGCATCGGCCAACTTCTGCCGCTTCTGGCCCAGCAGGCCGACAAATACTCGATCATCCGCAGCCTGACCCATGGGAACAACGGCCACGAAACCGCCACTTACATCGTGCAGACCGGTACCATGCCCTCGGCCGAACTGGTCTATCCGGCTTTCGGGGCCGTGGTAGCGTATAAGCGGCAGACCGACGGGGCGTATAAGGGCATGTTGCCGCCGTACATTTCCGTCACCAGCGCCCTGGGCCGCTTCTCGGAGGCGGGATTTCTCGGTTCCAACTACCAGTCGTTCGCCACCGGAGGCGATCCCGCGGCCAAGGAGTTCACGGTACAGGGGCTGGCGGCGCCGCGCAGCATGACCGAGCAGCATCTGAAGGACCGCCGGGCGCTGCTGGAAACCGTCGATGCGCTGGGCCGCGACATGGCCAACGACAAGACCGTGGCGGCGATGAACGATTACCAGAATGCCGCCTACGACCTGTTGATGGGCCAGGCCAAACGGGCCTTCGACCTGACACAGGAAAAGGATGACCTGCGCGACCGCTATGGCCGCAATCATTTCGGGCAATCCTGCCTGCTGGCCCGGCGACTTGTCGAGGCGGGGGTTCCGATAGTGACTGTGAATTTTGGCGGTTGGGACACGCACAAGGACAACTTTCCGGCCATGCAGCGTTTGCTGCCGGTGTTGGATGGCGGTTTCGCCACGCTCCTGGACGACCTGGCTAAACGCGGGTTGCTGGAGACAACGATTGTCGAATGGATCGGCGAGTTTGGGCGAACGCCCAAGGTGGTTAATGAACCCCCGTGGAACGGCGGACGGCACCATTACGGTGCTGTTTTTTCCGCGGTGGTCGCCGGCGGCGGCTTCAAAGGCGGGCAGGTGGTTGGGACCAGCGATTTCCGTGGCGAAAAGGTCAAGGACCGCCCGGTCTATCCCTGGGATCTGACCGCGACCATGTACAAGCTGTTAGGCATCGACCCCAATGGCCGCCTGCCCAATCCCCAAGGGTGCGTGACCTATGTCACTCCCCAGGCGGGCGGCGCGGATATGGCCAGCGGCGGAATATTGTATGAAATAACTTAGCGGCCAGTGGCCAGTACATTGCCCAGCGAGTTTCGCCAATTTTGGTGATCGGCACCATGCACCTGAAAAGTTTCCATCTTGCAGTTTGGCTCGGCCTGTTGTTCCCGGCGGCCTTTTCGCTGGCCGATGCTCCCCAACCGGTCATCGCCTACATCTATCCGGCGGGGGCACAGAAGGGGATGACGGTCGAAGCGGCGATCGTCGGGGAGAATGTCCATACCGCCAGCGAAGTGCGCGTAGGCGGCGCCGGGGTCAGCGCCAAAATAGTCCGCGCTACCACCAATCCCGCGCCGGCTAATCCATCATCGCAGACCTTGGCGGCCAACAGCACGCTGACGGTCAGTTTCAACGTCGCTCCCGATGCCGTGCCCGGCCTGCGCGACGTGCGCATCCTCACCCCCGGAGGTCTGTCCAATCGGTTCCGGTTTCAGGTTGGCGAACTTCCTGAGACCAACAAGAAGAAAGGTAACTCATCGTTAACCCAGGCGCAGATGTTGGGTGAGATGCCGTTGCTGGTCAATGGCCAGATCTTCGAAGGAGACCGCGACTTTTATCGTTTTGCCGCCAGGGCCGGCCAGACTATCGTCTGCCAGGTTTATGCCCGCGCTTTGCTGCCATATTTGGCCGATGCCGTTCCCGGGTGGTTCGATGCCTGCGTCACGCTCTATGACGCCCAGGGCCACGAATTGCTGACGGTCGACGATTTCCGGTTCCATCCCGATCCGGTGCTCATCTACGCCGTGCCTGCCGACGGCCAGTACACAATAGAAATAAAGGATGTCCTTTTGCGCGGCCGGGGCGACTTCGTCTACCGCATGAAACTCGGGGCCCTGCCCTTTGTGACACACCTTTTCCCCCTATCCGCCCAGCGCGGCACTACCGCGCAAATAGATATTTTTGGCGTCAATCTCGCCCAGGCCCGCCTTGCCGTGCCGCTGGCCGGGGATGCTCCTGCCATCCGGCAGATTGATGTCTTCGCCAACAGCCTGACTTCCAACAGTCTGCCTCTGGCGGCGACCGATCTGCCGCACGTGGCGGAGGTCGAGCCCAACGACACTCCAGCCACCGCCCAGCGGATAGAGCCCCCGTGCATTATTGATGGCCATATTGATCATCCCGGCGATGTTGATTGCTTTGTCTTTGCCGTGCCGGCCGGGCAGAAGCTGGTGATGCAGGTCCAGGCCCGCCGTCTGGAATCGCCGGTGGATTCGATACTTACGCTCCTGAATGCCAAGGGCCAGAAACTGGCGGAGAATGATGACAGCGTTGATCCCGAACAGGGTTTGTTGACCCACCACGCCGATTCGCGAATCTTCTACACGTTTTCCGCCGCCGGGGATTATGTGCTGAAGATGCGGGATGTGCAGGGCAAGGGGGGGCGGGAGTATGCGTACAGCCTGGTCATCGCTCCACCGCAGCCGGATTTCGCCCTGCGGACTACCCCTGACAATCCCCGCGCCGCCGCCGGAGACAGCGCCGTCCTGACGGTGACGGCGATCCGCAAGGACGGCTTCGATGTTCCCATCCGTATTGCCGTCGAAGATCTACCGCCGGGGTTTATCGCCAGTTTTGCCGAGATTCCCGCGGGCCAGGACAAGGTTGCCATGACTATTACGGCACCGGCCGGAGCCGCGCCGGGATTGTTTATACCATCCGTGATCGGCAGGGGGGTGATGAACGGCAAGGAGGTTGTACACCAGGCTCTTGGGGCGGAAGAGGCTATGCAGGCCTTCAGTTACAAATCGCTGGTTGTTTCCGAAGAGTCGGCCTTGGCCGTCATGGACGCCGGTCCCTTTGCCTTGGCTTTGGCAAATGTTATCGAAAAGCCCATGGAGATCGCGGTCGGAGCCGATCTGGATGTGCCCATAAAGGTGATCCGCCACGACAACGCCAAGGGCTCGATTGCTCTCAAAGCCATCCTTCAGCCTGGCGGGGTGCAGGTTCGTTCAGCGCAGATCCCCGCCGACAAAGACGCTGGCTCGTGTACTATTTCCGTTCCCAGTGCCCGCCAGAATCTGGCGGGGATCACGGCCAACATTATCGTGACGGGCGTCATGCGCATCGGTAAGGAGACCGTCACCCGCACCTTGCCGGCGATTCCCATCCACATTATCCCCGCCCCGGCGACGCAACCGACGACGCAACCGGCGTCCAAGTCCACGACCACGACGGCGCCGGCGGGGAAATGAAGACAATTCCTGGAGCAAGGGATGGTTCCAGACACTGCGCCGGCTAGCTGGGCACTCTTGGTTGTGATCTCCTGGGGATTGCAAATTACCGGCCATTTACAGCATTTGTTCAGCGGATTCCCCGTTCCGGTTATAAGCCCAACGCCATAAAGTGGACATTAATGAGCTTGATGGTACGCAAAATGGCGGTTGCTGATCGAGCTGCAGTGGCGGAACTGATCTGCGTTTCCACCAATTTCTGGTATCAGATCCACGGAGGGACGCCGATTTTTTCGGCGGAGGAGAATGCCGATGTATTCTTCGATACCTATGAGCGTCTGGATCCTGGCTGCGGTTTGGTTGTGGAGAATCCGAAAACAGGCCGGCTGAGCGGCAGCTGTTTCTATCATCTGCGGCCAACACATGTGTCCCTGGGAATCATGAATGTCCACCCCAATCACGTTGGCAGGGGCGTGGCCCGGGCGATTCTCGAGCGTATTTTGCAGATTGCCGATGCACGTACTCAACCAGTGCGGCTGGTTAGTTCGACGGAGAATCTTGATTCCTACTCCCTTTATAACCGTGCCGGTTTCGTGCCGCGCGCGGTATACCAAGACATGTTGCTGAGCGTCCCAGCATCGGGCTTTTCCCAGCGGGTTCCCAGCAACCAGCTCATTCGTGAAGCCGTCACCAGCGATTTGCCAGGCATTGCCGCCCTTGACCAACGCCTTTGCGGCATTCGCCGTGATCCCGATTACGCGCTTTTTCTAGACAATGCCCAGGGCTTTTGGAGGTTGATGGTGGCCCTCGATGGCCCTGGCAACCTGTGCGGCTGGATGGCCAGCAGTGGTCACCGCGGTTGCAACATGATCGGTCCTGGCGCCGCAGAGGATGAGGACACCGCCCTGGCTCTTCTAGCGGCACATCTGATTTATCACGCCGGCCGTACCCCCATCATACTCGTACCGGCAACCGCCAAAAAGATGACCCAAACCTTGTATCGCTGGGGCGCCCAGAACAGCGAACTCCATTTCCAGCAGGTTCGCGGGGTGTTCAGTGAAATCAAGGGTGTTCACATGCCAACATTTCTGCCGGAATCGGCCTGAGCTGTTTTTCGGCATTCACAATAGCGCCCGAGCGGCGGCCGGCTACGCCTATTGTTGCAGATTTTTTCGCAAGCATGCCCGCCGTATGCCCGGCAGGACGTAATCCCGGGCCACAACGTCCCAGCTCATTTTCTGGGCCAGGACATGGCCCCGTTCTATGAATTGCTCCTGCTCGGCAGTGGTGCGCGGCAGGCGCTCCATAAGCGTGCGCGCCACCTTTTCAGCCACCTCGTTCTCGATGGCGTCGCGCTGAGGCTGGGCGATAAGCAGCAATGGTTCAAGCCGCGGCGATGGTTCCGGCAAGCCCGTATAGTCGGCGATTATCGCGTTGGGCGTTGGGCCATCCGCGGCCTTCTGGACGAAGCCGGCGCAGCCGCACACGCTGCTGAATACGCAGATCCCGCCGAAACTGATGGGTTCGACCTGGGCGATGCCGAAAGGCTCGTAGATGCTCTGGCCGAATTCCACATCGCTGCCTTTGCGGATGTCCATGAATTCCATGTCCGCCGGCATGCGCTTGCCGCACAGGCGCTGCTCGAAGCCGAACTGATTGATGAAGACGATTTTTATGTTGCGCGCACAGGCGTTGAATTCCTGGACTCCGGCGTAGTAGGCGGCTTCGCCGCCGGAGAGGTCGGGCAGTCCCTCGCGATGGGCCACCGGCCACTTGTGCCATTGCTCCATGCGCAGGATGTCGTCGGGGCGCCTTCCCGGCACCTCGGTACTGAGGGCGAAGAGCACCGCCGTCTCGTTGCGCTGGCGCAGCATGGGTTCCAGGTGCTCCAGCACCCGCAAATCGCGCCACATGCCCTTGCTGGGCACCAGCCGCGTCACGTGCGTGAACACATGATCGGGCTCGTAGCGGATCAGGGCCTTGCAATAGGCGCGCAGCTTCTGGCGGCTGTCCGTCTTCTCTTCGGTCGAGACCTTCCAGCAGGGAACACCGTTGTAGGCTATGCGAGCATCGACGTTGGCGAACTCCGGGCCCAGAAACTTCATCTCCTGGAGCATCTGACCGCCGACGCAGAATATCTCGTCGCAGAAACGGGTGGCCTTGACCAGGGCGTGCTTGTAATAGCCGTTCTGGTCGCCGAACACGTCCTCGACGTAACGCCCCTGGTCCAGGGCACGGCGCATCACGTTGTAGAACATGGTGTCGTGGCCGGCGTGGCCCTCAACGATGCGCCGCATGGTGGCCACCTCGTGGGCATAGAAGACGGTGCGAAAATGGCCGCGGTCGCCTTCGAGCCGCGCGGCCAGGGCCGTGGGCATGCCCATGTACTCGTGGGCGAGGATGACGCAGGGCTCGTTTTTGCTGGTGGCGGCGCCCAGGGCGTGCAGGCAGGCGATGGCAGGGGGGCCCAGACGCACGTACTGCTCGTAATCGTAGACATTCTCGTAGCGGGCGCTTTCGATGCCGAATTGTTTGTAAAGATCGAATTTGAAGATGGCCAGTTTGGCCTTGTCGAAGTTGGAGACGTCGATAAGCAACACCTCGGGCGTGCTGGTGACGCCGGTGGCCTTATCGGTGAACTTACGCCGGCCGTAGACGATCCCCACTCCGAACTGCTGCTCTATTTCGCGGAAGCGGGCGGCCAGGGGAGAGCGGTAGAGCGAATCCAGGCTGCTGTAGAGCACGTCCCCGGCAGGACCAAGGCGGCCCTCGCCGACGGCATCGGTCGGCCAGAACGGTCCGACGAGTATGTTGCGGGGCACCAGGTCAAGGTAAACCCGACTGGTGAAAAGCCCCTCCAAAACTGCGCCAATGCCGCCAATCTTCTGGATGGCTTCGTGAGTTACGTGTACGACAGTCTGCATACTGGTTCCTTCCTCATGGTTCATATTACAACATTCTGCGGACCTTTGGGCTCCAAGATGGATTCTTACTGCTCCAACTGGCGCCGCAGATATTCTAGCCCCAGCTTGATCGCCTGCGTGGGTTCCTCGATACCTTCGAACTCCAGCGACAAATAGCCGTGGTAGCGGGCTTTGTTCAGCAGGCGCAACTGTGCGGGAACGTCGATTACGCCGTGGCCCACTATGGCGCCGCGGAGGGCGATCTTCGTGGGGGTGACGAAGAAGCCGCTGGCGGGCATCCGTGTCTTGGGCACTGCGTGGAAGTCCTTGGCGTGGACCATCACGGCGTATTTGGCCAACTTGGCGACAGCCTTGACGGGGTCCTGGTTCAGGCACAGAAAGTTTCCCAGGTCCAGCGTCAAGCCAAAATTGGGATGAGCCACGGCCATGATGAGCTTCTCGACGCGGTCGGCGGTTTGTAAATAGAACCCATGGTTCTCAAACGTGGTCTTTACGCCCAGTTCCCCGGCAAAGTCGGCGATCTCATGAACGGCCGGGGCCACGGTCTTGAGGATGGCGGCCAATGACATCGCCTGGCTCCATTCCCCTGGGCGCGGGCCGCGGGTGATATCGTGGCGCATATTCCGGGCCCCGAACGCCGCCGCCAGACGAACCTGCTGTTTGACCTGCTCGATCACTTCACGCTGGGCCGCGGGCTCGACCAGGAATTCGGCCCCGCAGCAGAATCCGGCGGCCTCCAATCCCAATTTCTGGCAGCGCCGCTGCAGGGATTCGATCCGCTTGAGGGGATCGCCTGTGGCATCGTCACTCCTCCATGACAGTTCCACCCCTTTGACCCCGGTGGATGCGATCCATTCCAGGGATTGTTCCATGGTCTTGCCATTGGCCTGCCGCCAACCGGCTAGACTGTAGGTGCTGATGGCCAGGGGAAGGCTGTATTTGCTCATAACATGGTAACATACGTCAATGCGCCCTGTCCGCAAGCTTCGGCCCTACCGGCCAGTTGTCGGTGCGGAAGGGCTCGGCGGGAAGCCCGGCGGCGTTGTACAGCGTGCAATTGGGGCAATCCGCCCAGCCATATCTGGCCGCAAGCGGGGCTGCGACCTTCGGGCTGGATGCGAGCACGCTGCTTCCTTCAATCCGCGCCACGGCGGCATGAAACACCCGGTCCTCGCCTGCTACCGCGAATCCCAGCACTTTGCCATCGCGCCCGGTCAAGCCTTGGGCGTGGTCGAAATCCAGACGCAGGACATTCTCTTCCTTGCGCAGCGAACGATAGCACGGACCGCGATGGGGAACCTTTTGTCCGTAGTCCATGGCCATGGCGTTGAGGGCCAGGCGCAGCCCGACGTCGCGCTTGTTTAGGGGATGGATGTCGTCGGCTTGGCCGATATCGATCGTCACTGCCATGCCGGTGTTGGCCAGGGCCCGCGTGGCGCTTTGCGCCTCGCGCAGTTCGGCCCAACGGCTGTCATCCGATTCGGGCGTGGCGTTGGCCTGCCCATAGTTGGCAAGTTGGACGAAATAGAACGGGAATGGGCCGATGCCCCAGCGGCGCCGCCAATCGCGGATCAGGGTCGGGAACAGCGTGTGATATCGGGCCGCATCGGCCGCATTGGATTCGCCCTGATACCAGATCGCCCCGCGGATCGCGTAGGGAATGAGCGGCGCGATCATGGCGTTGAACAGCGAGGTGGGCAGGTTCTGGCCCAGTGGCACGGCGGGCACGACGATGCCTTTGACCAGTCCGAAGTCCTGCTCGATCTTGTAGCGCCATTCGCCTTGGAGTGCGATGGGCGTCTGGACCTGGCCCGCCGGGCGCAGATTCATGTCCGAACCCGGGCCGACCAGTCCGCCGCCGGTATAGTTGCTCATCACCCGCACCGCGATCACATTGCGGCCCCGACGCACCAGCTTGGCCGGCACAGTGTAGTGCCGCAGCGTCTTCCAACTGTCGATGTTCTGGGCCCAGGTCATGCCCCCGACGCGCTGGCCATTGAAGTAGGTGTCATCGTTCTTGTCGGCCGCGCCCAGCCCCAGCAGCAGATCATACCCGGCCCAATCTTCAGGTATATCCACGATTCTGCGGAACCAGAATACGCCGTTGGTCGCGTGTCCGGCCATCGACCAATACGTCGGCAGCGTCATTGTCTTCCAGTCGCCGTCCGGGTGATCGAACTCCGCCCAACCTTCGGCCAGGCCGCGGTTGCCGGCGTCCTGGGGCAAACTGGCCCGGGCAAGCACCAGGGCCGCGGTATACCTGGCCATCGCCTGTTCCGGCGTATCCGCCATGACGGTTGCCAGGTCCTTTAGATAGCCGTGTAGTGCCGGTTCGGCGTCGAGTCCTTCCCGGCTTGTCCAGGCCTGGGCGGCGGTGCCGCCCCACGAGGAATTGATCAGCCCCACCGGCACGCCCAGGCGTTTGTGTACCTCGCGGCCGAAGAAATAGGCCACCGCCGAGAAGGCGGGGGCGTTGGCGGGATTGGAGGCCATCCATGAACCCCCGACGTCGTCCACCGGCTGCATGGCGATTCGCTGCGCCAGAGTGAACATGCGCATCTGCGGGCAGTCGGCCGCGGCTACCTCGGCCTGGGCGTTGGCGGTCATCTCCAGGGGCCATTCCATGTTGGATTGCCCCGAGCAGATCCAGACTTCCCCGATCAGCACGTCCCTGATGGTGAGTGTCTGGTCGCCCCGGACCGTCAGCGTATGCGGTCCGCCCGCCTTCATCGCCGGCAGCGCAGCCTGCCATTTCCCATCCGCCCCGGCGGTGGCCTGAGCCTGGCGGCCGTCGATCTCGACGGTCACCCTCTGGCCCTTCCCGGCCCAGCCCCACACCGGTACGGGGCAATCACGCTGCAGAACCATTCCATCACAGAACAATCTGGGTAGACGCATCGATCTCTCCTGGATAACAATAAGCATGAATCACGAACAGCCCGGAGGCCGTAGGCCAGAGAAGAATATGAGGAATGGCGTATCCGTGCAAATTGGACAATTCCAAGGCAGGGCTTAGTTCAGTTCCGAGTTTGTGCAGGTGGGGAAGATTCATCGCAAGTCATAGTGTCACGCCACGCGTATAAGCCCCTGCGACGGATTTCTGAGCACTGAATTTGCAGTCGCGCCTGGATCAGATGTAAC
>Ga0316228_1002229_pt1 | contig 17543 bp, 15 predicted proteins | sample TBH18021metaG_FD_206005 | JGI IMG/M metagenome (GOLD analysis project Ga0316228, IMG submission 206005) | Freshwater microbial communities from Trout Bog Lake, Wisconsin, USA - TBH18021 | ecosystem: Environmental > Aquatic > Freshwater > Lake > Hypolimnion/Profundal zone | place: USA: Wisconsin... | reverse complement strand
GTCTGGGGCATATAACTGATGCTCAACAATATACCGATAAACTTGACTCGGTAAACTTAGCCGCGCTTGCTGTCGTTGCCGAGCTTCTGTGCTGTATATCCAAGCCCTGATATCACGACTGGCAATATCAGGCACGACAAACTTATCAATATAAATATGGTTAGTGGTTTGATTTATCAAGTCTTTTGGCGAATGAATGATAAAAGGCACTAACCGATTATCAATATTTATACTAGGGGGTTTATCCGTATTGGCTAAAGCATTTTGGTTCAAATTTTTATTTAAATTTTGGCTAAGACTGCCCAAGGCAGGACGGGGTAGCACCCATAGATTGGTCAGCGAAAGCAGCTCAAAGCCGCGATACCATTTATCAAGTTGTTCAACACTGTCTTGTCCAAGGACAAAAATTAGTAGGTCATTGGGGTAACGCTGTTTAAATTCACTCAAGGTATGAAAGCTATACACAGGCGGCTGACACTGCAGCTCAGTCTCATCAATCGACAAAAAAGGCACATCGTCAATCGCAAGCCTAAGCATCTCAAGGCGCTGTTGGTTGGAAGTTGGCTTAGTTTTTAAGGGCGAACCTGCCGTGGGCAATAATTTGGCGATGATATCAACATTGGGGAAGGCGCGCATGAGTTCATGGTACACATGCGTAATCATCTGTAAATGCGCCAAATGTACCGGATCAAATGAGCCACCCAACCAGACACGAATACAGCGAGGCATTGTCATAACCACAATCCCAATACAAGTTTAGGGCAAAGAAAACTAAAATCCTTCATCATCAATACAGTATCTTACGGTTGGTTTGGCGGTTCATCGGTTGGTACATTGCGCACAAAAATCACTTTATGCTGATTGTCATTGGGGTAGCGCTCTTGCACCTCAAAATAGCGCGGATAGGCACGTAGAAAATCACTGAATTTGTTAAAGTTAAACAAGCGCGCATCAAAATCGGGCTCGACTTTGAGCAGATAGTTTTTGACAGGTGCGATATTTGCCCAGCCTTGGTCATCCGCCATACTTGAGATGGCAAGCTTGACCAAAGTGATGGCGACATCCACAGGCTTCATCTGATTGCCTTTGGAGGAGAACAGCATATCAGCAGAGTCATAAAAATCTACCGTCGAAGGGGTCTGGTTTTCTTCAAAAAACTCAAGATAAGTAAAACGGTCACAGGCTTGCACAAAAGGCTTGGGCGTGGTGCTACGACCAAAACCATACACCAACAACCCTTGCTCACGAATACGCTGGGCAAGTCGGGTAAAGTCGCTGTCAGATGATACCAAACAAAACCCATCAAAACGCTCGGTATACAACAAATCCATCGCATCAATGATTAAGCTTGCATCGGTAGCATTTTTACCCGTGGTGTAACTAAATTGCTGAATCGGCTGAATCGAGTAGCTCAGTAACACGTTTTTCCAGCTGTTTAATTGTGGGCGCGTCCAATCACCATACGCGCGTCGAACGCTACTAATCCCGAGCGTGGCAATTTCAGACAACAGCGCATCAAGATGATTGACTGACGCATTGTCAGCATCAATCAATACGGCAAGTCGGGCGTCAACGCTCGTTGAATAGTTCTGCGAATGTGCCATGTTGGTCACCCAGCAATAAAATTAAATGTGGTTGAGCGACATTTTACCATAAAGCAATTTTTGGGCATAACAGATTGTGGCACACTAGCCTAGTGGTGGAACAGTAGCCTTGCATTGCATTTAAGCTGATATCCTGTGTGACAGGCAATGGCGATAGACAACAAAAAGGTGAGTGTCAAACTCACCTTTTTTTAAACATCAAAGCTTAAAACTCACCGCTATCGGCTTGAACCGCTGTGAGCGCAATGGTATAGACAATATCTTCAACCAAGGCGCCACGCGACAAGTCATTTACAGGCTTGTTGAGACCTTGCAGCATAGGACCGACGCTCACCACGTTAGCAGAGCGCTGCACCGCTTTATAAGTGGTATTGCCAGTGTTCAAATCTGGGAAGATAAACACATTGGCTTGACCTGCCACCAGCGAGTTTGGCGCTTTTGATTTTGCCACGCTTGCGACACTGGCAGCGTCATATTGTAACGGACCGTCAATGAGTAAATCAGGCGCTTTGGCTTTCGCGATTTCGGTGGCTTGACGCACTTTATCCACGTCTGCGCCTTCACCTGATGAACCCGTCGAGTAACTAATCATGGCAACTTTGGGTTCGATACCAAACGCTTTGGCAGATTGGGCAGATTGCAGGGCGATTTCAGCCAGCTGTTCTGCGGTAGGGTCTGGGTTGATGGCACAGTCACCATATACCACCACTTGCTCAGGCAGGAGCATAAAGAAAATCGACGATACCAGCGAGTACTGCGGCGCTGTTTTAATTAACTGAAACGCCGGGCGGACAGTATTGGCGGTGGTATGCACGGCGCCAGATACCAGACCATCGACCTCACCCAAGTGCAGCATCATCGTACCCAGCACGACAGTGTCTTTGAGCTGTTCATGGGCTTGCAGTTCATCGAGTTTGCCTTTACGGCGCTCAACCATAGGTTTAACGTACTTGTCAATCAAGCTTTCTGGGTCAAGAATCTGCAGACCTTCAGGTAGGGTGAGCCCCAAGTTCTTGGCAACCTCTTCGACTTCACTGCGTTTGGCAAGTAAGATACAATAGGCAATACCACGAGTCTGACAGATGACCGCCGCTTCAACGGTACGTGGCTCAGCGCCCTCAGGGAGTACGATGGTTTTTTTGGCAGCTTGGGCTTTTTTGACCAAGGTATGACGAAAAGCCGAAGGCGAGAGTTTGCGGTTGTTGTTGCCTTGACTAAAAGTGGTTTTGATCCAGTCCAGATCCAAATGCGCGGCGACAAAATCGGTGACTTCACTGGCGCGAGTGGTGTCATCGGCGGGGATTTCATGGCTGATGTGGTTAAGTTTGGTAACGGTATCAAAGCTGTCAGTATCAACCAGCATCACAGGAATCCCCGTTTTTAGCGCGGGGCGACACAGATTGATAATTTTTTGGTTCGGCACGATACCGCCTGTCAGAATAAGACCTGCTAGCGGTACACCATTCATGGTGCTAAGCGCAGTTGCCAAAATCAAATCATCACGGTCGCCTGCCGTCACCAGTAAGTTGCCACGGGTGAAAGAATCTTCAATGTTGGCAACAGTACGCGCAACCAGTAAGGTATTGAGCACACGGCGGTTTTTGGCGTCACCTTCATTGAGCCATTTGGCATCAAGTTCACGAGCCACATCCCAGGTACGGGGGACACTTAAGGTATTGCTAAAAGGCACCACGCCAATCAAGCGAAATTTATCGGAGTCAAAATAAGGGGAGTGGGATTTAATCGCCTGTAACTGCTCCGCTGCCAAATCAACTTTGGCTTTACCAGGCGCGACGGGTGCTTCATCATAATGGTTGTCCACGTTTTTGACGCGCATCAAAATCGTGCCTAACGTGCGCTCGCTTGCCATACCGCCAAAATCACGGGCAAAAATATCTAACTTGTCTACCAAACTATCAGGATTTGCAATATCGCCACTACTGACCAAGATGACTTTGGCATCTAGCGCGTTGACGATGGCTAAATTCACCAATTCTGCATAACTTGAATCATTGTCGGCAGCCAGACCTTCACAGACGATAACATCATATTGCTCAGCCAATGCTTGGTGCTTGGCAACCACTTCTTCCATCAAGTCATCTAACTGACCATCCCCAATCACGCGCTCTAAGCGGCTACGGTCAATGGATGTTGGCGGGTTTAAGTTAAAGGCATGTTTTGCAAGCACACTTGAGCTGTCATCACTCTCATGATTGGCGGTGGTATTTTGGCTAAAGGGTTTTAAAAATCCGGCTTTTAGCCCGATATAATCAAGTGCACGGATAAAACCCAAACAAGCTGAGGTCAAGCCAATGCCGCTACTGGTAGGCACAAATAAAATCGTTTGCATGATAGTTCCTATTTGTTGTTTTATTCAAACTAAAAACCCTGATGGGTCATCAGGGTGAGAGGGTCTATAAACCTAAGACTTCTTTGGTTTCTTTGGCGATTTGGTATTCTTCATCGGTCGGAATCACCCACAATTGCAGTAGGCTATCGGCTTGGTGGAAGCTACCTTCTACGCCGCGAGAGAGTTCGGCATTTTTGTCAAGATTCGCTTTGATGCCAAAATGCGGCAAGTTTTGTAAGATTTTTTGGCGAATTGAGGCGCTGTTTTCACCGATACCACCGGTAAATACCAAGCCAGTGAAGGTCGGTAACGCACAGCTGAGTGAAGCGATATAACGGGCGGCTTTATAACAGAAAATTTCGATGGCAAGTTTGGCATCTTCGTTGCCTTCATTGGCGGCTTGCTCCACTGTGCGCATGTCGCTTGAGATACCTGAAATGCCCAACAACCCGCTTTGTTTATTTAAAATCGTATCAATTTGGTCAAGGCTATAGCCCAAAATACGGTGTAAATGAATATGCAAACTTGGGTCAACATCACCACTGCGCGTACCCATGACCACGCCTTCCAGCGGGGTCAGACCCATGCTGGTGTCCAGACTTTTGCCATCATACACGGCGGTTAACGAGCAACCATTGCCCAAATGCACCGTAATCCAACCATTGGCTTGGTTGTGAGGGACTAGGCTGTCAGCGCGTTGGCTGACATAGGCGTGCGAGCTACCATGAAAGCCATATCGACGGATATAATGCTCATTGTACAAATCTTTTGGAATGGCATAGCGGTAGGCTTTGGCGGGCATGGTTTGGTGAAAAGCGGTATCAAATACGACCACTTGCGGCAAATCTGGGTAGATTTTTTCCACCGCTTCAATACCTAAGGCATGGGCGGGATTGTGTAGGGGTGCCAATACTTTTAGCCGTTTGACTTCCGCCAAGACATGGTCATTGACTTTTTCAGCATGAGAAAACTCACGTCCGCCATGCACCACACGGTGACCCACGGCAACGGGTTTGTAAGCTGCTAATAAACCTAATATTTTTTGCAGCGCCCATTGGTGATTGGCGCCTGCCAAAGAGATTTCAACTTTTTCCCCATTGAGGTCGGTGTGTTTGATACGTGCTGTATCTAAACCTAGGTTTTCCGCAAGACCGGCAACGCGCTCGCTGCTGTCATTGCTTAATAACGCGTATTTGATTGATGAAGACCCACACTTAAGTACTAAGATCGGATTTTGCATGGCTGTTCCTTTAGACAAGATCTTGTGCATTCCTTGCATCAAGCGCCTTCCTAACTGGATTAAATTTTAAGCTATCCTTGTCTTAAGTAATTTATTGTAGATTAAAAAAAATGTATTGTGGTGATTTTTTGCCAAATTTTTGTTGTCATCACGATAGCAAAAAAGCATACCATAATAATGATAGCGTTAACAAAAATGAAAAATTAACAAAAATCATGGATTTAATGCTCATCTTTAGTAAGGTGAGATAATTGCTTATAAAACGCAAAAACAGCTACAATAACCCCATCGCAAATTTTATTTTTACACTTATTTTATTCTTAAAATTAAGGGCATTCATGCAAATTTCAAAACTATCCCCAACAATGACCGTGCTGACGGTCATGTTGGCAACCAATGTGCTGACAGGATGTGGGCAAAAAGGGGCATTGTACCTACCCAGTAACAATAGCCAACAAGTAGTCGATGCGGCCGCCAAACCGACCAGCACCACTGCCAATGCCTCTGATACCAAAGTCGATGTCAACACCCAAGATCCCAACGTCATGATCGACAATAACGCAACCCAAGCGCCGCATTCAGCGCCTCACTCAGCCACTACGCCATCTGTGCCATCGGTTGGAGGTAAAAATGATTACTGATGATGCAGCCGCAAGTTTAGCAATCAATCCGACCGAACACGTCAAGTCAATCAACGGTCTGAATTATGATGGCACTGCCTTGATGATGGATGGCGTCAGTCTTGCAGATATCGCAAAGACCTTCGGCACACCGACCTATGTGTATAGTCAGCAGGCGATTTTGGCAGCCTATAAAGCTTATGATGATAGTTTTGCTGAGATTGACCATCAGATTTGTTATGCGGTAAAAGCCAATAGTAACCTTGCTGTATTAAACGAGCTTGCCAAAGCAGGGGCAGGGTTTGATATTGTCACAGGGGGCGAGCTTGCGCGGGTTTTGGCTGCAGGTGGCGACCCCAAAAAAATCGTATTTTCAGGACTTGGCAAAACCGCCGAAGATATCCGCACTGCCCTTGAAGTAGGGATTGCTTGCTTTAATGTCGAATCAGAAGCCGAGTTGTACCGCATCAATGCAGTGGCAGGCAAACTACAGCAGCAAGCGCCAATTTCGCTACGCGTCAACCCCAATGTCGACGCGCAAACCCATCCGTATATATCCACAGGGCTCAAAGAAAATAAATTCGGTATTACTCATGAAGATGCGCCCCGTATCTACCAAATTGCCCATGACTTACCGCACCTAAAAGTCGTCGGTATTGATTGCCATATTGGCTCGCAGTTGACCCAAGTTCAGCCCTTTATGGATGCATTAGATAAAGTCATTGAGATGATTCACGCACTTGCCAAGCAAGGTATTGCGCTTGAGCATATTGATTTGGGGGGTGGCTTGGGTGTGCAGTATATTGACGAAGACGTTGCAAGTATTCAACAATTTGCGCAGTTACTCTTACCAAAACTGAAAACTTTAGGCTTAACCCTCTATTTAGAGCCAGGTCGTAGTATCGTTGCCAATGCAGGCGTATTGTTGACCCGCGTGGATATTTTAAAACCTACCGAACACAAAAATTTTGCCATTGTCGATGCCGCGATGAATGATTTGATTCGTCCAGCACTTTATCAGTCAGAGATGGCGGTCATCCCCACACAGTTGAACTCACCGGTTGAAGCCAAAGTATGGGATATGGTCGGGGCGATTTGTGAGACGGGCGATTTTTTGGCAAAAAACCGTGTGTTAGCATTGGCTGACAATGATATCCTAGCCATCACAGGCGCAGGGGCGTATGGGTTTGTAATGTCGAGCAATTACAATAGCCGCCCACGTGCTTGTGAAATCTTGGTCAAAGATGGTCACGCCCATGTCATTCGCGAGCGTGAAACGGTTGAGAGCCTTTGGCAAAACGAAAAATTGGTAGATTAAATCTATCCTGTAAGGTTTGCTGGCAACGCTAAGCCTTATTTATCCCGCTGAGCCCAAAACTTTAGCAACTGAAACCAAAACCTTAGTAACCGAGCCAAATTTGCTTGACTTGCTAAGGTTTTTTTGTTCCCCAATTACCTTATAAAAAATTAGCTATCATGATAAGATAGCATGCATAAATCAAAATAATTTTAAGGAATAACAATGTTAATTGAATTTACCAAAATGCATGGACTGGGGAATGACTTTATGGTCATTGACCTGGTCACACAGCGGCTTCACTTGACCAAAGAGTTGGTAGCGTTGTTAGGGGATAGACACTTAGGCATTGGCTTTGACCAGTTGCTGATTGTTGAGCCGCCAAGCCGCCCTGATGTCGATTTTCGCTATCGTATTTTTAACAAAGATGGCAGTGAAGTGCAGCAATGCGGCAATGGCGCTAGATGTTTCGCCCGTTTTGTGCAGGCGCGTAAATTGTCATTTAAACAACGTATTCGGGTGGAAACCGCCAGCGGTATTATTACCCTCAGCACCGATGATTATGGCTGGGTAAAAGTGGATATGGGCAAACCAAAATTTGAACCTGATGAGATTCCTTTTACCCCCAAAACCATTACTAAAGTTCAAAACTCATACCGGCTCAATGTGGATGGTACACCTGTGACACTCTATGTGGCAAATATGGGCAATCCCCATGCCGTCATCAAAGTGGATGATGTGTTGACCGCCGAGGTGGAAAAACTCGGTAAAGCGATTGAGAGCCACCCTGCATTTCCGGAGCGCGTCAATGTCGGGTTTATGCAGGTGATGAATAATCGCCATATCAGGCTACGCGTCTATGAGCGCGGCGTGGGCGAAACGCAAGCTTGTGGTACGGGTGCGTGTGCTGCCGTTGCCACAGGGGTGCGTGAAGGCTGGCTAGATGAAGGCGTGGATATTCGAGCGCAGTTATATGGCGGCAGTTTGGTGATTCGTTGGCAAGAAGGCTATCCTGTGTATATGACGGGTCCTGCGACCTTTGTGTACGAAGGGGTGTTTAGTCCTGAGGGTTTGATGGCAGGTGCGGGGCTAAAATTTGCGCCGGCACAATCAAATGAGGAACATCGCTCAGACGAGGGGCATCCTTACCATGAATAGCCCCCAACTTCGCTAACCGACACTATGCCAACTAGCCGTATACCGAGCGAAGGGAAAAATCAGCGCAACCGTGTAGGCAAATCAGCAATCGATGATTTGCCCACGCACTTAACGCCGCACAATACCGATGATCAAACTTTGGTAGATCGCTGGCTTGCTGAGCTAAGCAGTAAGCGTTATAGCGCGGCGACTATCAAAAGCTACCGCCAAGCGCTACAGCCTTTTTTGGCGTATTGCTATGAGCAACATACCGAGCTTTGTCACATCACCCGTCAGCAAGTATCAGACTTCCTAATTCGCCGATTGGATGTCGATAAAATATCCAAATCCAGTAGTCAATATGAATTGACCGTGTTGCGTCAACTTTACAAATGGTTGATTGCTCAGCAGCTGATGACACTAAATCCCACCACCACCATACGTCTTAAACGCGCCCCGAGACCTTTGCCCACGTTACTTGATATCGATGTATTATCACAGCTGTTAGACCAAGCTGCGCCAGAAGATAGCCATGAAGCGCGGTTATGGATTCGCGATAAAGCCATGCTAGAATTACTGTATGGCAGTGGTTTGCGGGTCGGCGAGTTAGTGGGACTCAATATGTCTGACATTGACAAATCACAGCGGCTGTTACGAGTACTGGGTAAAGGCGGAAAAACGCGCATCGTACCGATTGGCGAAAAAGCCTGGCAGGCACTCATCAACTATTTGCCGCATCGCTCGCTGTGGGTGGAAGAGCAAGACCCTGCAGTATTTGTCAGTGAGCGTTATGGGACGCGTATCTCAACGCGCACCGTGCAGCTACGTATCAAGCTACAGGCCAAACGTGCCGGCATCGCACAAGATTTATACCCGCATTTGCTGAGACACTGTTTTGCATCACATATTTTAAGTGATAGTGGTGATTTGCGTGGCGTTCAAGAATTGCTAGGACATAGTGATATCAGTACCACACAAATTTATACCCATTTGGATTTTGGGCATTTATCGCAAGTGTATGACAAAGCGCATCCCCGCTCACGGCGATAGTTCACGACCATAACAGGCACGTTAAGCAGTAACATTAAGAATGAAAAAATATTAAGCCTAGCTATATTAAGCTTAACCATATTAAGCATTTACCGCGCGAGTCAAATGCTCAGAAGTACGGCGAAGATTAAGGCTCAAGATAATCGCTAATCCACGCAGCATCTCAACACCGATACGAGGATAATCTGATAACAGTCGCTCAAAGTCAGCGCGGGACAAGGTGACAAGCGCACATAGGCTGGCGGCTTTAATGGTGGCGGAGCGAGTTAGTAAATCTAACAGTGCCATTTCACCCGTACTTTCGCCTGCCCGAATTTCACCGACTTTAATTTCTGCCCCTGAAGGGCTGTATTTAATAACTGATAGCTCACCAATCAGCAAAAACGCCATAAAATCGCCATGCTCGCCTTCCGTAAATAATACTTCTTGCGGACTCAACTGTTTAAAGTGCAATGAGTTTTCGACCACTTGAAACATATAAGGATCAAGACGGCTAAAGATTGGACTATTCTTTAAATATTCAAAAAGTGGATTATCCATTTTTCGCTTAAGGGTTATTAGGTATTATTTGCTATGATAGTCAAATTTTGACATTCGAGCAACGCAATATTCTGCCGAGTTATTTGCTGCGCATCCGCATCAAAGTCGGCAAAAATCACGGTAGGGGCTTGTTGGTAAAAGGTCGTCTTATCAGCAGTTTGGTCAAGCTGTTGGCGACTATCTGAATTAGGCAGCCAGCTTGCCGCTTTGGCAGATAAAGGTAAATGAGCTAAATTGTTAGTGATATCAAAATCTCGGGTTACTGCGTCGTTTGCTGTATCGATTTTTTGGGTGAAAACGCTCTCACCATCACTGGTGATAAATTCGCTATGCCCCCAAGTGCTGCGTACTTTGCCAGGCTCTGAGGGATTGATGATATGGTCACCCGTCTGACCTGCGCCAATGACCATGCACTGACTATCGAGCGCTCTTGCGGTGAGTAGCGCATGCCAATGTGCCTTACCTGTTTGGTAGGTGAACGCCGAAGGCGCGGTGAGTATATCTGCACCTAGTTCGCGTAGTTTGACCGCAAGGGTGGGGAAACGAATATCAAAACATACCATCATGCCGACTTTGCCAAACTCAGTATCCGCCACAATGAGCTCATTACCGGCTTCGAAGGTTCTACCTTCATCATAGTTGCCTGTGCTATCATTGACGGTGGCTTTAAACAAATGAATTTTGTCATAGCGCGCTAGGCAGTCGCCTGCCGGGTCAAATAATAGTGAGCTTTGCCGAAGTTTTCCGTCAGCCACAGGCGTACCATCAGGTCGATACGGGCAGGGCAAGGTACCTGCCAGCAGATACACACCATAGTGGCGGGCAGCCTGTGCCGACCAAGCTTTTAAGGCGTCAAAATATTGACTGGCAAAGCCTTGTTTGCCAAAACAAAAAGCGTTTTCTGGCAAAATCACCATGCGGGTGCCGCGTTCACTGGCAATTTTAATACCTAATTCAATAGATTGAAGATTTGCTAAGATATCGGTCTGGCTATTGAGTTCAACAATCGCAAATTTTGTCAGTTTTGTCATGGTGTGATTTCGTAAGCAAAAAATTTAGGAAAATTTGTGGGTGCTGCAGCTAAGTAAAGCTAAGCACAGTTAAGCTAAGTGCAGATAATTAATATACGGCTGAATGTCAAAAAATACTAGCATATCTTGTTGAAACAATACTAAACTAGCAACCTAGCAGAGCATGGACACACCATCTAAACTAACCTCATTAGAGTAAGGCTTAAAAAAACGCGTTATGAAAATTGGTATTGGGGCAAAGCTAACGACGGGGATGACACTCACCCCACAAATGCAGCAGGCAATTCGCTTGCTGCAATTATCGAGTCTTGAACTTGAACAAGAAGTGCAGCTTAAACTCGATAGCAACCCCCTGCTTGAGCGTGAAGAAGAGTGGGAGACGTCTTATGAAGATGCTGATAACTTACCCGATGGCGAAAACTATCCAGAACAAGACATGGATAACGACTATGACTATGACGATGATGACTATCAAGTAGAAGATGTTGAGTTGTCTGAAGTTGATTTAGATGACTATAACCGCCATGAAGCTGAGGGGTTGGAAGATTATCTAGCGTCGGATGATTTTTATCCTGCTTCTGCTAGCCAAGATTATTCGCAACACAGTGAACCCTCGGCAGTGCATGAGTATGCAAGTCATAGCCCAAGTGACAGTTATGGGGACAACAATAGGGACAGTTATGCAGATAGCGATTATCGCTATGATGAGGAATTTGGCTTAGACGGCATTGATAGTAGCGAGCATCTTAGCAGCCAGCAAATCGATATGCCGGTGGATGCGCAGTGGGATGATATCTATAGCTATGAATCTTCGGCGGCCACGGGCATTGATAGCGAAGATAGTCAGGATGACTATAAGCTTGCTACGCAAGGAAACATTCAAGATTATGTCCGTTGGCAACTGAATTTAAGACGGCTCTCCACCATTGATATGCTGATGGCGGAGTATCTGATTGATAGCATGGACGAGCGTGGTTTTATCACATTATCAAATGATGAGCTATTTCAAAGTTTTGATACCATGTTGTCATTTTATCAAGTTGAAAATGTGGACTTGGCGCTAGAAGACATTGAGCTTGTGGTTAAGCAAATACAAAACTGCGAGCCACTGGGCGTTGGCGCGAGAAATTTGGCAGAATGCTTGCTGATTCAGCTCAATAAATTGCCGAGTGATACCCCCTCTTGGCAAGCAGCCAAGCAAATCTTGATGCATTCAGAATTTTTTGCCAACAATAACATCAATGCGCTGCTTAAATCATCCAATCTCGACGTCTCTGAGATTCAGCCTGCGCTTGCCTTATTGCGCACATTAAACCCCAATCCTGCACTGTCTTATGAAAAATCACAGCGCCAGCTAGATAAAGGCATTGAAAGCTACGACATTCCTGATGTCATTGTGGTGCAGCGTGGACAGCATTGGGAAGTCAGCTTAAACCCAGAAACCTTGCCAAAACTGCGTATTAACCAAGTGTATGCCAAGCTTGTCAGTCGCAATGACAACAGCGAGCAAGGCGTCTATCTAAAAGAGCAGTTGTATGATGCGCGGCTGTTTATCCGTAGTATCGAAGAGCGTAATCAAAATCTACTAAAAGTTGCAACCTGTATCGTCAAACGTCAGCAGGCTTTTTTTGAGCAAGGCGTTATGGCAATGCAGCCGATGGTACTCAAAGATGTGGCAGATGAAGTCGGCTTGCATGAGTCAACCGTTTCTCGTATCACTACCAGCAAAACCATTGTTACCCCCAAAGGGCTATTTAGCCTAAAATATTTCTTTTCAAGTCAAGTCAGTAGTGATGAGGGGGAAGGCGTTTCTTCAACCGCTATCAGCGCGATGATCAAGCAAATGATTGAAGCAGAAGACCCCAAAAAACCGCTATCTGATAGTAGTATTATGAAGAGCCTGCAAGATAAAGGTATTGATATTGCCCGCCGTACCGTGACCAAATACCGAGAAGGTATGAACATCGGTTCTTCTACGCAGCGTAAATTGCGGTTTTGACCGCAATGTTGTGATTAGAGGGTCAGTCAAAATCTTTTCTAGCTGAATTTTTAAATTTAACTAAGCCGTCAAATATAACTAAATTTTCAAATATAATTAAATTTTCAAATTTAACTCAACTCTCGAACTGTTAACAAATCTCTTGGTATTTTGCTAAACACCAATGGTTGATGGCATGCCCACCTTTTTGCATAATGGATTCATAAGGGATAAACCTTTTACGCAATAACGTGGCTTAGCAATAATTGCTCAATAGCAACTATTTTTACTCCCAGTTATTTGAAGTGATGTAAACCAAAATGATATAAACCAAGTTGCCAAGCTTTTTTGGCAACTTATCTTGGTACACAGGTATGCTTGAAAACTATAATTTGATTTTACTTTTTTTAGGGTTGGCGTTTTTAATCGGGGCATTCTTTCCTGTGCTACCACGCAAGCTTTCGATATCCTTGCCTATGATACAAATTACCTTTGGCGCACTGCTAGGGTATTTTTTTATGGGGCTGCCTAGAATTAATCCGCTTAATTATGGCGTTCCTATTGAAAAAGTTACAGAAGTGGTGGTGCTGATTTCGTTGGTCGGTTGTGGTATCAAGCTTGATACTCCGCTCAATTGGAAAACTTGGCAACCAACCTTGAGGTTGTTAGTAATTGTAATGCCAGTGGGTATCGCCGCGATGGCATTGATGGGGCATTATATTTTTGGACTGAGTATGGCGGCAGCTATTTTACTCGGTGCGGTGCTAGCGCCAACCGACCCTGTGCTAGCGGCAAGCATCCAAGTCGGTCCACCCAACTCCGAACGACAAGAAGATGTGACCCGATTTACCCTCACCTCAGAAGCGGGTCTCAATGATGGACTGGCATTTCCGTTCGTGTATTTAGCGATAGCCATTGCTACGGCAGTGTCTCTCAATCAGGGTTTTGGTGCAGAAGATTGGCTGCATTGGTTGGGTTATGATGTGTTATGGCGAATCATTGCAGGGGTGGCGGCGGGTTACTGTGTCGGTAAGTTTTTGGCAAACTGGCTCTTTACCAAGGCATATCCCGATAAAGTCGAGCAAAGTTATATGGTGTTAGCCTTGATGTTACTGGCTTATAGCATTACAGAGTTCGTGCATGGTTATGGTTTTATTGCCGTATTTGTCGCCGCGTTAACCCTTCGGCGCTCAGAATGTGAACATGAATATCATGAAGGCTTGCATGATTTTGCTGAGCAAATTGAAGGTTTGCTGATGTCGCTCGTGATGGTATTCTTGGGACTATTGGTGGGTCAAGCGTTGGCGAGTGATGTTACCCTTAGCTGGCAAGTGTATGTGGTATGTTTGGCGTTTATATTTTTGATACGTCCCATCGTAGGTTATTTTAGCCTAGGTAAACTGGGGATGAGTCGCAATGAACGCTGGGTAACGGCAGGACTTGGCATTCGCGGGATTGGTACATTGTATTATATCGCCTATGCGATGAATAAAGGCGTATTTACCAATGATGAAGCGCTAAAAATTTGGGTAATTTGTGTGGTAATGATTGCAATGTCGGTGTTTTTACATGGGCTAACCGCCAACCGTTTATTAGCCATGACCAAAAATTAGTGCAACGCAAAAACAAAAAAGCGGGTAAGTTACCCGCTTTTTTTACGCTGATATAATTAGCCACCACCCACCGCTTGCACCACTTCAATGTTCATACCATCTTGCAAGGTGACATTTGCCAATTGGCTTTTTGGAATCAATTCACCGTTGATTTCAACAGCGAAACGACCTTGGGTTTGCCCCATTTCATCCAATAGTTGTAAGAGATTTTGATGTAACGTTTGTTTGACGTCACCATTTAAAGTCACTTGTGGCATTATTTTGCTTCCTGTTTTGTTACGCTTTCTGTCATGGTTAAATAGGGTTAAACTGATGAAGTGTGCTTAGTAACACTGATAGCAAGCCAAATCCATGCGATAATAAACAGCGTGCCGCCAATCGGGGTAATGGCGCCGAGCCAACGTGGCATACCCAAAGCCATCAAATACAGCGAACCTGTAAAAATCACAATACCCAGTTGCATCACCCACGCGATAGTAGGGGAGATGAGGTTTAGACGCAATAACATACCCACAATCAATAACCCAAGCGCGTGATAAAAAAAGTATTGCGTACCTGTCTGCCACCAAGCCATCTGCTCGGCTGACAAACGCGGTTTAAGCCCATGTGCGGCAAACGCCCCACAGGCGACCGCCAATGCCATATTTATTGCGCCAACACTTAACCAATTCATGACGTTTAATCCAACTGCAAATGGGTATTGGCTAGCATGGCTTCTTTGATTTTATCCATGGCATTTTTTTCAATTTGGCGTACCCGTTCCGCTGAGATATTATACTCCGCCGCCAACTCGTGCAAGGTCGCTTTTTGCTCATTGAGCCAGCGCTGCTGTACGATATCCCGCGAACGATCGTCCAAGTCTTCCATCGCTTCCATCAGGGCTGAATTGTTATTTTCTTCCCAATCAGCATCTTCTACCATATCAGCTGGGTCAGCCGCATCTTCTAAAAAATACTGCGGTGCATAGCGACCTTCATCTTCATCATCACTTTGTGCTTCAAACGATGCATCATACGAAGTCAGACGGCTTTCCATCTCTAGCACTTGTTTGACGGTAACATTTAAGTCTTTGGCAATCGCTTCAGCTTCTTCGAGCGTTAACTGGTTATTGGTTTTTTTCAGTGAGCGCAAGTTAAAAAACAGCTTGCGGTGCGCTTTGGTGGTCGCGACTTTGACGATACGCCAGTTGCGAATCACAAACTCATGAATTTCAGCTTTGATCCAATGCACAGCAAAAGACACCAAACGCACGCCTTTATTTGGGTCAAAACGTTTCACCGCTTTCATCAAGCCGACATTGCCTTCTTGAATCAAATCGCCTTGTGGCAAGCCATAACCAGAATAACTGCGCGCAATGTGAATCACAAATCGCAGATGCGACATAACCAGCAGCCGGGCCGCTTCTACATCCCCTTCATCAGTATAGCGATGCGCTAGCTCCTGTTCTTGCTCTGCCGTCAAAATAGGAATTTGATGAACCGCGTTGATATAAGCGCCTAAATTCACCCCAGGGGCAGATAACGCAGTCGGCATGGTAGGAACAAGGGCATTGGTCATGGCTTTCTTTTGACGGGGTCGCGATGCAGTTTTTCGTGGTTTTCCAGCAAACTCATCGTCATAGTCGTCGTCATCCTCGTCCACCAACTCATCATAGTCATCATAACTATCAGGGAGCTGTGCAAGGTCGATATCGTCGTCGCCTAAGCTATCAAAGTCTGGCTCGTCAAATTCATCGAGTTCGTCGTCGTCGATGTCATCAAATGCAACGTGTGGATTGTCATCGAGCTTGGTCGATTTTTTTGCGTTGGCAGTCTTTTTTATTGTCGTTGTTTTGGTCTTTGTAGCCATGAAATAGCCTGTCAATTGTCCTTTAATTTCTGTTATTTAGTATGCCTTAAAGCCAGCTTTTTTGTAAGAGGCGTTTAGCAATTTTTGGTTATGATCGAGTGAAAGATTGTGTCTGTTGTATTTTCAGACGGTGTGATTGATGTATGCTGTACCAGTGTATATCCGGCATGCTGACAAAAAGCTGCGATGTCACGCTTGCTGTTAGGATCGGTTGCGGTAACATACACCGCATGACCTAACGCGGTCTTTTTCAGTGCCATTTTAAGTTTAAGCAGCGGCATCGGGCAGGCGAGCCCTTTACCATCCACATAGTGCTCAATTTGAGTATTGATGTGGATATCGTTATGTTCGCCTGAGTGAAACAACCCCCAATCTTGGCAAAAGGCGTCATCCGATAGTAAGGCAGGATTTAGCGTAATCTGAGAAGAATCCGTCATGGTAATAAAATCGCTACTGGAAAATTCAAAGTGTGTTAGATGGTTATTATAGGATAAATTACAAGTGTAGACGATTGAGATAAATCAAAGTTAGCATTATGTTTTTGAAAATCTAACCTTTATCCTGCCCTTAGTAGTCGGTAGATTGTAGCAAGATATCATTACAAAATTTGGCTTTTTAAAGCTGCTGAAATTTGTATATTGAGCAATATTATTTAGCATTTATCTTTTTTTAAACACCATTTTTTTAAACCTCATTCTAAGCTAATTCGCTGTCAAAGGTCGCGCATGCCCATCAATCCACTTGCTAGTTATTTATCTGCTAGTTATTTATTAAGAAAAACGCCTGTAGTGGCTGTATTAAGTACCCTATCAACTGGCGTGCTTGCTGTCGATAACTTCTCCTATCAAAGTGCGCCTGCTTTTAATCCAGTCATGATTGCAAGTGCTGAGCCTACCAAGGTCAATAGCCAATTAGCCTCTATGGACAATGGGCAAGCGCTCATCGATACCGAGCAAAATCGCCAAGTCGGTGAGTGGGCGCTTCGACAAATCAACGGCAATGCAGCGCTGATAAAAGACCCTTGGTTGCAGCAATCGCTTGAACAAATTGTGTGGCAAATCAATGCGGTGGCAGGTCTCAATGCACCCATGGGGCTGGTGATTATCAATGACAAGCAAATCAATGCCTTTGCAGTACCGTCTGGACTTATCGGCATCAATGTCGGTTTGTTGGATAAAGCCAAAAGTCTGGATGAAATAGTGAGCGTCGTCGCGCATGAGATTGCTCATGTCAGC
>Ga0316228_1002218_pt1 | contig 17612 bp, 13 predicted proteins | sample TBH18021metaG_FD_206005 | JGI IMG/M metagenome (GOLD analysis project Ga0316228, IMG submission 206005) | Freshwater microbial communities from Trout Bog Lake, Wisconsin, USA - TBH18021 | ecosystem: Environmental > Aquatic > Freshwater > Lake > Hypolimnion/Profundal zone | place: USA: Wisconsin... | reverse complement strand
ACTTTTTTCGCTGCGAATTCTTGGTTTTTTCGTAATTGGGCTAATGGCTTTCGTTTTATTCAGAATTTTGAAACGCATATTTTCACCAGTACCCAGCTTCATTGGCGCCACTATTGGAATTATGTATATACAAAAAGGCGTTGCTTTTATTAGCTATGACTTTACCCAAATACTCACTTTATTCGCACTGATCTCGATTTACTTTCTTATTCTCGCATCAGAGCATTTAAGGGCAACAGGCCTTAGCCAAAATCATACTCAAAAGCGCTTCCTGCTCGAAAAGTATTTTCTATTGTCCGGCTTTTTTGCATGCTGCTGCTTTCTAGTAAAACAAAGTAATGGCACCTTTATTTCAATTGGCGTTTTCCTTGCATTTTTGTACACGCTCAGCAATAAAGGGCTCAACAAGAAGAGTCTACTTATCAACTGGGCCTCATTTGCAATTGGTGCCCTAACCCCAGCCATACTTGTTCTGGTGTACCTAACGATGAATGGAGCGCTTGAGGATTTTTTTTCGCAAATTTTATTTAACTCGATCTCCGCCAAAGGTGGATTGACGAGCATTCTAAGTGGGTGGGTGAGAGGTGTCTTTACCGCTGTACTAGGGCATCAACTATTAGAAATTTTGTATAAATTTATACCAATTTTTCTGATTTCTAGAGCGCTATTACTTCTCCTAGGTATGAATTCTTCTTGCAAAAGAGCTCTAGCAAGGTATAACTTTCAACTACGTGAGTTAACATGCCTACTTGTCTTTGCTTTGCTTTATATATTTGTTATAGCATCGGCATGGAATAATGATCCGACCCTCAGGAGACTATTCTTCGAAAAGGGAATGCACCTTACAAACTACATCATCCCTCTTAGCATTTCTTGGATTGGTCTATGTTTATTGATTGGCATTGCTGGGAGAATAATATCAAAGGTAAAAATACTTTCTGAAACAAGCATCATTCTTGCACTGGGCGCTCTAGGCCTTACCTTTGGAAATGGCACGTCTGCCGGACTCTCTGAGATAAGTGCGTTTATAGCATTAAGCTGGTGTACCGCCTGGGCAATACAACGAAACTCAATTCCATTTCTTGGTGTGGGGCTTGTCTTCTACACTTCCTTGCTCTTAGCAACCGCTCTATGTTACACAAAATTTGATAAACCATACTCATGGTGGGGAACCTCAGAAGGCGACGCTAGAACAGCAACCTTGAAAATGGAAAACCCAATTTTAGGCGGGATTTACCTTAATAAGAATACCTTCTCGAACTATATTGCCATTACAGAAGCTCTAAAAGAGAGCGCGAAGAATGGTGAAGTTTTCTCATTTCCAAATATTCCAATCGTTTACCTGTTAGCAAATCAATTGCCAGCCTCCAAGGCTGTTATTGGCTGGTTTGACTTCTTAAACGACCGAGATGCGGTGGCTGAGGCTGAGAGAATCTCGTCATACCCTCCGGATATTATTGCTTATTTACAACTTCCAGCTGAAGCCTTAGATGCACATGAAAAGCTTTTCAGAGGAGGATTACCATTAGGGCAGAGAAAAATCATTGATTTTATTGATCGCAGCTGCCTAGCGGAAAATGGTTACACCATCATATTAAAGCGATCCATTTCGCCAACATCTACGATTTTTATATGCAAAAGAACTCTAACCAATTAATCCCGAGCACTTTGGCACTTCAGATCTCATATACGCGCTTATTAAGCATCAAATATTTTCTCTAAATAAATTAGCCGGCTATTTTCCTTGGATAGGATTAGCGTGAATTAATACTGGGCTACCGTGGACTTACTCCGATCTTAATTTAGCTTTCTACATTCAAGCGTCACAAAAGAGGTTGACATCCTATCTAGAATCTCTTTGTTCAATTGGCCACCAGTAAGCTGCGACCTCAGACTTTTACCGCTATCTATAATGATGAAATTTTCGTCTTCATAGAAAAAGTTTGCACGACCATTCGGCAAACTTGTACACTCATCTCTTTCAACATAAAGATATATTTTCCGATCGAGAAAATTATCAAAATATCTATCACCTTCAATTTTCCTGCCTTGCCAACCTTCTGTTATCCACTTTGCACCAATCAAGGCTGGAAATGTATTTGGAAATTTACTTTTTAAGACGGGTAACAATAACTTATTATTTAAATCAAGGTTTTTCATCTTGCCATGACTTAATAGATGATTTGGCGAAATCAAAGTTGAGGTTTTCTTATAGTTGGCAACATACGAAACTCCATTAAGAATTATCACGGTAGAAATCGCTACCGCTATATAGTTTCCATGGCCATCACCACCAATCCTTGGAAACTGTCCCACTCTATAACAAGCTTTAAAAAAGTAGACATATAACAAGGGTAACAAAAAAATATACATTTTCATGTACCCATAATTATTTAACGGACTGACCTGGTAGATATAGATTACAAAAAACGCTGTCAGCACATAGGCGCTAATATTTAGGAGGGATAGATATCTATTTTTATCACTCTTGATATCTAAGATTAGTATTAATCCAATAAGTGCAGACGAAAGTGAGGCCACAATAATGCCCAACCTTGACCTCTCAAACGCATTTCCACCATTAAAACTATTTATACCTTCATAGATATTATTTAAGCCTAATATTTCATTTACCGCGGCCCAATATGGCTGCGGATATCCATTGCCACCCTCTTCAGTGATTTGCTTGATGCTGATCACCAGCCAATCATAGATAAATTGGCATGGCAGCACTAAAGCTATCGCTATAACAAGGCATCCCAAGAGCATCGTATATAGCTTAAAGTTTATTTTTTTTCTTAAAAAAAGATCTGCCAAAAAATAAATACCCATCAATGGAATGAATGCAAACAACAATCCCTCACCATAACTAACCAATATCGATGCCAAGACTAGCGAAACCAAAAAATATTGCTTTAAGGAGTCTCGGCTTTTGTCAAACTTCCAAAGTTGAGCTTGAGCCACAAGAAGGTATAAGAGCGCATATAGACATAATGAATAAGAGTTGCCATAAAAACCCTCGTACCAGAGATTTAGTAAGTTAGCGTTAAAAATTATCCCAATAGATCCAAAAATTGATGCAATGAGTGAAAGAGAAAAATACTCTTTAAGCCAATAAAAAATAATTCCACCTAAAAAAATCTGTGGGATTAACATCGATGTAAAGGCGACCCTATAGATATGGTCCAATCCATTAAGGGTCACATATAAGGACTGAAAGGTCACTAAGCCCCAACGGTAAAAATATAAAAAAGGCCAATCCATTGTTGCATTTGTATAGCTAGTAATCTCGCCAACCCTCATTCCCATAAAGTCAGGAATAGCTAAATTGGCTATGCTCCATGTTCCGCCATCCAAAAGGAATTGAGCCATGCGCGAATAAAGAGCGGCATCTGGACCCACTCTAATTGGGGTGCTAGATAAAGCATCCCAAATACCATCATGCGATGAGGGACTCGTTAAGATAAGAGCTAGAGGTAGGACAATAATTGTTAAGTAAAACAATCCTCCATGAAAAATATGGCGAATATTTTTCTGAAAATGAACTCTCCAATCGCCACCCCTAATTTCCACACAATGCAATATTGCCTTAGGAACAAAAAATAGTGCCGGCAAAAATAAAAGGATGCTCACTGAATAATTAAAAGCAATCACATATGCACCCATCAGGGATAAAATCATATATCCCATTAATGGACCAAATAACCACAAATACTCATTTACCTTAAAATATTTTGAGTTGAAACACTTGGCAGGGTAAAAACCAATTAAGAGTAGGAAACCGTATACGATTAATGCATATCTATAGGCTGGATTTGCGTAGATAGCAATCGCCTGAACGACCAGCAGAAAAAAAATCCATGGCTTGGAGATCGAAAGTGGATCAAATGAAAAACTTCTTTGTTTCTTCAATATAAAAAATAGTGCTAATGCAAGAAACACTCCGCCTTTTGCAATGAAAGTTAAAACACTAGCAATGTCGCGAGGATAGTTTCGCAGGGCCGATCCAATTAGCGAGTGATAATTTGTTTTTTTAAAGTTAATGTTTTTTAACTCACCAGAATAATTCCGGGTTGAATCAAATCCCGATCCAATAAGAAATTCTTCAGCTGAAAAAATAATATCAGGCGATTGAATTAATGTTTCTTTTCCATCAAAAACTATTCGAATAAATTCCTTTGTTAGGGCCTCAACCTTTATGTGGTGCAACTGCCCTACTTTTAATGTGTTAGTCAGTTGAACAACTGAATATTTTTCCTTTCCCGTATAATTTGAAACAATTAAGGCAAGCGAAAGGCCGCTTTGCTCCAACCTTATCCCCAAATTATATGGGGCAGATTGAAATAAATTTTCATGACTCGGGACATATTTCCCAAGAAATTTGAAATCTACTAAAAAATATGCGCTCTTATTTTTTATCAACCCCCCTAATCTGATCGGAAATTGGCTCGGATTGGCACCATCTAAATTAAAACTTTCTATATCACTTGTTTCCTGTATTTTGGATGACAGGCGGTCAATATTCTTGAAGTTTAATATTTCATTGTTTAAAAAAAATATTCCTAAAATTGCAACAAATAGGGCAAAAACTTTTAAATAACGTCTTCGGTGAAATAAAAAGTTCATCTCTTAACTACTGCGCCCTATCTTCAATTCTCAGATTTTGAGAAATTAATTCGCTCTTTTTCAACTACGATAGGTCTATTCTGAATATATGTATGAATGGAGCCAATGTACTCACCAAGAACGCCAATAAAAAATAGTAGAACGCCGAATAAAAAGAAAAGTCCAATAATTGCAGGGGCGCTTCCCAGAGGGAATGAATCCCAAAATATTAATTTCATAACTAAAAAATAAAAAGCCACAAATATACTTATTGCACCCAATAAAAAACCTGTCAGCGCTGCAATCCTAATTGGAACTTTTGAGTGGCTAACCATTCCCAACATGGCAATGTCAAATAATGTATAGAAATTATTCTTTGTAATTCCGCCCAATCTTCTTGGCTGTACAAATGAAATCGTTTTAATTGGGTAACCTAATTCACAGATAAGCCCCCTTAAAAATGGATAGGGATCATTAATCTTTCTGAGATCATTTAGTACCCCCTGATCGTACAAACCAAAGCCTGTTGAGTCCCTGATGATTTTGACGTCAGAAATCTGATCTATAAAACGATAGTAAGTTTTTCGTAAAAAATGCATCAGCGGACTACTCATGCTGACTGGTTTTACAGCCATAACGAGCTTCCAGCCCTTCTCCCACTCTGAAATAAACTGGGGAATCATCTCAGGCGGATCCTGAAAATCTGATGCTAGATAGATAGTTGCAACTCCAGAGCTCTGTAAAATCCCATAATATGGGGATCTAATATGTCCAAAATTTCTAGCATTAAAAATAGCTTTAATCCTAGTATCTTTGCGAGCGAGCTCCCGGATTTTCTCCTGCGTTCCATCAGTAGAGCAATTGTCTATCACCACAATCTCAAATTCATACTTTTCCAACGCGCTAATGACCTCATTAATTCGAAGTAACAATAGTTCAATATTTTCGATTTCATTGAATGTTGGAGTAACAATTGATATTAATTTCTTATTCATATCTACCTTGGCGTTGCGATAGTAATTATATTTCCGAGCTTAAGGCCGATAGTAAAGTTAAAAATTGTAGGAATCGAATTAATCTTGATTCCAAATGCCCATAGTAAATGTTTCAGCAAGAAGCCAAACTCAAAATAATTGGTTGATCTCTCTATCGAATCAACGCTATAACCTGATTTTTCAAGTAGGGCCGTGATAGATCTTGGGCTATAAATTTGAGGATGTTGCAAACAAAATGCTGGCCATCTCCATCCCACCACTTTCCTCAAAAGCGATTGTTCATTATGTGTTACCAATAGTAACTTTGCGCCAGGAACTAATTTACCCCTCAATTCATTCAGCGTGGCAACAGGATCTAACAGATGATCTAAAACCTGAATCATTACTGCAACGCTAGAGCTGTTATTTGGAATCATTGCGAATCCAAACATGTCCTCAATAATCTGATGAGGATGTCCATCCACGGTAGATGCTAGTTTGCCGGCTACAGCTTTATTTGGCTCACATAACCAGTACTTATTGAATTTCCCATCCCTACTACAATTTTTAGTAAAAATACCTATATCAGGTCCAACTTCTATGTAACCACCCTCTAACGATGAAAACTTCTGTAGCCGCTTAAAGTACCCTCTTTGAGTTTTTATTAATGCGTCCATTGGAACTAAATCCATATTGGGTGCCATCTGCCCGTATAACTCGCTAAGCTCGGACTCTTGGTAAAAAACTGGCGCATATAAGAGACTGCAATCTGAGCAGCGTGCATATGAGAAGAATATTTTCTCTTTAAAAAAACCATTCCAGTATGGGACCAAACTCTCGTAATCCAGGCTTTCGCCCTTTCTTAGTGAGCTAATCTCAATTTTATGTTTTGCATCATTTTTGCAGATGGGGCATTTTCTAGTGAGATAGGAGTTTGAATTCATTTGGAACCCTTATAAGCCGGCTTGAATGTTACTAAGTTATGCCAAAAATAGCTGGTAACGATAATAAAAACTGAAAATAGGGTTTGCGCAATAATCGGATTCATCTCTAAAACTTCAACCAGTGTCGGCAGGCAAATTAAATTTAACAAGAAATAGAACGCATGAAATACAAAAAATTTTGTGTACTCTGCATGTAAGTTTCCCTGAGTTTTAAAAACAAAATACTTATTACTAACAAATGAGAAGGTGATACATATCACCTGCGAAATAATAAGTACGCCAAGGTAACCAAGACCCATTGGCTCAAGCAATAGATACAATAATGGGTAAACAGATAGCCCCACTATGGTATTCACCCCCCCGGCAATAAGAAAGCGAATTTTCTTTGATTGCCGAGCTAACTCCACGACTCGTAAATTATTTAATTTAATCATCAGCCGGGGATTCGATAATCATGTTTTCCCTAAGCACTTCGCGCGAAAGAAATGGTGAGAGATCTTCTAATGGAGGGGAAGTAATGCGCCCATCAGGGTGCTGCTTTGCCCCTAACTTAGGTGCAAACACAACATTTTCATCTATCATAATTTCACAAACCGCAGGTCCCTCACATTCAAGTGTTGCCCTAATAGCATCGCTTAATTCCTCATGCTTTTCTGCCTTACGATATGGCAGATCGAATGCTCCACTCAATTTTTCAAAATTAGGGAATGTGACGCCACTTTTTGGCCCCCCTCCCACTTCAACACCATTAAAGAAATTACGATGAGTTTGAAATATCGAAACATACCCACTATTATTTAAGATAAATATTTTTATAGGGTATTTATTGCCCGAAATTGTCTGCAGTTCCTGTAGATTCATCATAATGCTTCCATCGCCTGCTAGACACACAATCGATTTGCCACCTGATCCTTTGTGAGCCCCTATAGATGCCGGAAGATCGTATCCCATGGTCGCACAACCAGAATTTGTCCACAGTCTTTGTCCCGGCTTTAGGTTGGCAGCCTGAAAACTCACTACACACGCGCTCCCATTACCCGCAACAATTATTTGGTCTTCTTTTAGCTGTTTAAAAAGAGCATCAACAAAACAGTATGGGTTCACCTTTTCGTTTTCCCAATATTCTGGCAACACAATTGGGAACCGCCTATTTCGCTCTAGACTCCACTCCATCCACTCTTTATGATCCTGCGTCCTTCCAGGATAGGGTAAATCAATCAGGGCAGGCATTAAATCTTTCAGGTCAGCATGGACTGGCATTTCAGATTTAACTGTAGGTTTTTGCAACTCAAGCTCATCAATATCAACCCAAATCTTATATGCCTCCCTTGCAAATGAGTTCCAGTTATAGCTGACTTGGCGAATATTTAGGCGGCTTCCAAGAATCAAAATTAAATCGGCGTTTTGCGTTACAAAGTTTCCGCCTCGGTCGCCAACTGTCCCAGGCCTACCCGCATAATTGGGATGATCATTCCATATGACGTCATGTGCATTCCATCCAGTCACCACTGGAATATCTAATTTTCTAACGAGCTCCAAAAAAGCGTCATGCTGGCCACTGAGTCGTACGCCGCCCCCTGCAAAAATTATAGGTCTCTTGGCTTTTTGAATTTTTTGTAAAATATCCTGAGCAACTTGCGCAAGATCTTTTTTCACCCATGACTCATTCAATTCAGACGGATCGAATCCACGCAAGGAAGCGGGATCAATCTGAGCTCCCTGAACATTTAGCGGAATATCAAGCCAACATGGGCCTGGCCTACCTGAGGATGCTAAATAGAAGGCCTTTTCCAACTCATAACGAATATCTTGCGGATCGGTAACCATCGTACAATATTTTGTAACAGGCCGCACCAACTCTTCAATATCAAGTTCTTGATCGCCGTACTGCCTTAATGGCAGTCCCGTACTACGAACAGTGGTTTCCCATTTAACTTGACCAGAAATAACTACCATACCAATTGAATCTACGAATGCACCATACACACCAGTAATTGCGTTCGTACCGCCTGGGCCAGAAGTAACATTTACCACTGGCATCTTATTCGTCAGTCTGTAATATGACTCTGCCGCGATTGAACATGCCTGCTCATGATGGTTGAAGATACATTCCAATTCTTTATGCGTACCAAATGAATGATTGAGATGCATTGCACCCCCTCCGGTAACCATAAAAATATGCTTGGTTCCTAATTCAACTACCTTGTTTGCAACATAATCTGACAGCTTCATATTCCCTAACCTTTCCATCCATTCCACATGGCCGTTCTGATAATTGCCTCATCTAATGAAACGGTTCTTTTAACACCCAACTCTTTGTGAGCAAGATCTGTATTTGGCACATAAATGCCTGGATTCCAGCCCATATCTGGCTTAGCCATGATTTCATACTCCCCAGACCCCACCAAAGAAGAGACTTTTTTTGCCAATTCACCCACAGAAATTGACTCGTCTGAACCAACATTTAACGGGGGCAGATGACGCTTATCTGCCAGCATCTTAAATAACCATATAGTTAAATCTGAGGCATACAAATAAGACCGGCATGGCAAACCATCTCCATTAACAACGACCTTCTTCATAAGCATTGCATCACGAATAAAATTGCCTGCTGCAAAATGGATTCCTAAAGAAAGGTATGGTCCCAGTAGAGCAAAGATTCTTGCTATTGAAACTTTCAATCCAAATTGCTTCATATATATAGCGCAGAGCATTTCAGCAGCTCTTTTGGCCTCGGCGTACGTCGCCCTTGCATCAACACAATTTGGGCCGCCAAGCCAGCTCTCAGGCACATTCTTCATCTCCCAGGGCTGCTGCCCATATACCGCCCCAGAACTTAAAAATAAAACGTTTTTTATATCCTTCTCTACTGCAAAATCTAACGCCCTCTTGGTTCCTTGTAGAACCGTATTAAACATCTGTAGCGGATTATTCTCATTTAAGTCTGCACTAGCATCGGTAGCAGCATGAATAAGATGGGAGTAACTTTCCGCGGGTGAAATAAAACTCGATACATCTCCCTCGATAAAATTAAATAATTCATAGTCAGCTAAATGCGTTGCCTTGCTTTTGAAATTAACAATACTTCTCGTCAAAATAGTCGCGCGAATATTTGTGTTTAGAGTTAAATTTGAATATCTAATTGCCTCAAGCATCCAGCAACCAATAAATCCTGTGCCACCCGTTATAAATATATTTGCAGAAGATAGCTCCTTGAGCTCTCTTTCGCACGAGTCGACTATGTGTTGCAAATCTTGCTGTAGATTCCAATTGTTACTCATTAATTTTCCCCCGAATAATTAAATCTGAGACGAAAAGATCATGAGCATTAAATGAGATATCACTTGGCCCTAGGGCAATTTTTGAATCATATCCACCAGCAAAAAAAGCAAAATCAATGCCTGCTGATATAGCAGTGTTCTTATCTATCAAGCTATCGCCGACATAAAGAATTTCATTAGGATTAATCCTGATCTCATTGATGACATGCATTAATGGCAATGGATCGGGCTTTCTTTTGGCTAACGTGTCCCCACCAACTACGACATCAAAATATGAGTCTAAGTTAACCTCGTTCAGCACTTTTTTGCAAAGATGTTCAGGCTTATTGCTACAAATTGCCAAAGTAATATTGCGAGACTTGAATGCTTTTAGCATTTCAATAACGCCAGGATAGATGCTATTGAGTGGGGTGGGTAATTCAAAATAACGCCTCCGAAATTCCGGAACAAATTGTTCGGCATCTTGTGGGGGAATATCCAATGCATTTCCCACCAAAACAGCGCCCCCCTCACTACTCCAAGACCTATAACAATCAATACCTAATGCATCCTTAGAGCGCTGTTGGCGCATTCCATTCAAAACGTCCGCGACTACCGGGGCGCTATCAATCAGCGTCCCGTCAAGGTCAAACACTATTCCACAATAAGTTGAGATCATATATAGACAGGAGGTATTCCAAAGCAATCAGCGATTGCTTTGGAAGGTTGGCAGCCTAGACTACAAACCTCTTTTGTTGAAGGCCTCAAGCATCGCAGGATCTGATGAATAGGGCGTATCCAAAATGCGTACAGTAATTGGCTCATCTTTTTTGCAATCAGTTAAAAGCTTGTGGCCAAACTTCCCAAGCATCAACTCGCGACTTGAAACCTGACCTTTTTGCAGAGGAATGGCCATGTAATAGTCATCCTCGCTTAAAGTTTGTCCAGCAACCAAATCCCGCTTTGCATACACACCACGAACATATGAGTCTAAGTATGCAACTTCTCTGTCGATAAAATTTCTTCTGTGATTTCCGGAAGTGCCGCACATTTCCTGGGCTTTATGCCAGGCCTTAAACCACGTATCAATTTGGCCAGGCAAAGATGAATATGTTGCAACCTTAAAGCCGTCATCATCAATGTCAATATGGCGTTCAAACGTACGCGCACCTTTGCCGTAAGCAATATACATAGAAGCTGACCAATCATGATATTCATGACATGAATATCCGATGACTAAATCTGGATAGCGATGGCGTAAGTAGTCAATTTGGTTTAACTCACACTCACTATCTTCGTGCGGGTATGCAGCGATGCAGTGATTTAAAGATAGGGTGATGTTTCTAGATGTGAAGAAATGGACAACGTCATCCATATCTTTTTGTGTCATGCCGCCAGTAGAAATAACTACTGGCTTCTTTGTAGTGGCAATTTTTTCTAGTAAGGTCCAGTCGTTATTATCCGCACTAGCCACCTTGATGATTGGCATATCAAACTCAACACACCAATCTACCGACTTCTCATCAAACGGAGTCGACATTGGGATACAGCCACTTTTACGAATGGCATCAACCAATACACCAAAATCCTCCTTAGACATTCTAGTATCAGCAAGGCGCTTAACGTAGCGAATATCCTCACGACCAACGAAGTCCTTATGCACAAAATTATCAATATCTCTAAACTGAAGCTTGATAGCTGCGCGTATGTTATTAAAACGAACTACTTTAGAAAAAGCGCTAATTATTTGTAGGCCACGCTCTAAGCTTCCCTGATGGTTGCTTGCCATCTCCAGCACAAATAAATCTTCAAATATTTCGTTATTAATCATTTTTTTTAATGCCTTAACTTTATTTAGATCACTTCGTTTAATGTATAAATCAGCTACTTTTAATTACCTTGATAAATCTTAATCTGCTCTTGAGATAATTTTTTCATATCCACTTGATTTTGAAAGCCGCGCTGCCACTCTGTAATTTTTTCAATCGCCTGCTCAAGACTCCACTTTGGAGTCCAATTTAAATACTGGCGGGCTTTAGAGCAATCCAACTTCAAAGAATGAGCCTCGTGAGGCTGCTCGCCTTGATCTTGAGTCCAGCTAGCTACCGATCCCCAATTATTAATCAGCAAATTCACGACCTCTTGAACAGACCTTGCATCTTCATCGCGTGGCCCAAAATTCCAACCACCATCAAACTTGGCGCCTTCTTGATAAAGAGCTTGGGCTAACACTAGGTAGCCAGATAAAGGTTCTAAAACATGCTGCCAAGGGCGCGTAGCCAAAGGATTGCGAATCATCAACGATTCTTTCGCTTCAAAGGCTTTAATAGCATCTGGGATCAAGCGATCCTCAGACCAATCGCCGCCGCCAATCACATTACCAGCACGTGCTGATGCAATTGCCACCTTATGTTTGGGATATTTTTCGGGGGAGAAATAGGACTGGCGATAAGCACTGGTGACTAATTCAGCGCAGCCCTTGCTATTACTATAGGGATCATGGCCACCCATAGGTTCATTTTCACGATAGCCCCAAGCCCACTCTTTGTTTTCATAACATTTATCTGTCGTAACAATGACTACAGCTCGGACACAATCTAAATTACGAATTGACTCGAGTACATGAACTGTACCCATAACATTGGTGGCATAGGTCTCTACTGGATTGACATACGAATAACGCACCAAGGGTTGAGCTGCCATGTGAATCACAATTTCCGGCTTAGAATCCGTCATCGCCGTTTGTAATTTTTCTAAGTCGCGAATATCAGCAATATGTGATTGCTCAAGATCGCCTTCCACCTTGGCAACGTCAAAAAAGTTTAGGGAAGTATTTGGGGCTAATGCATAGCCCGTGACTTTAGCCCCCATTGAAGCAAGCCACAGAGATAGCCAGCCACCCTTAAATCCAGTATGGCCAGTTAAGAAGACGCGCTTACCATTCCAAAAATTTGGATCAACTATTGCTAACTTGGAGGCGGCTGATTGCAGCATTCTTATGCCCAGGTCTTCCAAGGCGCCTTACCGCTGGCCCACAATTCTTCAAGATGTTGCTTGTCACGCAAGGTATCCATGGGCTGCCAAAAACCATTATGAGTAAAGGCCTCTAATTGACCAGAGGTTGCCAATGCCTCCAATGGCTTGCGCTCCCAAATTGCGCTGTCATTCTCAATGAGATTAATGACCTTTGGAGAGAGTACAAAGAAACCGCCATTAATGTACATGCCATCGCCATGGGGTTTTTCTACAAAACTTTTGACTGAGGTGCCATCCATATCCAGCGCACCAAATCGACCTGGAGGCTGCACTGCAGTTACCGTCGCTTGCTTGCCATGCGCCTTATGAAAGGCGATGAGCTTGGTCAGATCCACATCACCCACACCATCGCCGTAAGTGAAACAAAAGTCTTCGTCACCTAAGTATTTGCTGACGCGCTTTAGACGACCACCGGTAAGGGTATTTTCACCCGTATCAATTAAGGTAATTTTCCAAGGCTCAGCATATTGCTGATGGATCTGCATTGCATTGTTATTAGCCATATCAAAAGTGACGTCTGACATATGCAAGAAGTAGTTCGCAAAATACTCCTTGATCATGTAGCCCTTATAGCCACAACAGATCACAAATTCATTCACGCCATGAGCAGAGTACATCTTCATGATGTGCCACAGAATGGGCTTTCCACCCACCTCCACCATGGGCTTTGGACGGGAAGAGGTTTCCTCTGCAATTCTGGTGCCTAAGCCACCAGCCAATATGACTGCTTTCATTTTTATAAAAATTCCAATTAGAACAGTAAATTATACATTTAATAATCAATAAATTAAGCGCGGAAAAGACCCTAGTTTACATAGATTATTCTTGGGTACTTCCTGAATAAACTCATTAAAAAAATAATCAACAATGAAAAATTAAATAATGGCCTAATAATGGACCCAATTGACAAGAAAAACCTTGGATTATTAATATAAAAATTTCCACCTAAATATGAGTATATATATGGATAATTTAATTCTATAAAATATATCCAATCCACTGGAAGCGCATAAATTAATAGAATAAAAAAAAGTAATTTTTTGTATTCCTTAATTTGCAACAAGTAGGGAATCAAAACAATATAAATAATGAGAATATAACCCCCAGTGCTAATGGAGAAATTCGTTAATATAATAATACTAGCAATTAACAACTCTAAAGGTGTTGTTTTTTTTAATAAAACAGTACAAAGTAGAAATAATACTGAAATATAGTTAATTAACTTAAGTAGCGAAAACCAGAACGTATATCTAGAACCCTCACCAAAGTTAATTAATGCCTTAATAGTGCTTAGGGCTGCAATTGAATGGGGAAGCGCAACCACTCCCTCGACCGATAAAGTAGTATTTTTTGAAAAGGACAAATATGCTTTAAAAAAATCAATGAAATTAATGCCAGCAAAAAGACCAGAAACAAAAAATATTGCTGCCGTAATTAGTATTGATCGTATCAATTCCCCTTTGTTGAACTGATGAATATTGAGATATTGAATCAATAAAATAGCAAAGTAGGGTTTGACATTGATCAGTAAGCCCAAAAAAATAGCTTTTAGCCAGGGATTGGATGCATTTAAGTAAAGGGCTAAGAACAGCAAAGCCAAGAAGATCAGATTTCCTCGCTCAAGCCCAAAGAGCACCGGCACACTCAGCACACAGGCAAGAAAAATAAGGCCTTTATGACTAAAGTTAACTTTTCGCCACTCCCCAAGATTCACAACCACCCAAATAATTAATACGTATATAAAGCTGATAATTAATCCCAAGATGGGAAAATCATTGCGCAATTGAAATGGATTTGATATTTGGCCTGGCGTGATCCCTAAAGCAAAGATCTTAAGAAAGAAATAGTTTAGTGCGGGATACACCGAATTAAAGGTAGTGTAAAAACCATCCTTTATAACCCAAAATAGTGGATTATAAAAATCCATGAAAGTATCGTTTTTATCTAAAACAAATGGGGCGGGTAAATAACCATGGCTAAATAGATAATATAAATAATGGCTGACATTAATAAATTCAAAAAATAAAACGATGTAAAGCGCCCTAGCTAGATCAATTTTTTGAATGCATTTTTTAAACAAAATTGGGCCCTAACATTTGATTAATCTATATTATTTATAAGGACATTATAGCTCTGATGGACACTGAGATACCCAGCGGGACTGAAGTTACTATTTAGATTTAAAGGGTAAGACCGCTAATGCCGTTTATCACCCTAGCATTGCCTCACCATTACCAATGGTCTTTTCACAATACTCGTAAAACGCTTTGATGGTGCCCAAATTTTCAGCGTTGAGGACTTCAAAATGAGGTCTGAGAAGGTGGGCTGTACTTTGGACCCACTCTCCATCGTCAAATCCATAGGCCACCCCATTGATCCGATTGACCTTTTTGAGGTTATCCAGACTCCGATCGCCCTCCCCGGGAATGATGATCGACTGACAACCGCATAAAGCGGCTTGGACCGAAATAAAGGTCATATCGTCATAGGAGATGAAGGTCTCAATGCTGTTAAAAAAATCGGCTGCCTCTTGATCGGTCATCTTCTCTAAGAGCGGATCAGCGTGGACAAAATCGACTGGATGCTGATCATGCTTCTTATCACGTCCCTTGCGCACTAAATACGCGCCACCCTTGCGAGTAGGCAAGTTTTTATTTAGATAGGTTTTGAGTTGAAATTCCAAATCAATGGCTGTGAGCAGCCCTTTGACTTCGTAGCACTTGTCCACCTCAAACCAAGGGTGGTACTGAAAGATATGGTCCGTTAACTCATAAACACCATCTCCGCCACAAACACCAGGGGTATTCATAATCCAGCGCACCACATGACCACCCTTTAAAGGATTGCCTCGGATCGTTTCACCATAAATCACCACCGTGCGCTCTTTATCAAAATGACGCCAAAGTAAACCTGGAAAAAGACGCGCTTGAAGTCGAGTAATTTTTCTCTTAAAAGTGGCAAAGATCACATACCGCTTTAAAACAGATAGCCCCCGATATAACTTTGCTTGCATTGATTGCTCGCCCTCAAGAAAAAATGGGGAATCTCTATCAATGCCATTTCCATCCCACCTTGAGTTAGTGAGACCTGTAGTTAGATAAATCTTGCTTTTACTTAAACGACCTAGTGCATGAGCTAAATAATGCAAAGCGCAGATCCCGCCCACATTTTTATCATATGCTGGCGCATCAATAATGTAAGTCAGTGAATTCTCGCCGGTCAATTACTTGTCCCTGCCGTAACTATCCTCAAACCGCACAATATCGTCTTCACCCAAATAGCTACCTGACTGTACTTCAATAATCTCAAGAGGGGTCATTCCAGGATTAGCCAAACGATGTGTTTGTCCCTGAGGAATATACGTGCTTTGATTTTCTGTGAGCGTGATGATTTGATCGCCGTTAGTGATTTCAGCAACTCCTTTGACCACAATCCAATGCTCTGCGCGGTGATGATGCATTTGCAATGAGAGGCTTGCTCCGGGCTTGACTTGGATGCGCTTTACTTTGAAGCGTTCACCCTCGTCCACGCTGTCATACCAACCCCAAGGTCTAGCCACTTTGCGGTGGAGGTTTTTTTCTTCACGCTTTTGAGCTTCTAGTTGATTGACGATGTGTTTAACGTCTTGACTATTTTTTCGATCGGCCACTAGGACTGCATCAGCAGTCTCGACAATGATGAGATTTTCCACGCCGACTGCACTAACTAACCTGCCGCTAGAGTGAATGAGTGAGTTCTTTGAATTACTCACTATGGCATCACCAGTGGTCACGTTGCCATTTTCATCTTGCTGGCCCACTTGCCAAACCGCATCCCAAGCACCGAGGTCATTCCAACCGGCATCGAGCTCCACCATCTTGACTTGATAATTGCTGCCCGGACATTGTTCAATCACGGCGTAGTCAATCGACTCACTCGGAATGGTTTGAAAGATTGCTTTATCGGGGCGCACAAAAGTTGCTTGATCTGATTGATCTGTAGTCTTTGCAGCCCACGCAGTCTCGGTAGCGCCAAAAATATCGGGACGAAATTCTTTCAAGGCGGCCAGCCAAGTGCTGGCACGTAATACGAACATGCCGCTATTCCACAAATAACTGCCATCGGCAAGATAGTCTTGCGCTGTTTGAAGATCAGGCTTTTCGACAAACTGCTCGACAACATATTCTTGATTTGCCCCCTGGATCGGGCCACGTTTAATGTAGCCATAACCAGTCTCTGGTGCGGTGGGGGTAATTCCTAAAATTGCAATCGTTTGCTTGCTCTGATCACCCTCAACAACTGCCACACATTCCTGTAAGGCTTTGACAAAGGCAGCGCTATTTTTGATAGTTTGATCGGCTGGCGTAATCACCAAAATCGGATCGTCTTGGCCCGCATCACTACCGTCTTTTGCCTGAAAGGCTGCCAAGCTCAGTGCAGGGGCAGTATTGCGGCCAACGGGTTCTAATAAAAGGGTGGCTGAAACACCTTTTAACTCGCGCAATTGATCTAAGGCTAAGAAGCGATGCTCTTCATTGGTAACAATAAATGTGTCACCTAGCTTGATCTTGGAATTAGCCATGGAATGAACACGCTCAATCGCCTGCTGAAAAAGGCTTTTTTGAGAATCATCACCCGATAAGACCAAAAACTGCTTAGGAAAGCCAGAGCGCGATAAGGGCCACAGACGGGTGCCAGATCCACCGCAGAGGATGACGGGTATCACGTGAGTCATGGGACTAAATGGGCCTTTGCGTTTATACAGACTGGAGCGACATTGCCTCTTGATTTTATAGGCTTTTCATTTGCCAAAA
>Ga0316228_1002214_pt1 | contig 17617 bp, 29 predicted proteins | sample TBH18021metaG_FD_206005 | JGI IMG/M metagenome (GOLD analysis project Ga0316228, IMG submission 206005) | Freshwater microbial communities from Trout Bog Lake, Wisconsin, USA - TBH18021 | ecosystem: Environmental > Aquatic > Freshwater > Lake > Hypolimnion/Profundal zone | place: USA: Wisconsin... | reverse complement strand
CTTGCTCTCTGCATTTAGCAAAATCAAAAGGCGCACAAGACCACGCAGCGAAAACCTTGCGGAGAAATGCGTCATATAGGCCAGCGGCAATTTCAGGCGAAAGTCATCCTGAATTTCCTTGTTCTCATGTGCCAGCATCATGCTGTCATAAAGAGCTTCAATTTCACTCCTCATGCGAAATGCCGAGGTGTGCAAACCCCAAGAGGTCAGATCATCAACGCGGCTGGTGCGCGCCCAGACAATGTGGTCCCGGAACGAACAGATATATTCGCGGATCAGGATGGGGACGTAAAGCTGGAGCGTGATGGCGGAAAACTCATTGACAGGAACGTCAAGCTTTAGAATGTCGCTGCTGGAATTGGAAATGTCGTTTGGGCGAGAGTGCCGCCATGCCGTGAGGATCTCGCTTTCATCGGTTGCGATGCTCACGCAAGTGCTGGTTGGTTCGCAATATCTGAATTTCATTTCAGGGCTCCGGGAAAATGGTCATTGTTTCATCGCGCAATCTCGCTCCGTCATTCTTGATGGCCAGAACGATTTCGGTCATTTGCGTGACGAGCTCGAATAATTCAAAGGTGTCGGTGTACTTGCCCTTCGCTTCGAGCAGGAAGCCTTCCAGCTCGTGCGCAATGCGTTTGAAAGAAAGGTTGCCATAGAGCGACACCTCGCTCCACAGCTTGTACACAACCGCTGCAAGGTCTGCCAGCGCGACGATCTTGCCTTCAATCGAGCTGTCCTTTGCTTCTGCCCAGTCCTCGAAGAACTGCACCCCGAGCCATTTCTCAAGATACAAAATAGCCTTCTTTTCCTCGATCTTGAATTGCGCAGAAATTTCCTTTGAGAAGTATTTCGTGGTCCTCGGGATGTCGCCGAAGATAACTTCATCGATATCGTGCAAAGCGGCGCGCGTGAGCAGCGAGCCGAAGTCGAGCTTGATGGTTGAACCTTCCTCGATTTTCTTGCCAAGGAAAACCGAGAACAGGCAAACAAAACCAATATGCTCAAGGACGCTTTCCCGCTTGAGCATATGGTCGCGGCTGAAACGACCAACAGCGGCAAGCTGGTTCATCATTTCAAATTGGCGGATCAGATCATTGATCATTTTGCACCGCGCTGCAGCTTCGGCCGCTTGTCAATGGTTGCGCGGGTGGGTGCGTTCTTGTTGCTGTGCGTGATCTTGGCAACGCGCGCGGCATAAACGCCAAGGGTCTCAAGCGCGACATCCTCGCCATTGCGCATCTTTTCCTTGACGAATGCGCCAAGGGATCCGGAATGAACGGAGGACAGCAAGCTGGGCGCATAGCCTTTGTTGCGGATGTCGTCTGCTAGCGCCAGAGCTTCGTTGTGCTGGCTCTTGGTGAATTCGACGGACAACTCGGACTTGATGAGCTCGTTGCCGCCATTTTCCTCGAGCCACTTGACCGCTTCGCTGCGCGCCGGTTCTGTCTTGGGGAAAGAGGCGGAAACGAAATCTTCGATCTTGATCTTCGTTCCGGAGGTGCTCTTCCATTCCGCAAGGTTCAGCTCTGCCATAAGATCCGGCATCAAGCGCGTCTTGATATGATTGTAGCGTGAGGCGAGAGATTTCAGCTGTTCGTTCAGCTCATCCATCTGGCTGTCAATCACGTCTGTTTCTTCGATCAGCGCGGACAGCTGCTCGAGCTTGTCGGCGGGTTTTTCGAGTGTGTCTGAAATAGCTTCAAAGTCGATGTTCGACATTTTGGAATTCCTTTAAATTCGAGGGGAAAGAAAAAGGGGCGACGTTGTGCGCCGCCCCTCCGCATCACATGCGGTCTTTGTCTGCCGAGCCGTCTTCTTCGTCGAGCGACGAAACGTCTGCCTTGGCGCGACCTTCCTTGATCGAATTGTAGAAGCTGGTCGCAAGTTCGATGATGCGCTGAGGCGCGCCATCGATTTCCGTCACAGGGAGGTGGCGTTCAATCTTCCAACCCTCCCAGTCGCCCTGCTCGTTGCTCTCGTTGACGGACGAAAGCGCATAGGAGCGATAGAAAAATGGCGGGGTGAATTCAGAGCCATCCTTACGCTTCAGCTTTTCGCTCATGGCCAAAGTGTTCCATGTGCGAGCCTTCTTCAGCTGCGTGCTGGTCATTGGGATGAAAGAGAACCTGTAGTCAGCGTTCACGTTCAAACCAAAGAACTGCGAAGTTTCCGAAATCGTGTTGCCATTCGGTAGCACATACTGATTCCGTTCATTGCGCGTGCACTTCTGCAGGATTGCCGGATCGTTGTGGATTGCGGCAAGCCCCTTACGCTGCGGACGCCACTCGATATACTGCGTCATAAAATGCACTGGGATGAAAATCAGGGGGCTTTCCATGATTTCATTCATACCAACATCACAGATGTCGCCAACTTTAGCTTCGGGAATGAAGCGATCAGCTTTCTTCTTGTCAAGTTGCGGCGACAGCTTTTGAAGGAGCGCGAGGCGCGGGACCAAAAGATCCTTGGCCTTAACTTCCTCGAGGCCATGGCCTGCCATCTGCTCCATGATGTCCATCATGGAACCGGCGACGACTGCAGTGCTATGTTTGGGAATTTCAACCGCTTTGGTTGCAGGTTCGACAGCTTTAACTTTTGTCATCTTTTTTCCTTTTATGCTCACTTGGGTTGCATGATCGCAGATCCACTTTTGGAGCGAAAAAACCTTGCCCTGATTCTTTTTGAAAAGCGCCACCTATTTTCTTTTCTTTTTAAAATAATTTCACGACGTTGTTGCGAAAGAAAAAATTCGCGAAAACTTTCACAAAGTTATCGAATTCTTTTCGTTTATCGCATCACATCTTTGCTCATTTTTTGCCGCTCCCCAGCCCCCGGCGAAGGACGCCAAAAGCCCAAAATCGGCCGGATCCCCGGTTATTTTCTTTTCGTATCTCGGAAAAACCCAGGGAAACACTGGGTTTTTTGGCCAAAAATAGTCTTTTCTTTTCGATATTACAGGAAGACAATGGAGTCACTGGGCCGATTTGGTCCGGGGCGGGGTGGTTCCCGTCGCAGAGCTCCGGCTCGAACAGCGAAACAAACCCGGCGCGGATGCGGCGGACCCCAGCGTGAGCTCGCGTCCCCTGCGTCACACCTTCCTGATCCAAGATCGGATCAAGGCGTGCTCAGTAATCCCTCCGAGGCGGCGATGCCCAAGCGAGTGCGGTGAAGAAAATCTCAAGGTAAAGTTCTGCGCAGAGGCTCAGGCCCAGCGACGTTCCACAAAACCGATGATGTGTCCAAAAAATTTCTGACGATCCAGTGCGCGGCGATGCGCAAGACTGGCTACGAAATTGAAGCGACCGATCGATCATCCGGTTCTTGCCCAAGCGGCATACGAAACAGCGCGCAGAAATAATGCTTGAGATTTACACTTTCAATCCTTCGTGCTGTATGCCTTTCCGTTACTGACCGACCGCACATGATTGAAAGAGCGTATGCGAGTGGATGCTCGCACTGATGATGGCAGCAGTACTGCCGAAACGCAACGAGGACATTTTCCATGAGCAAGAAATCTGATTATTATGCGTTGTATCATGACTTGATGCTTCTCGAAAAGAAGACAGGTTTATATCTTGCCGATGAAACTGTTGACAACGAAAATGTCACACAGGGTTTGTCGGAAGAAAATTATTGGGAAGCGATGATAAACAGCGCACAGGCTTCCGCCGGTCAACGCGCTTCTGACCATGGCTATGATATCAACTTGTTAATCGGACGAATCATTTACTGATTGCAATTCACAGAAACGTCAAACCAAAAGAGGACATTTTCCATGACAGCCTATAGCGGTAAGTTTCCCCAGCACATCGAGTCTTTGTTTTCATCGCGCGGCGAATTTGTTGCCCGCACGAATGACGGATCGCTTTATCGTGTTTATCCCATCCACGGAAAACTGCCCAAGCCTTGCACCTCGATCGATGATTGGTATCCTGACGAATATGTCTACCTCGGCCAGTCCTCGAAGCGGAGAGCTGCATGACCCGGATCAACTGCGTGCCGGTCACCGAGCTGTCGCGGCTGCATCTTGTTGCAGAGTATCGCGAGCTGCCTCGGCTATTCGGCATGATGAAAAAGTACCAGTCACTCAACAAGACGCCAGCCGACTTCAAGATCCCAGCAGAATACAAGCTGGGTTCTGGCCACATGATGTTCTTCATCAACAAGGGCGGCTGGCTGCTGCGACGCCAGCACGAGCTTATTGCAGAGATGTTGCGGCGCGGCTATGAACCGAAGTTCACCGATCCCGGCTCGCTCGTGCGTGATCTGCACAAACACTGGTGCGGTTCATGGAAGCCCACGCCGGAAGCCATCCGCCTCAATCGCAAACGCATCAAGGAGAGAACCAATGCAAATTCTTGACATCAACACACGCCACGGCGGCCCGTGGGATCGCGGCAGCGCCGACAGCTACTACGACCGTGCCCGCGCGCCGCACTACTACACGGGCGGCACCGGACACGGCACGCGCATCGAGCAGGGCGGCATGACAGCCGCAGAGATCGCCGAATACCACGAAGGCTATGACGCAAACGAAGCAAACGGCGACAAGAAAGATTGGGGCTGAGATCATGACACAATTTCCACGCATCAATCTAAACGGCACGAACGCAAGGGTGCTGCGACTTGATTACGAAACCGCCGCGCACGGGTCGCGCGCCGGGTTTGTGGACAAGGAGTTCACATGATTTACATTCCGCCGCCTTACAAAGAGCCAACCGCACGCAAATTGCTGCACTGGGCAATCCTAATTGCGGGCTTCTTAAGCACAATGTGTCTTTTGATTTTGTTTATGTACCTTATCGCCGCTATTCACGAAGTTGGTTTTAATTAACAGGAGGAATTGAATGCTCTCTCAAATCGATTATTCTGATCTGCCACACCACATGATTCTAAGAACCATGCTTTATATCGAGAGGGGATCTGAGCCCGGTGTATTTTTGGAGGCTCTGCTCGAGAATAATTTAGTTCGCTCGTTCAATACTGCCGATGATGTGAACTTTCGCATCATGGCTGTTTGGGCATCGTTTCTCTACAATAAAGCTCCATCGGACTGCTGGGGTTCGAAAGCCAAAGTTGATAAATGGATCGAAGCTGGTGGCCTTGAAGGTCATGCGAAAAAGGTGAACGGATGACAAACAGCGAAAAGATCATCGATCGGATCCGCAAGCTCAAAGCCAAGGCGGATGATGGCTCGGTGACGGAAGAAGAAGCATCGCTCTATGCAGAAAAAGTTGCTGCTCTGCTCCAGCAGCACAACCTGAGCGAAGCGGCATTGGAGATCAAGAGCGAGGAACAAGAGGTCACTCAGGACAAGCTCTACAATTCCAAGACCGGAGACCCTTGGGCGCAGACGATGGCGAGGGCTATCGCGAATTTGTATTTCTGCGACATCTTTATCAGCAAGGGTGGCGATGGAAAAACGCGCATTGCTTTCGTCGGCAAGCCGCACAACATCGAGGTTGCTAAAAGCATGACCGAATACCTGATCAAAACGATCGGTCGGCTGGCAAATGCGTATGCGCGCCTTCCTTCAACGCAAGCGCATTGGGACTACACTTTTTCCCGCGCAAAGTATGGCTTTGAACGTGGTGCGGGAGTTCGCATGTATTCCCGCATCATGAATTTGTACAAAGAGCAGAACGCCTCCGTGCCACAAACCAGCACAAGCGGCAATCCTGCCAACCTTCCTGCATTGTATCAAAACGAGGAGGCTCTGGTCCAAAACTTCATGAACCAGATCAGCCTGAGCAAAAACAGAGGGCGTGGCGCGGACACCTCTGGGCAGCACGCAGCGAACGGTGCAGCGGCGGCGAACAGCATCAGCCTGAGCCGTCAGGTTGGTTCAAAGTCTTCTTATATGATCGGAGGAAAATAGCATGATACCATTCACGCAATATATTCGACCATGCGGACGCAAGGAAAAGACCGGCGTTGAGCGGCCATTCGATATCGAAGCGATGGCCAATCAGTTCATCAGCGAAGGCGGCAAGTTCGAGTGCGAGCTCTTGCGCACAAACCTTGTAAGATTAACCGCTTCATTCGTCTGTGATGGCGAGGCTCGCGATATTGCTTGCGTGCTCTCGTCCAACAATTCGGAGCTTTCGAGTTCTGTCGATCTGCTTGTGCAGAACGCCTATGATTTTATTCTCGGAGGCAAAAATGACAAGCCGTGATTGCAAGTGTGGTTCTGGCAAAACTTCGTACGAATTGTTCGATGCGCGCGGCATCTATGTTGCTCGCGTTTGCGAACACTGCGAAGAGAAAACCAAGGACAAGTATCGACCAGAAATATTCTACGACGAGGATTATTTCTGCGATGAGCCTATCGACCCTGAAGATTATTAATCAACAACCCCAAGGAGAGTAGAATGAGATATCCTGAACGCTGACTACTGCTTTGCTCGCATCTCTTAATCACAATTATCTTCTCAAAAGGAAATAGAAACATGAACGCTCAAACCATCACGCGTGACGAATTCAACAACAAGAACGGTATCAAGCCTTTGACGGATGAAGACATCCGCCGCATAGCGCCTTCCGTGTTTGCGTCCGCGCCGCACGAAAGCCGCTCCCAGCGTTACGTCCACATCAGCACGGTCAATCTTCTCGAGGCTTTCCGCAAGGAAGGCTTCGAGCCTTATTCCGCCAAGCAGAACAAATCCCGCAAAAGCGACAAGACTGGCTTCGTGAAGCACATGATTCGCTTCCGTCGCTCGGATGTTTTGCCGGAAAAGGTTCAGGTTGGTGCGGCAATTCCGGAGATCATTCTGATCAATGCCCATGACGGCTCGAGCCGCTACAAGCTGCATGGCGGAATGTTTCGCTTTGCGTGCCTGAACGGTCTTGTCATCGCGGACAAAACGGTTGGCCAAATCTCCATCGGCCACACCGGCAATGTCATTCCGAAAGTTCTCGCATCGGCGGAACAGATCCTGAAGGATGTCGGCCGCACGATCGATGTTCAAAAGGAATGGTCTGAGCTTCTGCTAAGTCAGGAGGAGCAGCTGGCGTTCGCAAAGGCTGCGCATTCCATCCGCTGGGCGAGCGACAAGGATCTTACGCGCGGTGCCGGCATTGAGCCGGTTGCGTTTCTGAAGCCGCGCCGTACGCAGGACGAAGCGAAAGATCTGTGGACTGTCTTCAATGTCGTTCAGGAAAATGCTTTGCGCGGTGGGATCGAAGGCCACACTGCTCCCAGAACTACGGAGCAAGGTTGGATCAATGGTCGTCGCGTCGTCAGCCGCGAGGTTCGAAACATCGATCAGTCGCTTGCTCTGAATAAGCAGCTGTGGGCTCTCGCCGAACAAACAGCTGAACGTATCGCTTAATTGTTTCTCCGATTTCATCACAGCAGAAAGAGAGAATTATCATGAGTAGTTTTTTCAAAGTGTCGTTTCTTATTCCTGCCAAGAAGCTCAACGTCCTTGTTGGGCTGATCGAAAAAGAGGTCACGGAGCTTTCCATCATGCAGGTGAAAGGTCCGAGGACTGTGAACAGACCTTCTCCGGTCAAGAGCTCGAGCAAGAAGCAAAGCGGAACCGGCTTGCCGGCATTGCTCAAGGAGTTTTGTTCGACGTGGGACAGCGGCTCTGTTTTCAGAACGGACAAAAATGGACCGCTTGGAAGTTTCCTGCATGAGAACGGCTATTCGAAAACAACCTGCAGTCCTGCGGCAACGCTGCTGGTTCGCATGAATTTGGCAAAACGCACCAGCAAGCGCGGCGTCTGTCAGGTTCTTTGATTGGCATTATCCTCCCTCCCCTTCACCGGGGAGGGATTTTTCACAGGAGGAATTATGAGTTTTGTTATCGTGCGGCGGGAGATCCCGCTCAAGCAGACGGAAGGCGAAGGCAGAACGCTCTCGCTGCGTTGGTTCTCGCAATTTGGTAAAGTTCAGGATGCTGTTTTTTTGATCCTTGGAGAGAAATCCGAAGGCACCAAGAAGGTGATGGCGATCGATCGGGAAGCTGTTGAGCCGCTCATCAATAGCCTGAAGGAATATGCGGGGAGCGAATTGTGGAAAATTTGAAACCGCGCCGTATGAAGAAAAAAGGAATTGTGTTTTTGGTAACTTTGATAATTGTTGACGCAATCGCAGTTGCCTATTGGACAGGGCTGATCTGAACCAAAATAGAAAAGAAAAGTTATCGTTGCGCCTTTTCTTTTCCTTTCCAAGAAGCGAGAATATGAGTTCAATTCGGCCGATTTGAATTCATAGGAGTGACAATGAAAATTTATGTGCTTTTTTGCGATAGCAATTTTGAGGAGTTTGAGATCGGGGATTACCCTGAGCGAAAACAAATCGAGGAAATTAAGTCAGAGAAACCCATTCGCATCATCGCTGAAAAGGCAGAAGACCTTTCCGCATATGATCTGGATAGTTTGACAGCGATCTACAACAAGCTGTCAAACAGCAACCTGAGCCGGTTCAGGGATCATGCGATGGCAAACTCTCGCGTTTTTGCCGTAATCAAGGGGCTTGCTGATGATCCGAACATCGAAAGCTCATTTGACGTAACTGAAGAAAAGCCTGCCGAAAAGCCTGCCGACAAGAATGCTAATCGAGACAAACCAAAAGAAGAGGAAGATGACGTGAATAAAGCAGCGAAGAAAACCACCGCCAAGAAGGAGCCAGCTGAAAAGACAGAGCGCACGAGGAACAAGCTGGATGTGAATAAGAAAATCAAGCTCCTCGTCGAGATCAATCCGCGCCGCCCCGGCACTGGCGGTCATAAGAGTTTTGAACTCATCAAGAATGGCATGAAGGTTAGCGAATTCATCGAAGCGGGCGGACGCCGGGTCGATCTGATCTGGGATCTGGAGCGCAAGCACGTCAAGCTGACGGACTGATTTTCGGGCTGTGGCTGGGGTGGTGTGGGTTTTCCGCGCCACCCCGGAAACGGCACAAGGCGGCAACGCCAAAAATTGAGATTTTAAAAAGCCAAGGCAAATGCTGGATTTTTAAAATTCCACTTTCCAGTTTTAGTCTTTGTTAGCTCTGCAGATGGATATTATAAGAAAGAAATTAATAATCTTTATCTCTACTCGTTTGTTGAATCAAGGTAAAAACCCGAAAGTGGAATAACCCGTGTCTTCTGACAAAACCCTGACCATTGACAATAAGCGGGCCATCATGACTGGCCGTGCGGACAATCGACTGTTGCAACTTTCGAGCCGCCTCGAAGGTCAGAAGCGATGGCTGAAAACTGGTGGCTTCAGTTTTGAAGCGACGGAGTGGAACCTTGATCATTTCATGGCTTTCTTTCCGGAGGCCAAGATCGAGGATCTGAGAACGCCGGTCCAGGAGCAGTTTGCTTCTGAAGAGGCCCATCTGCCCCGTGGGGCCTTTGTCAGCCGGATCGCCCCATTCCCGCACCAGACCAAAGCACTGGTTGCCAGCGGCCATATTGCGCCCTCTGGAGGGCCAGATCGACCCCCGGAAGCGGGGGTTGCCGCCCCCGACCCTTGGATGGCCTTCCTGGAGGCCCACAAAGGCCCAGAAACGACCCCGGATCCGGCTCCAAAGCTCAAATTGCTGCCCCGGACCCCGGACTGCGTTCCGGCCAAAGTCTTCGCCATTTTCGGCGATATGGGCACAGGCAAGACGCGCATCCTGATTGACATGGCTGCGACGCTTTGGTGCGCAGGAGAAATTGATGCCATGCTCGTGATTTCTCCGAAAGGCGTACATGAACAATGGGTGTCGGAGCAACTGCCAATTCACATGAGCGAAAGCGTTGCATGGTTTGCTCAGGCAATCGACAACAAGAGGAAAATCCTCGATTGGCCAGCAGAAAAACTTGCCATCATTTCCGTCAATATTGATTATCCCAGGACAAAGAACGGTTTCGAAAATTGCGAGCAATTTATCAAAAGGTTCAATGGGCGGGTGATGATTGTGGTGGATGAAAGCCACAAGATCAAAACTTTCACCGCTTTGCGCACGGAAGCGATCATTGCGCTTGGGAGGCTTTGCAAGTTTCGGCGCATTGCCACGGGCACGCCGATCTCCAAGAACCTTGTCGATGCATTCTCGCAATTCTATTTTCTCGATCCAAGGATCTTTGGCCAGAACTATCTTGCCACGTTCCGCTCGGAATATTGCATCATGGGCGGGCCGGAGGGCAGGGACGTTGTTGCCTCAAAGAACGTCGAGCAATTTTACGAACGCATCGCTGCGCACAGCTTTCGCATCACAAAGGAGGAAGCCGACCTTGGCTTGCCTCCGAAGCATTACGTTCGCTACGCATTCGATCTTTCTCCTGAGCAGCGCCATCACTATTCCGCCCTCAAAGAGGATATGATCACGCGCCTCGAAACAGGTAAGTTCCTGTCCGTTCATTCTGCATTGCCTCAGCTGCTGCGGCTGCAGCAGGTTGCGTGTGGGTTCCTGACAAATGGCGATGTCGTTCAGCCGCTCGAAAATGCAAGGATCGAGGCACTTCAAGAAGTCATCGAGGAGCGTGAAGGAAAGATTGCAATCTGGTGCCGCTTCAACGAAGACATCAAAGCGATCAAGCAGCTGCTTGGCAACGAGGCAGTCACCTATCACGGAGCAACAAGTTCCACGGACCGCGAAAAGGCCAAGGAGCTTTTTCTGTCTTCGACCAGCAACATTCGGTTCTTTGTTTCAAATCCTTCCGCTGGCGGCACAGGTTTGAACTTGCAAGGCGATTGTCGAACGGTGATCTATTATTCCAACTCTTTCAATGCAATTGATCGATGGCAGAGTGAGGATCGCGTTCACCGCATCGGTGCAAAAGGCGCAGTCACTTATATCGATCTTGTTGCACGAGCCACGTGCGACGCACGCATCCTTTCGAACTTGAGAGGAAAGAAATCGCTTTCTGATTTTGCGCTGGATGATATCAGGCAAATGCTCGAAGATTAACTTTATTAACATCAGGCCTTTTCTTTTTTAACTTTTAGGAAGACAATTCATACATCAATGAAGAAAATCATATGATCAAATACACAGAACTCGAAATTGCACTTTTGATTTTGTTCCTCGCCAAAGAGGATCACCAGCTCAGTCTGTCTGAGCTGGAGAAAACGCTTTATCAGAAATGCAAGAAAAAGAAGCCAAAGACCGCGCGGCAATCAATTGCTGCGCTGGTGCGATCAACCTCTCAGAAACTTCTGAGAATTCGCGCCATGATTGAACGCACCACCCCGCAAGGTCGTGGCAATGAAGCTGTTTACAAAATGAAAGGGCAGATCGACGTAGTCCGACAGACGATGGAACAATTTCTCTAGGAGACTGACCATGAATTTGCTAATCATATGTTCTATTCTTTTGCTTTTTGGATTCAATTTGAGGCGTTGGGGATTTAATTTCAAGCATTGGCTGGTCGGTGTTTCAACGGCTGGAAGGTCCGAGCTCGCTCAAGACGAAGAAGAGGATTATGCTCGGTGGCTCGAGAAGATTTGGGGGAAAAGATATAAAGACGAATCATCAAAATCGCAAGGTGCGTGGCCGTTCAAGCCTTCTGATAAAAATATCTATTGGGGATGCATTTCCGAAAAAGAGCAAAGCTCAAATGTCACAAAAATTAAGAACACACCAAAACGACCGAGCATAACGTGAGGCTGATCGTCGGAAACTATTGGTACGAACACGATACCTTGCGCAGGCTGTTGTTAGCTGTGTTCCGTCATAGGCTCTGGCATTGGTTCCAAGGCGACGGTTGGATTGATTAAGGGAGCGAAGCCATGACAAAGTGCTTGGACGACAAAACTATCACCGGCATTGAGATTGCCGACGACAAGAAGGCCATGCGCTTTCTGATTGAAGGCGGCGAGCCTATCGTCGCCAAAGCCGATGGCGATTGCTGCTCGTCATCTTGGATTGAGCATGTCGAGTTACCGGCTGGCGGCTTTCCCGCGAAGGTCATCAGCGTGGCTGATCTGGCTTTGCCCGGTTCGTCGTCTAGCGACGATGACGATTGCCTTTCGGTCTATGGACTGAAGATCGCCACGGACAAAGGCGATCTGGTCATTGACTACCGCAATTCATCGAACGGCTATTATGGCGGCAATCTGTCATGGCCCGATGATGGATATTTTATTGGTGGCGTGTACGGTCAGAATGTCTCGACCGAGAACTATCTACCGCTAACCGCAGACAAATAGGGAGCCGAAATTAAAAATTTGATACTTTGATTTTATTTATTTTTGATGCGCTTGTTTTGTTCTAAGTTCTCCCAATTCAACCACCCCAATAACCGTGGAGAATCGGCATGGGGTTTAAAGTGCCGGACATGCAGCCAACTTGTTAAAGGAGATTGATGATGCGAAGAGGATCAGAAGGTGTCGGCTTTTTGGCGCTGTTGCCACTGGCAATCGGCGTTGGCCTTTTAATAGTCATCGCAGAGGGGCTGATTACGCTTGCGCAGTTGGTGTACCGCTACATTCCAGCTTTTCATCTGACGATACTTTCGCCATGACAACCAGAAACGCCAGACTTGACAGCCGACGCGCCTTCGACATTGCTGTGCGTGATGCAGCCCTTGTCCTGCTCAAGTCCGTCAGCGGCGTCAGGCCTATTGATGTCCACACAGCCATGTGCAATCAAGACAGCGTTGCGCTGGTCGGCGCGGCGCTGTCTCGGCTTGTGGAGGCGAAAGTTCTTTGTCGCACGGTTCCCGATGCATACTATGCGCTGCCTGTGAAGAGCGCAGTCATCAACCGCACACCGCGCCATCCCCTGAGACGCGAAATCATGCCCGCCATTCTTGATGATGACGAGGATGCAGCGGCGAACAATTGGATTTTCAATAAAAAAGAAGAAGCTGAACGTGCTGAAATCATGTGGCGTGAGCGCATGGCGGGTCAACGCTGGGATGTTAGAAGACGAGAAACATGATCTGGCACTCTGCCGAAGAAATTCGCACATAAAGGATTTAGACAAGAGCGGTGCCTGTTGACATTTGAAAAGCATGAAAGTGCGACAGTGCCAAAAAATAAACCCGCCAGCGCGTAAGCACCAGCGGGTTTTTAGAGATTGAAATGGCTTTACGCAAATAGGTGGGCAGTCGAATCACAACCGCCCGGAAAACGGTCAAACCTTGAGGCACCAAGGCGAACCGACTGCCCGCTTATTTGCGCTAACTTATTCCTAGGCTATACATCGTGGGAGCACCAGAAGAAAACTGCGCCGTCATAACTTGACCGCGAAGCCTAGGATCGAAGCTGATGTGAACCCACGTTCCTTCCATAATGATTTTATCGAATTTCAAACTATTTTCCGGCTTGATTAACTTCTCAGCAATCTCTTTCGGCGTACCGAAACGCGGGCAGATAAAATCCGCCGCATAACCGAGAACATGTGCACTGTCTTTCGCGCCACCGATCGCGCGGTTCAGTTCCGGAGAGCGATAGCCAGAGGAAATGATCAGAGGACGGAGGAGCACCGCCCTGACTTTCTCAAGATTGGCGCATGTTATTTTCAGCTTGTCTTCAACATCAGGAGGCGGCGTATTATTAATATGATTGCGCGTGGCATATTCGCTGGCAATCATCTCCTCGAGCGAGAAATGGTCTGACAGCTGCATCGAAATTTCCTTTGTTGTGCTATTGCTTATGGCTGATGTATAAAACAGTCAAAGCACTGACCACGGAGGAAACGAAAGCTGTGACCGCATGACGAATTACGCGCCAGACGCCATCGGCACCGCTCTGTGTATCAAGTGTTGAATTGATCTTATTGATGAGCACTTTAATTTGCTCAACATCAGTCGTTATCGCGGTAACAAAAGATTCATGACGCGAAATAAGCGATGTGTAATTTTGAGCATCTTCCGTCCTTCGCTCACGAATTAAGCTCCAGAAATCATGCAATGATCTCTGCTGAGCTTCGACGGATGCTTTTAAATAGCCGCATGTCTCTTTTAAGTCAGACATCTCCTGTCTCAAAATATCCATATCCTCGGTACTTTCGAAGGTTGCAATTAATGTCTCCGCCATGAGATCAGTCCTTTTTCTCCCACAGCAATTTGTTTTTCAGATACCATTCCTGCCATTCGCTCAAACGTGAGAAGGCGAGGTGGCAGATACCATAGTTCTGGACGACGGTTGAGAGGGTGACAGAGGGCTTAACGCCGGAATCTTCTGCATCAGCTCCGGTGGGACTGGAGGGAACGGTGTTCTCGGCGGCGGCGTCGTGCATCCGGACAAAGCCACGATTGATAGTGCAAGCAGCATCATCTTTTTCGGCGACATATTCTGGAACCCTCTGGATGATAGTTTTTGTGACAGTGACAATTTTTGTCTCGGCAGGCAGATATTTCGTCTGCAGATCATGGACAATCTGAACCTGCTTGTTTGCGATCTTCTTGCCAGCGGCGATTTCCGCTGCGATGTGATCTGCTTTGCCGCGCGCATATTCGTGATGTCCCCACCACCAGCCGGTGCCGAGGACGATCAGAACGAGACCGACATAAATTCCGGGCTTCGTGGTGAAGAAATTGAAGAGCGTTCCGAGAAACGAGCGAATGCTGCTTAATATCGGAATTAGGAACAATGGCATTATTTCTACTCCTTTTTCGGAGCGAGCTTCGTGATCTGCTCAGAGGCGACGAAACCGCCAATCCATTTGATCAGGTCCACCAATTTATCCTGCGTCGCAGCCGCAACGCCAACTAAGTTCTGCGGAACAACACCAACAAGAATAAATAACGTAATGATGAGGAACATCAACAGGAGAATAAACAGCAACCAGCGTTTTGAAGAAGGCGAGCCGTCGATGTCCTGCATTATTTTTTCAAAATAATTTAGCATAGAAATCTCCGACAAAAGATTCTCAAAAAAAGCTGCTCTCTTCGCTCTGCGTCAAAACTAGGGAGAGGAGAAACCTAGCCGATCAATAATGAGCGAAAAAAGCAGCCATCTTTGACTCTTTCAATCTGGCGTGTAGCAAAGGAATGAAGTGTCGCCTTCCGGAACGTCGCCCGCTGACGTGGTGCAGTAGCAGCTGACGCCATAGGTGGTTCCCGCTTGGCAGTCCGCTACTTGGAACAGCACTGCGCCATTGGCGATGCCGCTTCCCATCGGGGCGGGTGCGGTGCCAATGATCGGGGTGCCGACCAAGCGAGATTGCGGAGCTACATCGTCGCCGTTCAGAGTTGTCAGCGTGACAGTCGGCGTCCCAATAAGGATTACGCCAGCTGGCAACCGTGGCCCAAAGTCGATGGTTAGTGTTTGCGCTTCGACAATGGCAGCGATATTCGGGAAAGCAGAGAGACGCATGGAATTACCCTACTAAATATTTAATTTCATCTGAAACTTCGACAAAGATTTCCGGCTGGTCAGCGATCTCAAGTGGATCCGCAACCGCAATGAAATCTCCAGAGGATAGCAGTGGCAGCGTTCTTGGAACATAAGACGTTATGGTCAGAACGCCGCAGCCGGGGCCAGCATTGATACTAATTGTTGTTTCTGCAGCATATCCTTGCAGAGAAATTACGCCAGAGGGCAGGATATCATTCGCCGCAGCCTTTGACGGATAGCCTGTGAGGACTGCCGTGCCGCAGCCAACGGTTATGCCGAGCTCGAGCGACGGTGCTTTGCCGGAAAGCGCCGCCGTTGCTTTGCCAACAGGAATATTTTCGTTGAGCGAAGCGCCGAGGCCCGTGAGCGAAAGGCTGTCATTGGCTGGCGTGATGTTATGGTTGAGGGTCGGTGCTGCTTCGGAAAGAGACAGCTGACCAGCGGAGACGGTGATTATGACGCCGAATTTTATCTGCGCCGCAGCACCAGTCAGGGCGAGCGAATCCGACGGAACAGTTATGCCAGTGTTTTCTGCAATTCCATATCCCTGCAGAGACAGCGTTCCGTTCTGCGTCGGGATGCTGCTGGCGAGAGTTGCCGCCGCCCCTGTTGTGGTGAGCGTTCCTTTCGGGACAGCAATTGCATTGTTGAACGAAGGTGACAGGCCCGAAAGCGACAGCGCGCCATTCTGAGGCTTTATCGAAACATTCAGAACCGGCGCAAATTCGGAAAGCGCAAGCGATCCGGTTCCGGGAATTATTTCGCGATTCACAACCCAAGTTGGGCTGTAGCCTGTTAAACTCAGGCTTCCTGCATACATCAGCACATTTGTGCCAATGCTCGCAGGGAAATTGGCCAAAGCAAGCAAACCGCCCGGAAGCGGCTCGATAATTCCTTCGTCCGGCGGATAAGAATAGGTCGCCAGAGCACCAGCAGGAACGGATACGCTCCACTGCTGCGTGTAACCGTATCCCGTCAAGGTCGCTGTGCCAGCCGGGACATTGACCCCGAGGCCAACGCTGACTGCATAATCAGAGATAGAGAGCGAGCCGGTCGAAACAGAAACGCCGAGGCCAACGCTTGCCGCGTAGCCAGAAAGCGTTACCGTGCCTTTCGGCACAGCGATGTTGCTGTCCAGTGCCGCAGCGTAACCAGACAGCGCCAGAGAACCAGCAGCAGGTGTTATTCCGCTGTCAAGGCCTGCGGCATATTCCGACAGCGCCAATGCACCAGCAGCGACATTTATGCCTGCGCCAACGCTTGCCGCGTAGCCAGAGAGCGTTGCCGTGCCTTTCGGCACAGTGATTGCGCTGTCAAGGCTCGCGGCATAGCCGGAGAGAGAAATTGAACCGACTGGAACCGCAACATTCCACTGCTGCGTAATCAGATAACCTGTTAGCGCAGCGGAACCTGCCGGAACCGCAACGCCGCTGTCCAATTTGCCAGCATAGCCAGACAGCGCCAGAGAACCAGCAGCGAGCGTTATGTTCGTGCCAAGGCTCGCGGCATAGCCGGAGAGATAAATTGAACCGGCTGGAACCGCAACGCTCCACTGCTGCGTGTAAAGATAGCCTGTCAGCGACAGGGATTTTGTTGCAGGATAGCTTCCTGCACCAAGAAAAGGTGCATAGTCTGTTAAAGACAGTGCACCGCAGCCAACAGCGATGGAAACGCCGCTCTCGAAATTCGAGATCGCCAATTCAGAAATGGCGACGACGACGCTTCCACCAGCCATTGATAAATCCTAACTAATCAACGAGCAATAATTATTCGCTCGCGTTATTTTCAATCGTTTTTGGCTGCTCGGCGAGGAGCTGCGCATTCGCTTGATTCTGGATTTCCGCAATCACAGGAGCAGAATTCACATAAGGAACATTGCCAAGAGCGTTCAGGATGATATTGATTTGTTCGACAGTCAGTTCAATTTTCATAATTCACCTTATCTAAAAGCTGGGCCAGCCGCCCAAACAACGAGAGCCTTGCGAGTGCCAGAAGTCACGGGCAAGACACGATGCGGAACGTAAGACGGAAATATGACCATGGTTCCGAGGTCGCGAGACATGCTTGCAGGGTCATGACCGCCAACCATTATTTCCAAATCCCCGCCGTTCCCCGGTCTGAGACTTGGTAAGTTCCTCAAGGTCGAAGTGCTGGGTTAGCTGCATGGCTACGGGAAATTACCCCCAACCGGGTTCGGGAAGCCTTCAGGAGCCGCAGTGCCGATCTTAGCACCAGCCGGGACGGTGGTCGATGTCCACGGGCTTTCGTTCATGGGGCCTACGCAGTCGGCCAAGGTCGCGCCGTTTACCTTCTCGGGGCGTACCGTGCAGGGCATGGACCACATGTT
>Ga0316228_1002213_pt1 | contig 17624 bp, 14 predicted proteins | sample TBH18021metaG_FD_206005 | JGI IMG/M metagenome (GOLD analysis project Ga0316228, IMG submission 206005) | Freshwater microbial communities from Trout Bog Lake, Wisconsin, USA - TBH18021 | ecosystem: Environmental > Aquatic > Freshwater > Lake > Hypolimnion/Profundal zone | place: USA: Wisconsin... | reverse complement strand
GGTTCTCTGGCTCGGGCACCAACGGTTCCCCCACAGGATTGTCTTCGGCGCCCGTCTTCACGAAGTTGGCATAAACCGCCTCACCGATTTCTATCTCACGGTATATGGCTTGACGACTCACGAAGATCGCCCAAAAGCCGCACAGGACAGCAAGGATATATGCGAACCACGAGAGGGCGAGCGCCCATACGCTCGTACTCCCCGCGTCCGGCGCAATCTTCTCAAGGAAGGTCAATGAGAGGGCGAGCGCTCCACCCGATAACGTCAGGACCCACTGGTCGTAACGTTCACTGGTTTTGAACGCGAGATCATTCAGCGAATTCCTTCTGAGGATGTAGGCATCGTACCGCTTGTTCTGATATGCTGTATACGCATCGCTGTCCCCGTCCTCAGATTCGGTCTTCGCGTCGTTCCGTTTGACCTTTTTCATCGGGTTGGGGATAAATAACCAGTGCGTCTGGTCGTTGGCAAGCCCGAAATAGAACGTCACAACGGCCGGAAAAACAGCGCTCGCTCCTTGCCGCCTTGCACCAGAAAACCGCCGCCCGTGATCAGGGATTTATCCTCCGCCACCGTCATTTTATACTAGACCGCTTTGGTATGTGTGATATACTTGCATCATGAATTCGCAACCGCTGAAATTCTTCATATACTGCCGGAAATCTAGCGAGGACGAGGACCGCCAGATCCTCTCGATTGACGCGCAACTTTCCGAGTTGAGGTCCATCGCGGACAGGGATGGCTTGACCATCGTCGGAACCTTCACCGAGAGCAAGACCGCCAAGGGGCCGGGGCGGGAGGTTTTCAACGAGGTGCTTCGCCGGATCGAACGGGGCGAAGCCAGCGGGATTCTCACCTGGAAGCTCGACCGCCTTGCTCGCAACTTTGACGACGGTGGAAGAATCATCGGCCTTCTTCAACGTGCGGTCATCCAGGAAATCCGCACGTTCGAGAAGTCCTACCTGCCGAGTGACAACGTCCTCATGATCGCCGTCGAATTCGGGATGGCCAACCAATATGTCCGCGACCTCTCCATGAACATCCGCCGCGGCATCCGCGAGAAAATCCGCCGCGGGATTTATTCCAGCAAGGCCCCGATCGGCTATCTTAACGACCCAAGGTCCCGCACCATCGAGCCGCACCCGGAGTATTTCCCGAAGATGAAAACCTGCCTTGAGCATTTCGCCGGCGGCCTTTGTTCCCTGACCACTCTCCAGAAGGAGATGGCCTCAGTGGGTATTTTGGGCAGCTTGAGCAAGAAGCCGCTGCCGCTTTCATCCATCGGCAATCTGCTCCACAACCCCTTTTACTACGGGGTTTTCCTCCACAAGGGGGAGATGCACCAGGGCATTCACGCGCCAATGATCTCCAAAGAGACGTTCGATAAAATCCAAGTGGCGTTTCGCCGGGTCGGCAAGCCCCGCAAGAAACGCGGCGAGAAAGGATTTCTCTTCCTCAACTTCGCCACCTGTGCCACCTGCGGGCACTGCATTACTGCTGAACGGCACACAAAAAAGAGCGGCATCCGGTATCACTATTACCGTTGCACGCACAAGAACAAGAAGCCCCATCCTGATGACGTGAGCCTGGTTCGCGAAAAATCACGCGGCAGGTGTCCCTGGTGACGATACCCGACGAATGGAAAGAGAAATTCCTCGCCCAAATCGAGCTCTGGCAAAATGAGGAGGGCCAGGAGCGCCAGGAACGGGTTGACCGGATTAAAGCTCAGCTTGCCACCCTCAAATCTAAAATCGACCGCCTGAATACGGCCTTCACGGAGGGTGCCATGGAGATCCAGGAGTTCAAGGAACTCAAAAACCCCTTGATCGGCCGAAAGGCCGCTTTGGATCAGGAATTGATTAAAGCCGAGAGAGGCGAAGCCAGCCCGATTGAACCCTTGAAAACCTTCATTTGTGAGGCAAATCAGGCCGAAAAATGGGTTTCTGACGAGAACTGGGTGGAAATGAAATCATTTCTGCAAAAAGTCGGATTGAACCGCCTTTTGCGCGCGCAAACCTTAACCGTTTCCTTCGCAAAACCCTTTAATTCATTGGCTGAAACGAACCTCGCCGTTCGCGAAATCCAATCGGTTTCCGAACAATGTTCAAGATGGTGGAGGCGGCGGGAGTTGAACCCGCGTCCTTAGCAAATCTGCCAGCCGCGACTACATGTTTAGTCAGGAGAGAGTTTTCTACCGGGCGATAGCGGCCTGACACCGAATCGCTCAGCCTAGCCCGCATGGGTAAGAGTTTCGGCCGTGGACACGCAGGCGCCGTCCCTAGCCTAACCTGCTATAGCGTTCATCCAGTGTAGCAGGTGTCCACCAGTGAACGTCGCAGCACTTAGGCCGCGAGAGCTAATTCTTGGTTAGCAATTAATTTTTGGCTCGATTTTTAACGAGGCCAACGAACCATCCTCGACATGCCGCCTCTGACGTACCTACCAAGTCGAAACCAGTACGCCCCCATCCTGAACAACTCCACTATCGCTCGTTCAGGCGGTGGTGTCAAACCCTGGTATCAGACCCTACCCCGGTCTCCGGCTTCGAGTTAGCCGCCGATGCAACTCATGGATCGGGGCGGCGGAACAAACTCCGGTTCGCCAATCTGGTGGCGAGGTTCCTTGCGCCAGACCACTTCCTTGAGCCATTGCCCCAGCTCGTCATCGGAGGCGCCCCCGCGCAGGACCGACCTCAGGTCAGGTTCCGCCACGCTGAAGAGGCAGGTCCGGATCTTGCCATCCGCGGTGAGGCGGATGCGGTTGCAATGGCCGCAGAAGGGCTCGCTGACCGGGGCGATGATGCCAATTTCCCCTCGTCCATCGCCGAACACCCACCGTTGGGCGGTGGCCGACGGGTTTTCGGAAACCGCCGGCCGCAGGTCGTAGTGGGCTTGGAGACGGTCGAGAATCTCGCGTCCGGGCACCACCATTTCCCGGTGCCAGGCCCGCGCGGAATCCAAGGGCATGAACTCGATGAAGCGGCAACTCAAGGCCTGTTCGCTGGCGAAGGCGGCCAGGGCTTCGATCTCGTGGTCATTGACGCCGCGAATGATCACGGCGTTCACTTTGAGCGGGTTGAACCCCAGTTCCTGGGCAATCCGAATGGCTTGCAGGACCCCCGCCAGGGCGTCCCGGCCGGTGATCTTGCGGAAGTTCTCCCGGTCGAGCGAGTCGAGGCTGAAACTGATCCGGCGCAGCCCGGCGGTGCGCAGGGCCTGGGCCTTGGGCGGGAACAAAAACCCGTTGGTCGTCATGGCCAGGTCTTCGACCCCCGGGAGGGCGGCGATGCGGGCGACCAGGGACTCGAGGTTTTGGCGCAGGAGCGGTTCGCCGCCGGTGAGCCGGATTTTGCGGACGCCCCAGGCGACCGCCAGCCGGACGACGCGCTCAATTTCCTCGAAGGTGAGGATCTGGGCCTTGGGGAGCCATTGCGGCGAGATCGGCGCGGAAGCGGCGTGGTGGGCCCAATGGCCCTGGTAGAAATGGCGCGCCGCCTCCGTTTCGGGCAGGCAATACAGGCAGCGGAAATTGCACCGATCGGTCAGGCTAATCCGCAAGTCACGCAGCACACGGCCTTGGGCATCGATGAGCTGGCCGCCCGGCGTCACTTGGCTGGGGGATTGGTCGAGGACGGCGCGTTGGTCGGTTGCACAATGCGCACGCTGCCATCCGAACCGACCTCCACATTCAAGTCGTAAGCGGGCTTGGGTGCCGGGGGCGTACGGGAAGAAGAAGTCGTGCCTTGCATGAGCCGCTGAGCACCGCGTTGGTCCTCGTCTCCGATGAGCCCCTGGTGGATCCATTCCCGGCGTTTCACGATGACCAACTGTTCCTTGAGCTTGGCGACCTGTGCGCGGACCACGCTCAGGTCGCTGAACTGGCGTTCGAGGTCGGCCTTGTCGGCCAGCATCTGACGCAGTTTTTGCTCCAGGACGTTTTTGTCACTCCGGGCGCCCGACAGTTGGTGCCGCAGGTCGGTGATCGCGGTGGTGAGGTTTGTGATAGCGTCACACAATTCGGACGCGCGCTGGTCGAGCGTGCGGTTTTGCGTCTCCAACTCGGTGATCTTGGCGTCGCGCTTGCGGATCTCTTCCTCGTCGGCCTTGAGGGTGGCCTCGTTCTTGATCAGGCTGGTGCTGGCTTGTTCGAGGTTGGCCGAGGTCTGGGCCAAGGTGTTGCTGACTTCCACCAGGGTGCGTTTCTGCTTCTCAAGGTCCTTTTCGAAGGCTGAGCTGAGCATGATCTGGTCCTCATACTTGCTCTTGGTGTTGACCCACTGGTTGGAGTACTCCTCGATGCTCGCGGCGTCCTGGAAATGACGCTCGCGAGCCTGCTTGTGTGTCATCACCAATCCCAGCCCCAGCCCTACACAGATCACACCAAGAAATATCAGCCCGATTTGACTTTTCATATCATAGTCCATCATGGCCCCGCGGCGAGGGTTTGGCAAGCCGCGCGCTTGACCGCCCGTTGGGGTTGGTTCCTCCAAGCCCGAGTTCGGGGGAGCTTGAGGCAGCCCGGACGATTGGCTCGGATTCCCGGCTACGGCGCGTTCGTGCCCTTGGCCCCGGATTCGATCTGCACCTTTTGATCAAACATCATGCGGAAGAGCGGCAGGCGCCGGAACACATCGTTGAACGAGACATACAGCAGGAAAGAGATCAGCACCGCCGCGAATGCCGTGAAGGTGTATTCCTGCAGGCGCGGGTTTAAGGGGCGTCCGCGCAGTTTCTCGAGCAGCGCAAAGACGATATGCCCGCCGTCGAGCACCGGGATGGGCAGGAGATTGAGTATCCCGAGACTGATGTTGAGCAGGACCATGAACCTCAGGGCCAGCCGCAGATCGGACTTCACCTCCGCCGCCAGCATGATGAGGATGCCGGGCGGGCCGCTCAGGTCGCTCACCTTCACCCCCGTTTGCCGTGGGTGGAGCAGGGCACGGAGGACGCCGAAGGTCTCCCCGCAGATATCACCCATGAGTTTCCAAGGCAGGGGTCCGGGCCGTTGCACCTCATAAACCGAGGTCTTGCTGGGGCCGATTTCCATTCCCAACCGCCCAGTACCCTTGGCGGCATCCAGGCGCGGCGTCGCCGTCAGTTTCAGTGCCTGCGACTCCCTCATGACGACCACGGTCGAGGCCTTGCCGGGGCGCTGCCGGATAAGATCGATGAGTTGCTGCTGCCCCACCACGGGGACACCCGCAAAAGAGACCACTTCATCACCCTTCCTGAACCCGGCCTCCTCGGCCGCGCTACCCGATTCCACCCGGTTGATCTCCGGGTGTTCGCTGGGATCGAGGTTCAGGATCTTAACCCCGAGTTGCTCGTTCACCGTTGCCGCCAGGAGGTAGGTCGTGCGCGCGCCGTTTCGCTCCATGAGCACCGGCATCAGGTTGGTCGGAGCCACCATCGCCACCTTTTGGGCTTCGTCCCAGGAACCGACCTTTTGGCCATTGACCTCCAAGATGCGATCGCCGCTTTGGATGCCCAGCTTGCCTTCGGGCGACTCCCGATCCACCTCGCCCACGATAGCGGGGTTGATGAGCACCGGCAGCCCGATAAAGTAAATGGCGGTCGCGATCCCAAACGCAAAAATCAGGTTCATTACCGGACCGGCGAGCGCGACGAGGATCTTGGACCAGGGCGACACCGGCGGCAACTGGGCCGCCTCTTCCATTTTGCCCTCCAACTTCTCGGACGTGATCATCTGCGGCAAGGCGACAAAACCTCCCGCCGGAATCCACCTCCACGCGTAATCGATCCCATCGCGCGTCCAGCCGTAAATCTTGGGCCCGAACCCAATCGAGAACCCCGCCACTTTCAAGCCACGACGCCGGGCCATCCAGAAATGGCCGAATTCGTGAACAAAAATGGACGCGCCAAACAGCAGCAGTACCACTGCTCCGACATAGAGCCAAGTCAACAGTTGCATTTAGGGGCGAGCCGACTTCAAGACGAGGTCGAGATCGCCTGGAGCTTGTAACTCAGGGTGCCGTAATATCGGCGCTTGAGGCCGCGTTTCTTGCGCTGCCGTTCCCGCGCCTTGACGAGGTGTTTCAAACACCGCGATCCCTGCACCGCCGGTTCGCCACACTCCGTGCATTTGCTGTCTCGCTGTTTGCGCAACTGATACTTACGCTGTCGGGAAATCGACAGGTTCGTAAATTCATCTTCAATCCGTCTTCTCATCGTTTGCTCGCGTTTGACTATATTGCCTTAGTTGTCAGACCAGCCTGCCGGCTATGTCACTCAATTTTAAATTACTCCCGATCTGGATTCTGTCCACTGCTTCCAATCTTTTTGTCTACAATTTGGGGGATGCCACGGCGGGGTCATTGCCCGGGTGCGGATTTGGCGAAGGAGTGCCTTTTCCCGCTGTCGCCGCCTGACTCCACCCGCCCGCCTACCAGCCCCCCGCCCTCGCTTGGCCTCGGCGTTCGCGCGCGGTTTCGATCAGTGCCTGGAGCCGCGAACTCACCGTCGGGAGCAGGGGATCGCAGATCGGTGGGATCTCGAGTTCCACTGCCGGGAGCCCGAGTTCCGCGCGCACCCGCTGGCGGATTAGGGCGCCCTCCCGGGCGCAATGGCTGGCCCCGGGGATGCGCGAGATTACCACCGCCTCCGCCCCAAACGCGCGGCAATCGGCCACCACCCGCGCTGCCCGATCCCGCCCGGACCCGATCATCGGATCGGCCAGGGCGGTCCGCGCCAGGGCCTCCAGCGGCCGCACGTCTTCCGGGATCAGGTCCAGGGCATGCGTGAACATGAAATCCGACCCGCAGAGGCGACCGCCCCAGTCCTCCATCAGGTTCATCGCTCGCAAATCGGCGACGGGGTTGACCCAGAAGATCCGAACCGCGTCGGGCGCGACCACCGATTGGCCTTGGTCTCGGCGGGTCTGCGCCTCGGCCAGCAACCCCGAGAGCACCGCGATGGTTTCGTCGCGATCCGAGCAAAAGTGGATGGCCAGCATCTCGGCGACGAGCATTTCCAGGGCGGGCAAAGGGGCCCCCGTGGGGCCATAAACCGTCTGCCGCAACGCTGCCAGCAGGCGACGGACCCGGTTGGCCTCGGCGATGCCCTGCGCCAGGGCTGCCTCCTTGAGAGGACACCCCGCCAACTCTCCCAGGATCCCGGCTAGCCGGGTCAACTCCTCGCGCACACCGTCAATTTGAACTCGCGGGGCGACCCAGCCCCCCGGCAAGGTCGAGGCCGGTTCCCCGGGCTCAGGGGCGCGACGTCGCGGCATCTCCCACCAGGTAATGGGGAACCCCATCCGTTCGAGCCGCTGGGCGATGGCCGAGAAATCGTCACAGACAGCCCCCGTGCTGCAAAGCAGCCGATCCGGCCGCGGAAAATGCTCGCCATTCTGGAAGGCGGCCAGCATGGCCCGAACCGGGCAGAACGAAGCGTCAATGCCCAGCGCCTCGGCCTGACCCAGCAACCCGTCACTGCATTCCATCAGGCAGGGCGTCCACCAGGCCCCATCCGGGTAGAACGCCCGAACTCCGGGCAGGGAATAAGCCATCACCGGCACCGTGCCCAGGTCCTTCATGGCGCCCACGATCTTCTCGCCCCGTCGCCGCGCCGCTATCAGCCGTTCATTTTCGGTGAGGAGGAAGTTCCACAGCCGGAGGGAGGCGGCCGAGTCATCGAATTTCAACTGCCGCAACCGTAAATCACCCCCGGCCAGGACATGCCGGCTGAGCGGTCCGCCGTATTCGGGTTCACGCAGGCCCCCCCGTGCCAGGAGCGCGTAGCGGGTGTCCCACTCGACCAAGGTCAGCTTGCGAGGGGAATTCATGGGGCGTCGGGTTGCAAGGACTCCACAAATGCCTCGATGCGGCCCGTTAAACGCGTCCATCCGTTGGCCACCTCGTCGGCATCGAGCACCAGCACCGGCAGGCCAAAGGCTTCCCGCAACGACTGGGCCTCCGCTCGCCACAGGTCGCAGCCGATATAAGCCCACAGGACGATGCCCCGCGCCTGTCTGGCCCGGATGCGCTCCCCCAGCCAGGCGTAGAGCTGGGTGTTGGGCCGCTGAAAGACATCGACCATCCGTTCCAGGCAGATTTGGCCTAGCCCTGGCCCCGACTCCGGGAGACGCGCCGGTTCGTCCCCGCCAGCCTGGGGCGGCGACCCTAAACTGCGCTCCCCGACCTCGGTCGCGTTGAGCACCACCCGCGACCCGGCACCCTCCAAGGCGTCCAGCAACCGCCATTGCGCGCGCGGCAGAGGGCCGCCAACCAGGGCGATCGGCACCGCCCGCGCCCCCGGCCTTTCCCCTCCCTCATCGGCCCCGGCACCCGGCAGCCGGATCTGCCCGTCCCAATGGAACCGGGCCGCCGCCTCGGCGAATTGGCGCGCGGAGAGAGCGGGTGCCGCTGACAATAACCGGCTCCGCTGGCACCACGACTGGACCAGGAGCGTTTCGAGTTCCCCTATGACTGGCTCGCGTCCTCCCAAGCCTCTGAGGAACCGGCCCAGCCGTTCCAATTCGGAATCGAACAGGCGGCGCGCCACCGGCGTCTGCCAGGTCGCGGGCAGGTTGAAGAGAAACCGCCGCTCGGGGCGAACCGACTCCAGTCCGTCGTATCCGCGCCGAAGCTGATCGCAGTGAGTCGAGAAGACCATCGCCGCTTGGGGATGTAATTCGGCGAAGCGCGCCACCGATTCGGAAAACGCGCAGACCCCGGCCGAGAGCGCCGTCCTCTCCAAGTCGAACTCCGGTTCGAACCAGACCCCGCGCGGTTCCAGTCCGTGGGCCTTGACCCATTCCGCCGGCACCCACGGACTAGTGAGATAGACAAGCATCGACCTTCAGTTTCCCGACACCGCCAGGTGGCGTCAAGCGCGGTGCGGACCGAAAGTGGCGGGAAACTCCTCTGGGCTGCGCCCGAGGCATTGAACGAACCCCCTCAGCCGCGGGTCTTAAAGGCATGAATACCCGGGCGCGCGCGCGGCGGTTGATTGGGCTCTCGATGGCGTTGGTGGTGCTGTACTTGGTTTACGCCTGGGGATACCACAACGGATACCTGAGTTCCTTCGGGGTAACGAGAGTAGACAGAGACAGCGGTTATGATCCCGTCTTCACCAAAGCGAACCCCATCCCCGGCCAGGTCAAATGAAGCCTCTGGCTGGTCTATTGTGCCCGTCTAGGGACCGGTACGCGCTGACAGATTGGCGTCGGGATGCCTCCCGAAGCGCTCACCGGGTTTGCTGATCCATCTGACATGCCGCAATTTTTCTGTCCCAAATCCCCCAAACCCCTTAAACAGGGGGATGAGAAAGCAGCTCAGTTTCCTGGCCCGCCGGTTTCATCGCCTGGCCGACTGGCGCCGGACGTATGCCCGGAGCGCAGACATTCCTGCCGGCAGGACGCCAGCTCTCTCCCGGGCCCCGCAGGTTAGAAAATCTGGGATACGACAGACTGGAAAGTCGGCGTTACAAAACAGCTATGAAATATCCCGGCTCGCTCTCCTCCTGGCTTATGGTGGCCTTGCGGCCCGGGCCGCCACGCCGGTGATGGTCCAGGATTTCGAGAAGGCTTCGGCCCGACCCACCGTCTGGGTGGTCAATATCCCCAACGAAAACGCCACCGTCCAGTGGTCCACCGACCATCCGCACGATGGCCAGCGATGCCTCAAACTGCATTACCATTTCGTTGACCACGGCCAGTTCCAATACCTCGGCATCCCCAACCCGGTCAATATCCAGGCCCCGGTCCACAAACTTCATTTCTGGCTTTACGGCGACAACTCCCAGTGCACCTACGGCGTGCAGGTCAGCGATGCCAGCGGGGAAACCCATCAGTTCAGCAAGAACTCCGGCCAGGGTGGAACCATCGACTTTACCGGTTGGCGGGAGACGGTCATCGACCTGGACTCCGGCCATGAGACCTGGGGTGGCGACAAGAACGGGAAACTGGACTACCCCATCACCGGAATCACCCTAACCGTCGCCCAACCCACGGACAACGGGAAACGACGCGCTGTCGAGAGCGACCTCTATTTCGACAGCCTCAGCGTGGACGCGGAGCGAAGCCGGTTCGAGACCCTGGGCAGCCAGGTGTCCGTCCTCTCGCCGGATTATGGCACGGATATCCAGGGGGACACGACCGTGACCGTCTCCGCTCCCGGCTTCCCGAGCCTGACGGCCAAATGCTGGAAGTCCGGCGGGCTCCAGGGGTCCGATTCCACGGTCGCCACCGTCACGCTCGACGCCAACGGCCAGGGCTCGTTCGTGTTTCCCGCCGACCGCTACCCGCACGGTCCGGTGACCGTGCGCCTCACGGGCCAAAGCGGGACCATCAAAGATACTTGTTACCTGCAGCTCTACAATCGCGGCGGGGTTTCCTGGAACGAGGGCCTGCCCAAGGATCCCCCTCCGGCCGCCGCCGGCATGAAGTTGGTCTTCGCCGATGATTTCACCGGGCCCCTCTCCATCTCGAGCACCAATCCCCAGGCGACCTATTACGATCACAAACCGCCCCATGGCTGGCAGGACTTCTCGGCCCACGCCTTCAGCGGCCACGAGGACGCGAAGAGGAACCCGTTTTCGCAGGTGGACTCGTATCTCCGCATCCGGGCCAGCGACCAGGCGCACAGCGCGGGCCTTATCTCTTCCGTGAAGAACGATGCCAGCGGGGTGAAGGTCAGTGTCCCCTGCTATTTCGAATGCCGGCTGATTGGCCCCAACGCCATCGGGGCCTGGCCCGGATTCTGGCTCATGACCGATTACCTGTCCGATGACCGGCTCAAGGACAAGACGCCCTGCGATGAATTGGACATCATCGAGGCCTATGGCGGCGAAGGCCGTGGCCACCCCAACGCGGGTGACACCTACATGATCACCCCTCACGCCTGGAATCAGGGCCAGGCCGGCAAGGCCCTCGAAAAGCAGGCCTTCGACGGGCTGCACAATCCCGTCCGCATGGGCAAGTTCGGCATCCCCTCATCGTGGTTCGAGACCTTCCACACCTACGGGTGCCAGATCACTGAAACCGACACGATCTACTACTGCGACAACGTCGAGGTCGGCCGCCACCCGACCTTCCCGGTCTCCCGGAAGCTGCCTATTTTCTTCATGATCGACCTGGCCACCGGCGGCGGTTGGCCCGTGGACCTGTCGCGCTACCACGGCGTGGCGGACATGTATGTGGATTATGTGAGAGTGTACCATTAAGAGGCGCTGGGCCCTGCGGGGGGATCTTCAGCGGACGGCCTCACGGCCTGGTTTTCACTTCAATCCTCAAGACGGTGAACGAGTAGGGATTGAAGGTGTGATTAAAATCGGGCGCAACGCCCTCGAAGAGCGAAGGGACGGTGGCGACCTGGTTGGGCGCCTCCAGCGAATTGAAATCGCCCGGGCGTTTGCCGGCCAACTCGAACTGCCGGCCGCTGGGCGAGACCCGGCTCACGCCGGCCAGTTTGATGGCGGCCGAAACCGGCATCGAGCCCGGGTTCACCACCTTCAGGATGACCTCTCCGGCCCGCTCGTCGAGGACGGCGCTGGCGTAGAACCGCTTCCCGCCCAAAAGCACAGTCGGCAGTATCCGGTCGCCCCGGTTGCGGCTGAAGAGCTGTTGGGCGAAGTAGTTGGGTGTTCCGTAAACGCGGAGGTTGTCGCACCAGATGAGGTTGGGCGTCCACTGCCAGCCATCGACATGCCCGAAGAGCGGGGCGTAGGAGGACATGCGAACGACATCGGCGTTGCGTTCGAGGCCGGTCATGTAGGCGGCTTCGGCGAGCGCGCATTCCAGGGTATTGGTATTGTCGGGTTTGGCGGTGCCGGAGCTTTGGGCGGCGTATTCGCCCATGAACACCTTGGGCCCTTTGCGGTCGTAGCGGTCGTAGCGGGAGTCATTGTCGAGGAACCAGCTCGGCGCGGCATAGCAATGCTCATCGATGATGTCGGCGTTGAGCTGGCGCAGGCAGGACCAGGCGAAGCGGAAATTCTGGTCCGCCGGGCCGGGGCCGGCGCTCGAGATGAGCTGGAGTTCCGGGTAACGATCGTGGAGGGCCTTGGCAAACCGGACATACCGCTCGATGTACTGCGGGCCCCATTGTTCATTGCCGACGCCGAGGAGCTTGAGGTGAAAGGGTGCGGGATGGCCCGCCGCGGCGCGGCGCGCGCCCCAGGGCGTGGAGGCGGCGCCGTTGGCGAATTCCACTAGGTCCAACGCATCCTGGATATAGGGATCCAATTGGTCGAGCGGGACCAGTTCCCCCGAGTTAAACTGGCAGGCCATGCCGCAATTGAGAATCGGCAGCGGCTCGGCCCCGAGGTCCTCGCATAGCTGGAAGAACTCAAAGAAGCCCAAGCCGAAAGACTGGTAGTAATCCGGGGCGGGCCGATGTTTGAACTCGTCGTTCCAACGGTTCATGATCAGCTTGCGCTGGTCCAGCGGGCCTAGCGTGTTCTTCCATTGGTAGCGATTGGTGAGGTAATGGCCCTCGACGATGCAGCCGCCGGGGAAGCGCATGAAACCCGGTTTGAGATCCGCCAGCATTTGCACCAGGTCGGCCCGCAGGCCGCCGGGCCGGTTTTTCCAGGTGTGCTGTGGAAACAGCGAGACCATGTCGAGGTCCGCGTTCCCGGCCCCCTCGAGGATGACGTTGAGATGTGCCTTGGCCTCGGTCCCCACCGCCGCCAAGGAAGCGGTCTGCGGCTGCCAATCCGTGGTCAGGCCGCTGATCCGCGCCGTAGCGAGCACCTTGCCGTCCGGACCGGCCAACTCGACGCGCAAGCTCTTGGCCTTGCCCTCGGGTGTGCGGACCTGGACGGAAAAGAGGTAATTCTCCCCCTGGCGGACGCCGATGCCGCGAAAGCCCTCGTTGGCGGCGCCGAACCCAGCCTCCGCGGTCGAGGTGATCCGCAAGTAATGCGGGTTGGCAGCGCTAAACGGTTCCTGGTCGCGGATGGCCACCGACCCCGCGCCCCCGGTCGGCGCCCACTCGCTCCACCCCATCATCGGGTTGGGAAACTCGAACGACCGATTCTTGACCAGTTCGGCGTACAGCCCGCCATCGGCGCCGAAGTTGATGTCCTCGAAGAAAACACCCCACATCGTCGGGCTGATCGGGGCGCCGGGGTGCTTCACGTCCACGACCAGGTTGACGTTGAGGTTGGCGTTGGGGGCGCCGACCGCGTGGAGGAGGGAGGCGGCCAAAGCGGCTACTGCCATGCGCCCGGGCCGGGATGAGACGCTATCGCGTGAGTGGAGATTCAGTCGCATGGCCGCATTTTCGCAAAGAACGACTGGGGAAACAATGGAGAAACACACGCGCGCCCTGGGCGCGAGCGGTTAGGGCTTTGCCACCGGAAACCGCTGGATGAGGGGGAAGTCACCGACCAGTTGGAAGGCGTATTCTTCGCTGTCGCCTGGTTGGCATCCCAGGCCAGGCCGGCCCCACGAGCGCGAGTCGACACCGCCAGGGAGGCGTCATGCCCGCCGCTGAACCCCGCGCTGGCGGCAACCCCAGGCCCGCAGCCAAGTGATACCAGCCTAAGCTGGTGCGGCTAATTTGACGCGAGAGATTCCTGTGCTAGTCTAAAGGTAGAATATGAGCGCGAGAAAAACTGTGATTCCTGGTTCCGGTTCGGTCCAGCAGGTGACCGTGCATGCCCGTGAGACGCAGTTGCAACTTTCGCCCGATGCGGTGATCTTCCACAAGAGCGGCATCGAGTTTCGCAGCAGCGTCCCGTTTTCGGTCTGGGCCGAGATGACCCTCACCCTGCACTCGCCCGGCGAGGGCGGAAGGATCCACAGCAACGGCGTGATCATCTCCTGTTCTGGAAACCGGCATTCCGGTTATCATGTTTCGTTGGTGTTGACGGGCCTCTCGCGCCAGGCCGAGGATCGGCTCAAGACCATGACGGTGGCGCAGCCCTGGTAATCGGCCACCGTTGCTAGCCTGTTTCAAACCGTCTCCCTTCGGCCCGCCCGTCTGGGGGGTGCGGCAAGCTCCCTCTGAGACGGCTAAGGAAGGCAAGCCGGGAGCAAAACGCAACCTCATCCAACCCCGCTGTCTTTTCCTGGCTTCCTGGTTTCCTCAGCTCAACCTGAGCTGTGCGGGGCGACACGGGCTCGAAACGGAAGGGTCAGTTGGGGCCGCGGCACGGGGAAGGGAAGCAAAAATGTCCGGCAGCAGACGCCAAGGAGGTGGGGTGGGGAACCCGCAGAAGAAACGTTCTGCCACCGGACTGCTTCTGTAATGCCAGAGGTGATGGCGGGTGGCAATAGAAAAAAATCAGGAAAATGAAAAAAAAGTCAGGTGGCGCAGATTTCCCACCTTTGACCCCATTCTCCGCTTGCGCCCCGACGAGAGTTTCCTGCATTCTTGCACGCAATAGCGCGTTGAAATGAATAGGCAACGCCCGAATTGTCAGTGATTTTTTTATGAAAGATTACCAACCTGGCGAGATCCGTAACTTCGCAATCGTCGGCCACGCTTCCTCTGGAAAGACCATGCTCAGTGAATCCATGCTGGCGACCGCCGGCGTGATCAACCGCATGGGGAGCATCGCTGCCGGTTCGACCGTGTCTGATTACCACGAGAGCGAGCATCAGCGGCAGATCTCGGTTTCGACGACCCTGATGCACCTGGATTGGCTGGGGAAGAAGTTTAATATCCTGGATAGCCCCGGGTATGCGGATTTCATCAGCGAGGGGTTGGGCGCCCTGCGGGCGAGCGACCAGGCGGTAATCGTGGTGCACGCCAACCACGGCATCGGGGTCGGCACCGACGCCATGTGGAAGTATGCGACCACGCTAGGGATTCCCAAAATCCTGGTCATCAATGGGTTCGACAAAGAGGAGACGAATTTCGAGAAAGTGCTGGGACAGCTCCGGGAGCATTTTGGCGAGCGGGTTTTCCCGCTGACGCTGCCGATTAACGCGGGCGCCGGTTTCAACCAGGTGCTGGACGTGCCGCGCAACGAGGTGTTGACCTTCGCGGACGATCGGAGCGGGAAGTATACGGAAGCCCCCGCTACCGGCGCGCTGGGCGAACAGGTCAAGCTGCTCCACAGCCAGCTCATCGAATACATCGCTGAAACCGACGACGCGTTGATGGAAAAATTCTTCGCTGAAGGCGGGCTCTCGGAAGAGGAGGTCCGCAAGAGCCTCCACACCGCCATGAAAAACCAGGTCTTCACCCCGCTGTTCGTCACCTCGGCGGAGAATAACATCGGCGTGGCCCGGGTCATGGATTTCATCGCCAAGTACGGCGACAGTCCGGCGGACTTCCCCACCAGCAAGGCCGTGGACGTCGATGGCAAGGAAGTGGAAGTGGGGCTGAGCGACCCCGACCCCGTGGTGCTGGTCTTTAAGACCATGAGCGAGGCCCAGTTTGGGGAATTGTCGTTTTTCCGGGTGTACTCGGGGACGCTGAAGTTCGGCACCGAGCTTTATAACAGCGCGCGACGCAGCACAGAGAAGATCGGCCAGATCTATTGCCTGAACGGAAAGACCCGCACCAGTGTGCCCACCCTGAGCGCGGGGGACATCGGCGCGGTGGTCAAGCTCAAGGATACCCAGACCGGCAACACGCTCTGCGCCACCAAGAAACCGGTCACGCTGACCAGCGTGGAATACCCCAAACCGAACATCCATGCCGCGCTCAAGAGCAGCGTGAAGGGTGAGGAGGACAAGATCGCGTCCGGCCTCGCCGCGCTGCACCATGAAGACCCGACGTTTCTTTACATGGTGGACTCGGAGCTGCGGCAGACCATCGTCTCGGCGCAGGGAGAGCTGCACCTGGAAGTGATCGCCGACCAACTTCGGCGGCGTTACAACGTGCATGTGGAACTGAGCGAGCCGCGGGTGCGCTATCGCGAGACCATCAAGGGCAAAGGCGAATCCAAGCACCGGCACAAGAAACAAACCGGCGGCGCCGGCCAGTTCGCCGAGGTCTGGATGCGCATCGAACCCAAACCGCGCGACACCGGCGTCGAGTTCACCAACTCCCTGAGCGGCCAGAACGTCGACCGGGTGTTCGTTCCCTCGGTCGAAAAGGGCGTGATGCGGGCCTGCGAGGAAGGCATCCTGGCCGGCTACCGAGTGGTGGACGTGAAGATCGATTTCTACGACGGCAAGATGCACCCGGTGGACTCGAAGGACATCGCGTTCCAGATCGCCGGCTACTTCGGGTTCAAGGAAGCCTTCGAACAGGCCAAGGCCTGCCTGCTCGAACCGATCCATAACGTCGAGATTCATATTCCCGAGGATTGCATGGGCAAAGTCATGGGCGACCTCTCGAGTCGCCGGGGCAAGATCCAGGGGATGGACATCGATAGCGGCACCCAGGTCATCAAGGCGCACGTCCCCGCCAAAGAACTCTACCGCTATTCCAGCACCCTTCGGTCCCTGACCGGCGGCCGCGGCGTTCATTCGGAGACCTTCAGCCACTACGAGGAAATGCCGCGCGAGGCGCAGGCCAAGGTTATCGAGGAGAGCAAGAAGGCCAAACAGGCCCAAACGGCGGAGTAACCGGCTTGGCTCGCCGCAGGCCAGTGACCTGGGGGCTGCCTGGCTGGCGGCAGGCGGAAGCCTTTCTTATTCGACCGTCCCGCTATCGATGAACTGGATGGTGCGCTGGCGGGCGAGGACGCGAACGGCCAGTTCGCGGCTTTCGCCCGGCGCAAGCAGCAGCTTGGTTTCTGGGGTTTCCACGTAGTGGTACGCAGGGAGATGGTTGTCCCGCACCTTACAGGTCCATGGGCCGGGTCGGAGGTGATCAAAGCTCGCGCGTCCATCCGTGGCGGTATAGGCCTGGAGGGTTTCCTGGCCGTTCCTTAGCTCGATGATGACTCCTTCGCAAGGGGCGTTGATGGGGGAGGCGGGCGTGAGCAACCCCGAACCGGGCAGAGCCCCTGCGCCGGAGGAAACCGTGGCGATCGAGTTGGTCGCGGTGTTGACGGCTGAGAGGGGTGCTACGGCCACCCGGACGGTCAGGTTGGCCGCCGTGATCACCCCCAGGTCTAGGACGAGATGCTGGCCTTTCCGAATCTCCATCAAGACTGGGAGCAAGGCCGCCGTGAGGTGCTTGCCGCCGAGTGAAGCAGCATCCACGCGCAGTAGGAATTTCCCGGGGCGGAGGGCGGGGAAAAGGAACTCCCCTTGGCGATCGGTCACGGCCCAGGCGTCGTTCAATCGCAGGATCACGCGCGGGAGCGGCTGGCGGCGGGAAGACTCCTGATCGAAAACGCGCCCCTTGAGTGAGCCGACGCTAGTTTTCTTGCTGACGGGCAGACGGAACGGAATGGTGTAGGCCAGCAAGAAGGAGGTTTCGTCGCCCCCGGTAAGGTTGCCATGCGACCAACGGGCCTGGACGGAGACGCTTTGCTGGTTGCGCAAAGTATAGCTGAGGGTTGAGCGGGCCGTGTCCTGTTGGCGTCGGACGGCGGAGTCGGTGGTATTCCGTTCATAGCTCACGTCCAGCAGGCAACGCTCGACAAGGCGCCGTTTGATGGAGAGGCCATAGACCTGGAATTGGTCCGGATTGCTGGTAAAGCGTAACCGTCCGGCGGTGCCGTCTTACGCTGAGGGGTGAGGGTGTGGCAGGATGGCAGGGTGAAACGACAATCATCACCATCCCGCATGCCACGACGCCACCTCACCGC
>Ga0316228_1002212_pt1 | contig 17635 bp, 17 predicted proteins | sample TBH18021metaG_FD_206005 | JGI IMG/M metagenome (GOLD analysis project Ga0316228, IMG submission 206005) | Freshwater microbial communities from Trout Bog Lake, Wisconsin, USA - TBH18021 | ecosystem: Environmental > Aquatic > Freshwater > Lake > Hypolimnion/Profundal zone | place: USA: Wisconsin... | reverse complement strand
TGGATGTGGACATACAATCATGAAAGACCGAACATGGGCTTAGGTGGAATTACGCCAAAGCAAAAACTAGCACTTGCAGTACCAGCTTCTACTTTTAGCTTAAGTTAAAAATGGGGGGATTACCCATTCTCCTGAGAAAAAGTAAAACCGATCAAGACTCCACTGGGAAATGGCTGCACCTAAGCCAAAGAGCTCATCATGCATTGTTGGAGTGGATGAAAAAACTTCCTGAAGGCCAGGAATACCTCATGGTCGGCATTGATCGCGGAGGAAGAATTTCACTCAACTGCCTGGGTTCTGGGCAGGTGAATCGGATCTACAAGCGAACTGCCAGAAATGCTGGACTAGATGAACTGGTTGTCGAAGGGATCAGCGGCCACTCAATGAGAGTGGGTGCCGCGCAGGATTTGCTCAATTCGGGAGCAAGTATGCCAATAATCATGCAGCGCGGAAGATGGTCAAAGACTGATACGGTTATGAGATATCTAGAGCACAGCGGTTGCGCTAGCTAGGATTTAACAATCTATAGTTGCAACCCAAACCCCACGGTGGGCTTACCCATAAATTACAAGTTGGCCCTCATAAACTGCAATTCGGTCCACCATAAAGTGCAAGTAGTGCGAATTTAAATCAAAGCGCTTAAAAATCAGAGAGAGACTGAATTCTGCTGATAACCAGCAGTTTATTTTTAAGCAGATAAATCAACTAATAGTTGATTTATCTACACAAATTTAAACTCAGAGGGAAATTTAGGCGTGAGAAGTGAAAGAAAATCTTCTTAGAGATATAAACCCAGAAGAAAAAGTTGCCGAAAAAATAGGCGCGAGACAAGAGCTTGAAAGTGATGAGTAAACCTACAAAAGCAGGCATAGGTGAATCGGAAATTAAGGGTATTAGCGGCCACTCTATGAGAGTAGGTGCCGCCCAGGATTTATTGAGCTCAGGAGCCAGTATGCCAATCATCATGCAGCGCGGAAGATGGTCAAAGACTGATACGGTTATGAGATATCTAGAACACGGTGGTTGCGCTAGCTAGGATTAACAATCTACAGTTACACACTAAACCCCACGGTGGGTTTACCTATTAAGTTCAATATAGTCGAACTTCACAAAAATGGTAAAAGGTGACCTCTATTCTCCAAGTTAAGAACAGCGTCCACTCAAACATAGAAGCAATTTATTGGTTTTTTAAAATAAACCCATAAATTATTTCCAACGAGATAAACAGCAATCTTTTGAGTTACGCAGACTTTTTCATTTATGAATCATTTGCTTTTCCCAGTTCCATGCATGCTGAATGATTGACGATAACTCTGCATATTCCGGGCGCCATCCGAGCATTTCTTGAGCCAATTGAGAGTTAGCTACCAGCCTTTCAGGATCACCGTTCCTTCGGATGTCATCCACCACGGAAATCTTTCTTCTAGTCACCACTTCTGCGACATCAATGACTTCCTGCACAGAAAAACCACTGCCATTGCCTAGATTGTAGCTCTGACTATCTGAACCATTCATCAAGGATTGCAAGGCTAACCAATGTGCGGAACAAAGATCTTGAATATGAACATAGTCTCGGATGCAGGTGCCGTCAGGTGTCTTGTAGTCTCGCCCAAATACTGATATGTGATCTCGCCTACCAGAAGCCACCTGCAATACTAGCGGAATTAGATGCGTTTCAGGATTATGCCGCTCACCCAACTGCCCATCTGGATCAGCGCCGGCAGCGTTAAAGTAACGAAGGCAAATAGACTTCATCCCATAGGCCTTATCATAATCGGTAAGCAATTGCTCAACCATGAGCTTGGTTCGACCATATGGATTAATAGGCTGCTGAGGGTGGCGCTCATCAATCGGGGTGTACTGAGGCTCACCAAATGTAGCGGCAGTAGATGAAAAAATAAAGCGCTTGATGCCATTGGATCGCATGGCATCCAATAGCGTTAGCGTATTAACAAAGTTGTTTTGGTAGTATTTATCAGGGTGTTGTACTGACTCGCCAACCTGAATAAACGAAGCAAAGTGCATCACAGCATCAAAGCCGCGCGACAATACGGCATTAAGCACCAAGCGATCACCGCAGCCACCTTGTACAAATTCCCCAGTAACTACAGCATCGCGATGACCCGATGACAGATCATCTAATGTAGTAACCTTACAACCCAGCCGACCAAGCATTTTGACCATATGTGAGCCGATATAGCCCGCTCCACCAACCACTAGCACATTCATTCGAACACCACTTTTCTCTTAGACAGCCACTCCGTGAACTCAGCTCCAACCTCATTATGGTGCTCAGCCAAATCAACAGTGGCCTGCAAGAATCCCAGCTTACTACCACAATCATATCGCACGCCTTGGTAGCGAAAAGCGAAGACCTTCTGTTGGCTCATCAAACGGGCAATAGCATCAGTAAGCTGAATTTCACCCCCCGATTCCTCGTGGAAGACTCTCAAGCTCCTTAAAAATCTCTGGGGTGAGGATGTAACGACCCGCGACCGCCAGAGTAGTGGGCGCATTCTCTGGGTCTGGCTTTTCGACGATCCCGCTTAGATCAACTAAATTGGGAGCGATGTTCAGGCCGCTAACAATTCCATACCGATTCGTATGATTTCTTGGTACATCTTGAACTGCAATCATGCTGGCCTGCCGATCAATAAATTCCGAAACCATTTGCGTCATAACTGCAGGCTCGCTTACCATCAAGTCATCAGCCAGCAACACAGCAAATGGATCTTGACCCACAAGCTCTTTAGCACAGAGCACTGCATGGCCCAACCCCAAGGCGCGTGGTTGACGAACGTAACTACAAATCATGTCTTCCGGAGCAATATTCTGAGCAACACTAAGCAAGGCAGTTTTACCGGCTAGCTCTAGCTCGTTCTCTAATTCGTATGCAGTATCAAAATGATCTTCAATGCTACGTTTAGTACGGCCCGTTACAAAAATCATGTGGCGAATACCGGCAGAATAAGCCTCTTCGACCGCGTACTGAATCAGCGGCTTATCAACCACTGGTAACATTTCCTTTGCCGAAGCCTTTGTTGCAGGTAAAAATCGAGTACCAAGCCCAGCAATCGGAAATACAGCTTTATTAATTCTACTCATAAATTCAAAATATTCCGGATCAAAGATAATTTTAGATAGAATGTCGTGCAGCTAATTATAAAATAATAAGAATTTAAAATTGGATATTAATTTTTAACAGAAGAATGAATTAATGCGGGATAATAAAAGAGAATCGCAAGGATCAGCGAATATTAACCATAAGCACATTAAATGAAATTTATATTTCTATCTAAAAACATTGGCTCAGTAGAAAGAGGAGCCGAAACCTTCGCCATTGAACTGGCAAGCGCCTTAAATTACAGAGATAAAAAAACCCTCTGCTTTAGCATGCATAGTATAACTAAGTCCGATGTTATCGTATCACTAAATAGCTTTGAAAAATTTTGCACTTCTTTCGTGGGTGCAGGGGGCGATTGGTTGCTCAAACTAACAAACGGGCGATTCCCTCTATTAAGCAGAGATAATATTGAAACATATTTTTTTCATAAACGGTGTTTTAGGGAAATCGAGAAAACTGATGTCGTAGTAGTAAACTCTTTTCCATATGGACTAAAACCATATAAATGTAAAAAAATTCTTTATATTGGGCACTCAGGAATCGGTGCTCATGATAGATGGGCCTTTTTATGGCAAAAAAAAATTAATACATTTATAGGCCTAAATCCAACGTATATTAAATGGGCAAATAAATATATTCCCAGCCGCAAACTTCATTTAATTCCAAATGGTGTTGATGTGCGCAAATTTAGCATTATCAAAACGTCGCGAACTAGCAAACAATTAAGTCAAACGATAAATGTTTTATGTGTAGCTGCTTTAATACCGTTTAAAAGGCAAGATTTACTAATAAAATGCCTTGCCATTGAAAGCAGCATGATGTTGACATTACTTGGAACGGGGCCAGAAAAAGAGCGCTTAGAAAATCTAGCAAAAACACTTGGCGTTGAAGACAGGCTGAAAATTGATTCAGTACCATACAATAAAATTGGTGATGTATATTCAAATTATGATGTCTTTTGTCTACTATCATTGAATGAGCCATTTGGGATTGTTTATCTCGAAGCACTATCATCTGGCTTGCCAGTTGTAACCGTTGATGATGAGGCGAGAAGATTTATACTAGAATCGCACGCACTTTATTGCAATGAAATAACCCCAAACATAATTATTAATAAAATAATAAACGCAAATAATTCGAAAGGGTTGGCAATTCAACGGCGTGAATACGTTAGAAATCGCTTTAGCTGGGATGCAATTGCACTTAAATACCTATCAATAGAATGATATATTTTACTATTTGGCTCTCACTTATATCCATAGGGATGATGGATCGTATTTATTGCATCCCATCAAAAAATCTATCCAAGACATTAAACTATTTACTATTAACTATAAGCGTATTTCTTGTATTTTTTGCCGGAACAAGGGTTGGAATTGGTTATGATTATGATCAGTACTATATTTTATTTAATGATTATGAATTTGAAGAGCGTGCGTTGTATGGTATTGAGCCAGGCTTTAATTTTCTTGTAACCCTGCTCTCTCCACTTGGATCAAATTTTCAATTTCTATTTTTTGCTATTTTTGCCGTTGGCATTAAATGTCAGTTATTTATTAAGTACTCGCCATATCCTTTTCTAGCTTTAGCCCTATATTTTAACCAGGATTTTCTTGCTCGTGATATGGGGAATCTCCGTCAAGGAGTAGCCATTTCCATTGGATTATATGTATTCTTAAATGGCCAGCTTTGGACATTGAGAAGAGCCTTTCTGGTCATATTAACCGCTCTAATATTTCACTTCACAGCGATAATCATATATATCTATTTATTTTTAAGAAATTTTAAATTTAATGACTTCATTCTTATCATAGCAGTAATTTCATGCTTGATAGTAGGGCAACTTCTGCCTACCTCCAGCCTGACTTCTCTTGTCGAATTAATTAATAACGAGTATGTGTTACATAAATTAGCTGACTACACCAATCAAAAAGATTACTCTTCTGAATTAGGGCTAACATTCGGACTTGGATTGAGACTGGCCATCTTCTTTTCATACATGTATTGCTTTAAAAATTCAAATGTAGGCTCATTACATAACACGATAAAGAATCTTTCCTGGTTTGGATTATGCATTTTTCTTTTATTTAATTCGTTTGAAATTATCGCAGTCAGAATGGCCTTATATTTTCGAATCCTTGATGTAATTATGATCACTCAGTTACTAACAAAGCTTCAAATGGGGCCCAGTAGAATTATTGGATACCTTCTTATATCGGCCTATTCTCTTCAGGGATTAATGAAAGAGCTACTGAGGCATGGGATATATTTTGACTACAAAAGCTGGCTACTATGAATCTATATATTTATAACGATGCTGGTTCGAGCGGGCTTGCAACTGACTTCTTTATTGAGAGCGTCTTGCCTAGACTAGGCTTCAATAAAATAATACGTATAAATTCACTAAAAAATATAGAATCAAATTCTTGGATTTTTTTATACCAAGCTAAAGATTTTTTTAGAATTAAATGCCATCTAAATAGGTATCGAACAATAACTTGGTTTCAAGGCGCTGTGCCAGAGGAAGCTCTTTTAACGATGAACTCCCGCCTGAGATACCTTCTGTGGACATTTTTTGAATATTTCTGCCTATCTCGATCCAACTGGTGTTTATTTGTATCAGATTCTATGCTGTCTCACTACCGCAATAAATATGGATTTAATAAAAAGAATTATTCAATAGTCCCTTGTGTAAATCGCGACTATAAAAATGAATCTGACGCCGTGATTCAATCCTGGAAAGAGCGGCCAGAGCATAGTTACATTTATGCAGGTAGTCTGCATAAATGGCAGGCGATAGATGAGTCATTAAATCTTTTTTTATATATACAAACTAATATCTCCAACTCAGCGAGTCTAACCATTGTGACTGAAGATACTTTGGCTGCGCAACAATTGCTGTCACCCTATAATTTTAAGAATATTGAAGTGATTAAGGCACAGGGAGATGCATTGGATAGCATATTACAAAAACACCGTTATGGTTTTTTACTTAGAAAGACGGGTACAGTCAATAATGTATCAACTCCAACAAAAATGAGTACTTATCTAAGTAATGGAGTCTTACCAATAGCCACTAACGCCGTAGGATATTTTTCAGACCTAACCTTTGGTGAGATTAAACTTACTTTTGATGCTGAACTTATTGATGAATGCGCCCTCATTGCAAATCATTTATCAGCTTTAACCATGTCAATTGATTTTGAATCTAAATTTGGACTCCTGATAGATCAATACTTTAGAGGTCCCAATAGCTTTATATCATCCTTAAATAATCTCGATAGTTTCAAAAAGTCTCTTAAACCATGATGCTCTCTATTAGATTTATATAAAGTTGACTCCTGATTAAGTGTCGTGGATATAACTCAAAAATTCATTAGACTATTTATCAATACTGCTACGAAGATACCTCAGGTAAATCAATTCGCGAATCTTATTAGGAGCGAGGAAGATAGTAGCGCGCAAGATGCCATCAATTAATGCGGAACAGGAGGATTTTAAACCCACCTCAACTAAATGTTTTTGCATTTGGATTTCAGAGAGCGCATACTTGAAGCCGCCACGTCTTTTATACATATCAATTCCAGTCGTCGCATGAACAAGTATTTCAGGAATATTGTAGACCCTGCAATTACTAGCAATCAAGGTTGACCATAACGCATAATCTTCCTTGAGATAGATATTGGGATACCCGCCTACTGCAACTACAACGCTTTTTCTAAAAGCCACAGACATATGATTAAATGGGCTGCGCTTACGAGCAAATTTAAAAATTTCCTCAGAGCTTGAGGGCATTTTTCTAAAGCCAATATGAACACCTTCTTTGGTGACCTCAAGAATATCCGACCCAACAAGATCATAACCCTTGTGGAGAGCATCAGCCAGCCGCTGAAAACGGTGCGGGAGATTAATATCATCAGAATCAGCCCGAATTACATAATTTGTACTGACGATATCTAAAGCAGCATTTAATGCGCGAGCTAATCCAATATTTTTAGATAACCGTACTAATTCTACCAAAGGATTATCGTTAAATTCTGTAAGAACTTTTTCAAGTGGATCGCCAAGAGGTCCATCTATCACCATTAAAAAACGTGATGGGGCTAGTGAATTAAGTAATACACTCTGAATAGCTTTTTTAAAAAGTATGGGATCATCATTTTTGTACACTGCCATTAAGACCGTAAAATCAAAGCTAGGAGAGGTATTTAATTTACTTTTATTCATTCAAAGAATTCTATCCACCCAGTGTTAGATTAATTTTAATAAAAAATATTTTTCATTTTCATGTTAACTGCTATCCGCAATTCTAAATCAGCCACTAGAAAATCTACCTTCTAATTCTTGATACGAATGCTGCTGGTATACAATCTTTTTCCACTACTTTTTAAGTTACGTTATAAATTCTTGATTTTTTGCCTGCCAATTCTCCATATATTTTTTGATACTTTTTGGACATCATCCCAGCATTTAGTTCTTTATCAATAATCGATCTTGAACTTTTTCCCATAGCATCAAGGTCTTCATCTGCAAGCCTCAACATAGCATTAGTGGTCTCAATAACCGAACCAGTTGCAGTCAAAAATCCTGCCCCGCTTTCAATGGATAAAATTTCTCGATGAGGCTCAATATTCGATAGAACTACTGGTAGTTGCATGGCCATAGCCTCAAGAACTGAAACCGGCATACCCTCCGCCTTGGATGTGGCAATATATGCATTGCTTGCAGCTAAATAGGGAAGCGTATCCACAACATTTCCATAGAAAACTACGCGCGCACCACTTACAAGATTCCTACATTCGCAGTCAAGTGGCCCCTCTCCTAAAACTAACATTGCCGACTTTGGGTGTATAGCTTGAAAATTCAGAAAGGCTTGCAAGGCAATAAGAGGCTGCTTTCTTTCCGACAAAACCCCAACAAATATAAAAATGAATTCAGCATCCGACCAAAGTTTTAGGTTTTTTCTCTGCATTGATCGCTCTTCATGCTTAAGGGGAATAAAACGGGCATCATTAATAGCGTTATAGACAATTCTGGATCGTACGCCTTTATTTTTTAATTTAGCCGCAACATCCTTTGAACAAGCCACTGCTACATAGTCACGCCTTAGTGCCAAGACCGTAAGCTGCGCCATGATACCCCCTACAACTTTCCCATATGTCATAACATAGTCGTCAAATGGATAATTTAATTGCGAGCTAACCTTTTCATAGTTTTTAAGATAAAAGGTGCCCACCATGTCCGCCCTGAACCCAAAACAATGGACCACGGCGGGTCGAATGTTATCAATCTCAGTCTTAATGCGCGCTGAGGCCGCAATGAATCGCCAACCCTTAGGTAAATTTAAACTCCTAAGTGACACTCCCTCGCTAACGAAATCACACCATCGACTATCACCATCTTCATTGCATAAGGTTAAGATATGCGGCCTATAGACGGATCGATCCAGACTCGTAATCAAATCAAACAAGATATTCACCGGCCCCGTTCGTCGAAGTGACGTAATTATGAAAACGATTGACGTCATAATCCCTCCATAAAGATTGAGAGCCATTCCACTGTCCGAGATAAGCCCTCATCTATTCCCACGGCCGGACTCCACCCCAATTCATTTAACTTTGAACTATCTAAAACATTGTAAGCAACATCAAAATGTCTGGGCGGCAGTAAGTCAATCTTAAGACTTGAAATGCTCAAGCCCATGACTCTTGAAACACGAGAAATTACTTCAATATTATTCAGCCCCACCGCAGATCCAATATTGTAGATTGACCCTTTAGGAATATCCGCATCAAGCAGTAACATCATGGCAGATACAAGGTCATCTATATAAAGATAATCTCTAATAGTTCCATGCTCTCCAAATATAGCGATCTCTTCATTTCGAAGAATTTTAGCCACAGCAGTCGGCACGAATCCTTGACCCCGATAAGGAATCTGGCGTGGTCCAAATGGATTCGATGGCCTCACTATAACTACCGGAATACCAAAAAGCTGCCAATACATTAGGCAGTATTTTTCAATCGAAAGTTTTGTAATTCCATAGGGAGAGATTGGATTGGTTGGATAACCCTCATCAATAGGCCGCTCATCTTCAACATGTCCGTAAACAGTTCCCCCAGAAGATACGTAAAGGAGGCGCTTAATGGGTACATCACGCAATACCTCCAGCAGTGTGATTGCAAGAGGGATATTTTCACGTATGTCAAGAAGTGGATCATCGAATGATGTCTTTGGTACCGAGTTGTAGGCCAAAAAGATAATGTAGTCATCAGCCTTGATCAACCCCTTTAGAAAAGCCACAGAATTGCAGTCGCCCTGCTGGTATGTAACGCCAACGATTCGATCTAACTCGCTAGGCATTTGGCGACCAACAACCATAACCTCGGCTCTATTGCTTAGAGATTTGGCGAGGTGGTATCCAATGAACCCAGCCCCCCCCAAAAGCACTATTCTCATACTGGCACTCCGTCAAAAGTTATAGCCAATAAATATCGCCCCGATCTCAATATCACCTAAATTAGCCCCTTAAAAAATATACTCATTATTAATAGAATATATATTTATTTTCATAATCAGAATACTTCACTATCCGATTCACTCTATAGTATGAGAGCCCAAATGGAATCAAAGCTGCCGTTACATACGAAAGGGCTATTGTAAATACCCCAAAAAATGGCAATGTGAGTATTGTTACAATTCCGCATAAAATAGAAACTGTTATAGCTTGAATGGCAAAAATGCCACCATTTTCATTGGAAAATAAAATTTCATTTAAGGGAATGGTGAGCAAGAAAATAACATTGCCAAAGGAGGTTATGAGAATTGGCCAGAAAATTTCCTTATACGAATTCCCCAAATAAATAGTAAGTAGATATCCTCCAACACCCGAGCCAGCAACAACAAGTCCAGACAATAAAAATAAGATTGGCATTAATTTTTTTGTTAGATTTAGCTGACTTGGCAAACCTATGCCAATAAATTTAGGCTTGTAGTATGCTGAAACTGCATTGGGAATAATCATTGCTGAAATTGAAAACTTGAAGATAATATCAGCAAATGCCACCAAACTGCCATATGACATTAGATTGAGAAGAAAGAGGTCTTGCCTCCAATATATGGCAGTAAATATTGCCCATAAAAACATATTTCTTGTAAACCTTGAGCTATTACTAAAAGATTTGAAATTAATTGACATTAAGCTAAATCTATTGGAGTCAATTATCTCGAATAATAAAAATACTATGATAGGAGGTATCGCATAGGCATAGATATAATTATTTGGACTATTTATATCTTTATTAACAAGAATAAGTATCCATATAAGACGAAGAATAGTAGATAATAAATTTACAAACGCCGATTTATTTTGTTTCGAGCAGGCCAGCAAAACTGTTGCGCGTGCCGAAAGACAAAGAGAGCCGAGAGTGCCAAGAGTAAGAATAAACCAATTCTCGCGAAAAGGCCCGATTAAATCCGAAGGCAATATATAAAATATTATTGATATAAAAAATCCAGCAATCGCCATTGCAAATATAGAATTTGAATATATCTCTTTTAATTTTTTGTTATCATTTTTAAAAAGGGCGCCATATTTTAAAAGCGAGCTATTAAGACCCATTAACGATAACTCGGTTGCCAGACCAATTGATCCAAGCATCAATGCAAGCTGGGCGTAGCTGTCTAACGGTAAATTTCTGGCATTAATTAAAACAGCTAAAAGCCCAATACATCTAAAAATTAGATTAATTACAATATAAACTACCATTTAACTCCGCTGTAATATGTATACCACAGCCTCATTAACCAATTTGGATGCTGATATGGGTTTGGCACAATCGCTGGCAAGTCATCTGCAGTAATTACTTCCGCAAGATCAAAATCTCTTAGCCTCCATGATTTAGCCAAGAATTTTTTCCTTCTGTACCTAATCATGAAGTCAAATATTATATTTTTGGAGCGAATTAATAGTGACGTGTGCTGAAAACCAGCATCCACAATTACTAGATCATCCTCAAAGGATTGGATTGAATGCCCATTTCCACTATAGTAACCCTCTACTCCATATTCACCCTGGGCATGAACCCCATTAAAATGAGTTTTGATGAAACGCAGGGTTATGGAGCCTGATATATTTTTTATACGATAAGTATTAACCAATGGGTTTTGAATATAATTCAAGTTCCCCACAAAGTTTACAAATGGCACCGCTACAAGTGAAGCATTAGTAGAGGCAAGCAACTCCAACACTATTTTTATATTTTTTTGTGGCCATATCTCATCTCCATCTATGATCATGAACCACTCAGTTTCAGTCATCTCTATTTGAAGCTGCCTTAAAAAACCTATCTTCCTTTCAGGAAAATCATCAAAGAACATTAAGTTAATTTTTTCTGGATATCTTAATTTTACCAGTCTTAATATATCTCTTGTTTTATCTTTTGATCCAGTATCAAAAATCAATAATTTTTCGACATGATTTATGATTGATAATATTGAGAACCAAACCCATCTCTCTTCATTTTTTACGATCATGTGCGCTGTTAGCATTTTATAAACCAACTATCCTAGTCATAATTTCTTGATTTAATATTCTATCCCAAGAATAATTTTTAATGCCCCAGAGGCTTATTTCCCTGAAGTATTGACTATTTTTATTTAACAGTAAACGTAAATAGCTTTCAAGTTTTTTTATTTCATGTGGGTCAATTTCGTGTTTACCAATCAGATGACCATACAGATAATTGTTGGTAGTATCCTTGAAGCCATTAACGTTTGTCGATATTATTGTGGCTCCACAGATGGCAGCTTCTGGAAAAATAATCGCAAACCCTTCATACCTTGAGGTGTTAAAGATCGCTTTAGATTCTGATATCAAATTAATCAATAAATCTCTATCATCTATGACTCCTAAATATCTAATATTTATTTTCTTTGAGAGCAATTCAATTCTTTTTTTAAATTTATCAACATCTTTTTCAATTGGGCCAACTAATATAATCTCATAATTTCTAAACCCCTTTACATCATTCAAAAAATCAAATAATAATGGTGTATTTTTTTGATAACTATTAAATCTTGATATTATTATTATTTGATTTAATTTATCACTATTTGATGGCCCCCTTATTGATGTTCCATTTGGTACGTGTATAAGTTTTTTTCTTATATCAAGACCAAAAATTCCATTGCTATTCAAATGCATGAACATTTTTTTATCTTCAATAGAAGTTATATTAATTAATTTAAATGCTAATACTGCTAGTAATCTTGCAAAAATACTCGGTCTATAGCTGAAAAAATTTTGATCTAAATCAAGTTTTAAATATATTCTCGCTCTTGGAATCAACATTTTAAGCATTATTATTTGCAAGAATGTCTCTTTTGTTGGATGAAAAAACATAAATAACTTCTTGTTTATGTTTGATTTTAATATTCTTAAAATATATTCTATGAATTTTACCTTTTTTGCATTAACGAGATCTATGCTGGAATCTAAATTATTCTCTAAATTCTCCTCTGCTCTTGCATAAATACTAAATTTTAAATTCTTATTTTTTGATATGTAGTTTGGGACCTCAAATAAATCTTTATTAAGGTGAACTTTTTTTAATTCGGTAAGAGTAAATACTAAGTTAATGCTATCCATTTTTTAGCCCTCTAAAAAATAGTATTACTGGCTCTATTTTCTTTGTCTTAGCGCTTAATATTGTGGAATAATTAAATAAATTTAATATATAAATAATAAAATATAATAAATTAATTTTATACTTCTTTTTTATATATATTGAATTATGCGATAGATAATATATAGATTTTATCTTGGCATTAATTGAGTTTTCTGCTCTTTTTATGCTACATCCTGTGTAGCACCATAGATTAACACCCATTATTTTTAATCTTAACGATAAATCAACCTCCTCCCAATATAAAAATATTTTTTCATCAAAAAATATTTTTCTTTTGATGATGTCATCTGGTAAATACATACATGATCCTGCAAGGTAATCAGTAATTTGTAAAATTTCTTTTGTATCACACATATATTTTGTTTGCATACCATCCAATTTAATTCCAGTGTATGTCATTAGTGGCATCTCTGTTTTAAACATATATGCACAATCATTTTTTTTTAAATTTACCAAATGATCTTCTATAAATCTTTCTGGTAACTCAATGTCCGGATTTAAAATTAATATGCCAGCCTTAAGTTCATAGGCAATATTTATAGATATATTATGTCCATATCCATATCCTTTATTCTCTTTTTTTATTATTTTGAAATTTACATGCCCTAGATCATGTAATATTTTATTTATCTTTATTGGCGTCGATATTTCTTCAGAGTGATCAATAATGCATATTAAAACATCATTATTTCTCGGTATATTATATAGTAATTTTATTAATTGAATTTCTGAATTGTAGTTAACAATTGATATTACTAAATTCATATTAAACTCGCTATTATTATTTTTGCAGCGTTTCCATCCCCATAGGGATTATTAGCGGTACTCATTTTTTTATATTCATGAGTACTATCAAGCAACTTATTGACCTCACTTATAATTTTTTCTTTTTTTGTTCCAACCAATTTAACTGTCCCCGCTAACACCGCTTCTGGCCGCTCAGTGGTGTCACGCATAACAAGAACCGGTTTACCTAAAGAAGGCGCCTCCTCCTGTATGCCTCCTGAGTCCGTTAATATAAGGTAGGCTTGATTCATCAGAAACACAAAAGGTAGATATTCCTGTGGCTCAATTAAGTAAATATTGGGATTATTACTAAGAAAATGCCTTACTGGCTCCTGTACATTGGGATTAAGATGCAGAGGGTAAATTATCTGCAGATCATTGCGTTTGCTTATTTCGTGAAGGGCCGCGCAAATACTGAGGAACCCCTCTCCAAAATTTTCTCGCCGGTGACCGGTTACTAATATTAACTTCTTTGACTTGTCTAAAAATGAAAATAAATGGGATAGATTCTTCTCTAGCTTTATATCTTTAACAATTTTCTGAGAAGTACTCTTCAATGCATCGATTACGGTGTTGCCAGTAACAATGATGCTACTATTGGCAACACCTTCCCTCAAGAGATTTTTTTTGGCTGTTTCAGTAGGCGCAAAATGTAGCGTTGCAATCGTGCCTGCAATCCTTCGATTTATTTCTTCTGGCCATGGCGAATAAATATTACCTGTCCGCAGACCCGCCTCAACATGACCTACGGCTATCCTCTCATAGTATGCGGCAAGGCTTGTAGCCAAAGTTGTCGTTGTATCGCCATGGACAAGCACCCAATCAGGTCGCCAAGATTTTAAAACTGCACGCATTCCCAACAACACACTACTTGTTATATCTGTGAGATCTTGACCAGGCCTCATAAGATCCAAATCAAAGTCAGGGAGGATATTGAAAAGTGCAAGCACTTGATCAAGCATCTGCCGATGCTGTGCGGTAACGCAAACTTTCACCTCCACCCCTTCCGCTTTAGAAAAGGCATGCACTACGGGTGCCATTTTGATAGCTTCTGGACGCGTACCAAATACTATAAGTACCTTCAAAATCTTCTCATGCATTTGTTTCTTTCTTGCAATCAATTCCAACTTCACTAATCTCAATCTTTGGCGCTTAAATCCAAACATTTATTGCGATAAAGTTTTATCCTGCGCTCAACTGTACTTTTGGCAGTAACTATATTTACATACACACCGAGCATTTTAAGTGGAGGGCAATAAGTTACCTTATTTTGAAATGGGTGATTTTATTGAGCTTGATAAATCTATTCCCGTTAGATAAATTGGGAAACTACTACATATGTTTACATTGTTCGTCAGTTTGAAAAAGTGAGATGAGGATTTTCTGCTAACGCTTTATTTTATATATCCAATACTGCATTTTTCTAACTTCAACCCTCGTATAACCAATAGGATCAGAAATATCATCCTTTTCCAATAGTTAAAGTAATTTTATAGAGCATCCATTAGTTCAATATGGGGCAAAATGAATCCACTTAGCACTCAAGCCCGCTAATGCCCGCTCTCGTTCTCGATCTCGTATTTCTGCCCAGTCCATCATTAAGCAGCTGCACCTTTAATACCCACCCATACTCGCTGACCGCCAAGCGCCAAGAGCATAAGCAAAAATCCAGCCAGCAATCCGCCAAAGAGGAATTTCAGTAGTCCCGCTTTTTTAACGGTAGGTTCTGAGTTTTGCATCAGGCCTATTGTAAATTGAGCTTGATTTGCCAATAAGGTCACACGCAGATTGTTTAAATAATTTGCACCCTTTAAATCTTGAGAATCAACCTTTGCACGCATAGCGGCCTCAATATCCAATAGCTGGTCATTCAAGACAATGCCGTCAAATTGAGTCTTGAGAAGTGGTAGCGCCTGCTGTAAAAAATCCTTTAGCACTAATATCTGCAACATTCGGTCATTCAAACGCTCTAGAGCCTCTTTATTATTGGCAATATCAGTATTCAAAGCAACAATTTGAGTAGAAAGTGGCATATATTTTGCCCCTGAATCCTTAGGATCTACCACTTGTTGGGCGAGTTTTGCATCCGCAGGAAAGCGCTTTAATAGAGATTCCAAAGTGCTCAATCGATGATCCTGATATTGCAGCTCAATTTTGGTAGCAGAAATTTTCTTTTGCACTTCTGCATCAGAGCCAAGCATCTCCATTTGTAGGCTCGTTAACCAATTTTGCAAGGTTATGTAACTAGCGCCACCCTTAATAAAATTGCTGGCACACATAATATTTGCCAAGGCCGACTCTTGTGAGTCCCCAGAAGCTTTCACCACAAAATTTAAAATTTGATTATTAGCGGTAACATCAGATCCAACTTGACCAACCATCTCCTTGAGATCATTCTTATTGATCGAGTAGACAGGATTGAGATTTTCCTTCCACCAGCTCTCTTCGCTCATTTGGCGGTATATATTGATTTGATCTGCTGGAACTGTATTGCCATCCACCATTTGAGCAGCTAAATTGGGGAGGGTCTTTTGAAGATTGCGCCAAGCGACTAAATCAATCCCGCCATTATTATTGAGCTTGAGTTCAGCGGTATATTTTCCTAAGAGGAGCCACCCTGAAAGGCCAACTATGGCGCCTACTATTGCTGCTATGAGCAGCTTTTTTGCCGCGCCAGATAAAAAATGCATCACATCGAGCAGGGAAATTTCCATCTGATCTTGCTGGGGTGACGCTGCTAATGGTGGAGGATTTGTATTCACGGAAACATTTTTAGTTGTTGATGCAACAATAAAACAAACGAATCTAGGTGGCATTGAAGAAGCCCATCGAGATCAAGGTGCAACGCAATTATATTCGACTTTATTCTTAAATTTATGATTAACTGCAATCTCGGAAAACTCTCAGGGTTACCCCCCTACTTAAGCTTTCAGGCTATTTTGAAATTTCCAAGAGCTATTGCACATTTCTTGCAGACTTCTATTGGCTTGCCAGCCTAAAAGGGTCTTTGCCTTATCGGCTTTTGCATAATAAATAGACAAATCCCCGCTTCTACGGCTTTGCACTACCCTCTGAATGGTGCAATCTGCCGCTTTTTCAAATGCGCTAATTAAGTCATAAACACTAAAAGGGGTGCCCGTCCCTAAATTAACCACTTCTATTCCCTGGCGCTTGCTTACAAACTCAATGGCTGCCGCATGCCCCTCAGCCAAATCCATCACATGAATGTAGTCTCGCTCGCCCGTTCCATCTTGAGTTTCATAATCATCACCAAAGACATTGAGATGTGGCAGTTTTCCAGAGGCTACCTGGCAAATATAGGGCATTAAATTATTGGGTACGCCTTTAGGTAGTTCCCCAATCAACCCTGACTCATGGGCACCCACGGGATTAAAGTAACGCAAACAGGCAATGGACCAACTTGGGTCTGACTTTGCAATATCTTGCAAAATTTCCTCAACCTGTAGCTTGGTTCTGCCATAGGTATTCATAGGTGCAGTGGGGTGCTCTTCGTCATAGGGTAAATATTGTGGCTCCCCATAGACGGTAGCGCTAGAACTAAAGATGAACCTCTTTACCCCAGAAGCCTTCATTACCTCAAGCAAAGCAACTGTACCAACGACATTGTTGTCGTAATACCTCAAAGGCTCTACGCCTGACTCGGCCACGGACTTCAATCCTGCAAAATGAATCACCGCCTCAATCTGATGCCCGCTTAATACATTTTTTAGTAATTGCGGATCTCGAACATCACCTTCATAAAAAGTGAAGGCCTTTCCGGTAATCGTTTTGAGCTTATCTAAAACCTCAATTTGACTATTACAAAGGTTATCGAGAAGAACGAGCTCATGACCCTGAGATGCCAATACTGTTGCGGTATGACTACCGATAAACCCAAGACCGCCAGTTAATAGAATATTCATCCGTGCCCTTACCCTTGCAGATCCTGCTTAGCCTTCATGCTTGAGCCAACAGGAAAGAGTAAAGCGGACAGCAAGGCAATTAAGTAGCAAAGTATTTCTATAGAGTGTTGATT
>Ga0316228_1002209_pt1 | contig 17651 bp, 14 predicted proteins | sample TBH18021metaG_FD_206005 | JGI IMG/M metagenome (GOLD analysis project Ga0316228, IMG submission 206005) | Freshwater microbial communities from Trout Bog Lake, Wisconsin, USA - TBH18021 | ecosystem: Environmental > Aquatic > Freshwater > Lake > Hypolimnion/Profundal zone | place: USA: Wisconsin... | reverse complement strand
GAGTCGACCAGCGCCGCCGCGAGCTGGCCCGTCAGCCGGTCGTGACCGCCGAGGCGAGGGAGGAGGCTGGCCAGGAGCGGGGGAAGGTCGGGTTCACCCACCAGGCTCTGCTGGAGCGTGGCCGCCGCGGTCAGCCCGTCACGCAGCAGCGCGAGGTCGCGCGGAGAGCCGCGTCCCGCGACCAGCCGCCCGAGCGCGCGGCCGAGATCGGGTAGCGCGCGCAGCGCCTCGCGAAGGCGTCCGCGGCGGAGAGCATTGTCGTGGAGCCAGCCGACGAGGGATAGCCGGGCCTCGATCGCGGCGCGGTCGAGCAACGGCGCGGACAGGTCGTGGCCGAGCATCCGCCGCCCGGCGGCGGTGACGCAGCGGTCGACCTCGGCGAACAGCGAGCCCGCGACCTGGCCATCGGCGATGCGGCAGATTTCGAGGCTGGTCCGGGTCGCGGCGTCGATCGCCATGTGCTGGAGCCGGGCGATCCGGCGCGGCGCGGCGAGGAAGGCCGTGGCGCCGCGCTGGGTCGCGTCGAGGTAGGCGAGCAGCCCGCCCGCCGCCGCCAGCTCGGCGCGGCCAAGTTCGCCGAAGCCGTCGAGGCTCGCGATCCCGAAACGCTCTTTCAGCGCACGCTCGCCGGTGCGGCTGTCGAACCCGCCCTTGCCAGTCGTGGTGCGGGTGCCTGGGACGGCTTCGTCGGCGATCGTCTCGGCGGGTGACAGCCGCGCCAGCTCGGCGGCGAGGTCGCCGGGGCCGCAGCCGATGAGTTCGAATCGCCCGGTCGAGATATCGGCCGCGGCGAGCGCATAGTCCTCGCCGGCTCGGCCGATGGCGGCAAGCCAGTTGGCCGAGCCGCTGTCGAGCAACGTCTCCTCGGTCAGTGTGCCGGGGGTGACCAGCCGGACGATCGCGCGCTCGACCAGCGCCTTGGAGCCCCGCGCCTTGCGGGCTTCGGCCGGGCTCTCGGTCTGCTCGGCGATGGCGACGCGGTGGCCGCCCTTGATGAGGCGTGCGAGATAGCCCTCGGCCGAATGGACGGGCACCCCGCACATGGGGATGGGTTCGCCGGCATCCGCCCCGCGCTTGGTGAGCGCGATGTCGAGGCAGGCGGCGGCTTTCTTCGCATCGTCGAAGAAGAGCTCGAAAAAGTCGCCCATCCGGTAGAACAGCAAAGCGTCACCGGCCTCGGCCTTGAGGCGGTGATATTGCTGCATCATGGGGGTGGGGTCGTCTGACCGGGCCATGACCATGTGCCTAGCGCCATTTCCCGTCATGCTGAACTTGTTTCAGCATCCATTCCGTCGCGCTCACCGGGGCCGACGAACTGGACCCTGAATCGAGTGCAGGGTGACGCAAAGGGTGACGTCACGGCCCCCTTGGGTCTAAAGCCATTCCCATGTCCGACAGCAATGTGAAGTTCTCCGAGGCCGAGGCGCTGTATTTCCATTCGCGCGGCCGGCCGGGAAAGATCGAGATCGTCGCCTCCAAGCCGATGGCGACCCAGCGCGACCTGAGCCTCGCTTACTCGCCCGGCGTGGCCGTGCCGGTGCGTGCGATCGCCGAGGATCCCGACTGCGCCTACGACTATACCGCCAAGGGCAATCTCGTTGCGGTCATTTCGAACGGTACCGCGATCCTCGGGCTCGGCAACTTGGGCGCGCTGGCGTCCAAGCCGGTGATGGAAGGCAAGGCGGTGCTGTTCAAGCGCTTCGCCGACGTCGATTCGATCGACATCGAGCTCGACACCGAGGACCCCCAGCGGTTCATCGACGCGGTCTCGCTGATGGGGCCGAGCTTCGGGGGCATCAACCTCGAGGACATCGCGGCGCCCGACTGCTTCGTGATCGAGCAGACGCTGCGCGAGCGGATGGACATTCCGGTCTTCCACGACGACCAGCATGGCACCGCGATCATCACCGCCGCCGGCCTCATCAACGCCTGCCGGCTGACCGGCCGCGACCTCGGCGACATCCGGGTCGTCGTGAACGGCGCGGGCGCGGCGGCGATCGCCTGCACCGAGCTCATCAAGGCGATGGGGGTGCGCGGCGACCATGTCATCATGTGCGACCGCAGCGGTGTCATCCACACCGGCCGCGACGACCTCGATCAGTGGAAGAGCGCGCATGCGGTCGAGACTGATCGCCGGACCCTGAAGGAAGCGCTGGTCGGTGCCGACGTCTTCCTCGGCCTGTCGGCGGCGGGTGCGCTCAAGCCCGACATGGTGCTCGAGATGACACCGCGGCCGATCATCTTTGCGATGGCCAATCCCGATCCCGAGATCACTCCGCCCGAGGCCAAGGCCGCGCGGCCCGATGCGATCATCGCCACCGGGCGCTCGGATTATCCCAACCAGGTCAACAACGTCCTGGGTTTCCCCTTCATTTTCCGCGGCGCGCTCGACGTGCGGGCGCGCGCGATCAACGACGAGATGAAGATCGCCGCCGCGCAGGCGCTCGCCGAGCTCGCGCGCGAGCCGGTGCCCGACGAGGTCGCCGCGGCCTATGGCGGTCAGGCGCAGCGCTTCGGTGCGGACTATATCATTCCGGCGCCCTTCGATCCGCGGCTGATGGAGATCGTTCCCGCCGCGGTCGCCGAAGCGGCGATGCGCTCGGGCGTGGCGCGCAAGCCGATTGAGAATATGGCGGCCTACCGCCAGCAGCTCCGCTCGCGCCTCAATCCCACGGTCAGCGTGCTCAGCCTCGCGTTCGAGGCGGCCAAGGCCAATCCCAAGCGCGTGCTGTTCGCCGAAGGCGAGGAGAAGAACGTCCTGCGGGCGGCGATCGCCTTCAAGGACGGCGGGCTGGGCACGCCGGTGCTGGTCGGCCGCGACGAGGTGTACGACAATCTCAAGGAACTCGGGGTCGACGATCCTTCGGGCTTCGAGGTGCTAAACAGCCGCAATTCCCCGCTGGTGGGCCGCGCCGTCGATCACCTTTACCAGCGGCTGAAGCGCAAGGGCTATCTGCGCCGCGAGATCGAGCGGATGGTCAATCAGGACCGCAACTTCTTCGCTGCCGCCATGCTCGAGCTGGGCGAGGCCGATGCGATGATCACCGGCACCACCCGTCCGTTCAGCCAGAGCCTCAAGCAGGTGCAGATGGTGCTGGACGATCACGGCCAGCCGCCCTTCGGGATCAACATCGTCGTCGGCCAGAACCAGACGGTGCTGATCGCCGACACCGCGGTGACCGAGCGACCGAGCGCCGAGGAACTGGCGAGCATCGCCGAGCGCTCGGCCGCCTTCGCCCGCCGGATGGGTCAGGAACCGCGGGTCGCGTTTTGCAGCTACACGACCTTCGGCAATCCGCCCGGCGCCTACGTCGGCGCGCTGCGTGAGGCGGTCGCGCTGCTCGACACGCGCACCGTCGGCTTCGAATATGAGGGCGAGATGAGCCCCGAGGTCGCGCTCAATCACGACATGCAGCGGCGTTATTACCCGTTCAGCCGGCTGACCGGGCCGGCCAACATCCTGATCATGCCGGGCCTCCAGTCCGCCAGCCTCAGCGCCAAGCTGCTCCGCGCGCTCGGCGGCGAGAATGTGCTGGGACCGTTCCTGGTGGGCATGAAGCTGCCCGTCCAGATCGCTCCGATGACCGCGAGCGCGACCGACCTCGTGACCTTGGCGGTGCTGGCATCGGGCGGTGCGGATGGCATTGGCAAGGCGCCCGCGCCGAACGGCTAGGCGGACCGCGGACGAGCCGCGAGCAGCGCCTGAACAACAGCGCCGGACAATCGGCTCAGCTGTACGATGGGGCTATCGGGTGCGATCTTGTCGGCCGTGTTCAAGCGCAGCGCGCGCAGACCCGAGACCGTCATCAGGATGAGGCAGAATTCATCCGCCGACGGAAGTGACGGCAAGCCATCGACGGGTGCGGTCTGGACGCTGAGCTCGCGCGCGGCGGCAAGGCATCGTTTCGCCAGGTCGCGGATCGGCGCATGCTTGATCCCGCCGATCCCGCCGCCGCCGTTGCTGGAATAGAAGCTGGCATCGCCCGCGGCACTGACCGCGATGCTCACGACGATGCCGTCCGCGACCGACTCGACCATCGCACCGAAGATCGCATCGCCGGCACCCAGTCCGGGAATGTCGTCATGCCTGGTTTCAAGGAACGTCCGTCTGAGGCCGAGATAGACCGGCGCGGGCTCGATCATGCCCGTCACAACCGCTCCACACTCGACACCGCCTCCGACCCGCGCAGCGCGGCCATGATCGTGTGGAGGTGCGCGAGGTCGTGGACTTCGACGTCGACGTCGAAGGTGTGGAAGCTGCCGTCGCGGTGGACCTGCTGGAGGTTGACGATGTTGGCGTCCTTGGCGCCAAGGATGCCCGCCATCGCGCCCAGCGCACCGGCCTGATCGCGCAGGATGATCCGGAGCCGCGCGGTGGCGCCGTCCGAGCCGTCGCCCCAGGCCAGGTCGAGCCAGTCGGCGTCGATGCCCGTGGCGAGGCTGTCGCAGCCGATCGCATGGACCTCGATGCCCTCGTCCTCGCGGCGCAGGCCGACGATCCGGTCGCCCGGAATGGGATGGCAGCAGGGCGCGAGGTGGAAGGCGACGCCGGGGGTCAGCCCCTTGACCGAGATCGCCTTGCGCTGCGCCGACCGGCGCGGCGCGACATCGCCGCCCGTCGAGCCGGGCATCAACGCTTCCATAAGCGCCTCGTCGCCGACCCGCTTGCGCGCGATCGCGACCATCAGCGCGTCCTCGTCCTCCTGTTTGAGTTTCTTGAGCGCGCGCGGCAGCGCTTCCTTGGGCAGCGGCACGGGGAGGCGGGCGACGATCTCGTCGTATATCTTGCGGCCGAGTTCGACCGTCTCGTCGCGCTCCTTGTGGCGGACGAAGCGGCGCACCGCCGAGCGCGCCTTGCCGGTCGCGACGAAGCGCAACCAGCTCGGCTGGGGATGCTGCGCCTCGCTGGTCAGGATTTCCACCTGGTCGCCATTGTCGAGCAGGGTCCGCAAGGGGACCACGCGGCCGTTGACCTTGGCCCCGACCGTCTGGTCGCCAAGCCGGGTGTGCACCGCATAAGCGAAGTCGACCGGTGTCGCGCCTTTGGGCAACTGGATGAGCTCGCCCTTGGGCGTGAAGGCGAAGATCCGATCCTGGTACATCGCCATCCGGGTATGCTCGAGCAGCTCTTCCGGGCTGTCGGCATGGTCGAGGATCTCGACCAGATCGTCGATCCAGGGGACGCGGATGTCGGCGCTGGGCCGGCCTTCCTTATAGGCCCAGTGCGCGGCCAGCCCCTTTTCGGCCTGAAGGTGCATCTCGCGGGTGCGGATCTGCACCTCGATCCGCATCTTGCTGTCGTGGATGACCGAACTGTGGAGCGACCGGTAGCCGTTGCGCTTGGGCGTCGAGATGAAGTCCTTGAACCGCCCCGGCACCATCGGCCAGCGGCGGTGGATCAGCCCCAGCGCGCGGTAGCAGTCCTCCACGCCGTCGACGATCACGCGGAAGGCCATGACGTCGGACAATTGCTCGAAGCTGATGTGCCGCTCGGCCATCTTCTTCCAGATGGAATAGGGATGCTTCTCGCGGCCGGTGACCTCGGCGGTCAGGCCATTGTCGGCAAGGTGCAGCTGCAGCCCGAGCCCGATGCGGCCGATGACATCCCCGCCCTCTGCGTGGAGCTGCGAGAGCCGGCGGGTGATCGAGGCGTAGGCGTCCGGCTCCAGTTGGCGGAAGGCCAGCGTCTGCATCTCGTTCATGATTTCATACATGCCGATCCGCTCGGCGAGCGGGGCATAGATATCCATCGTCTCGCGCGCGATCCGGCGGCGCTTCTCCTCCGACTTGATGTGGTGGAGGGTGCGCATGTTGTGCAGCCGGTCGGCGAGCTTCACCAGCAGGACGCGAATGTCGTCGCTGAGCGCGAGCAGGAACTTGCGCAGGTTCTCGGCCGCGCGCTCATTCTCCGACTGCGCCTCGATCTTCGAAAGCTTGGTCACCCCGTCGACCAGCCGGGCGACATTGCCCCCGAACAATCGCTCGATCTCGCCGGGGGTCGCGACCGTGTCCTCGATCGTGTCGTGGAGGATCCCGGTGACGATCGTCTCATCGTCGAGCTTGAGGTCGGTGAGGATCCCCGCCACTTCGATCGGGTGACTGAAATAGGGATCGCCCGAGGCGCGCGTCTGGCTCCCATGCGCCTTCATCGAGAAGACGTAGGCGCGATTGATCAGCCCCTCATCGGCATCGGGATCATAGGCGCGGACGCGCTCGACCAGCTCATATTGACGAAGCACGCCCTCATTTGGGGCGCAGAGTGCATCCCTTGCAAGGCCGAATTGAACCGCGCTGCGGCCCGCGCGCCACTGTCGGACATTCTTACAGTCTGTTCAGCTGCCTGAAACTGTGCTCTTTTTCATCCCGCCGAATGGGAAGGGGTGACTTTTGGCTCGGGACAACAAGCAGATCGAAGCCTTCAGGGCGGCGGCTCTGAAGTGCCCGTTGCCCAGCTCGATCGATCTCGTCGGCGAACGCTGGGCCTTTCTGATCGTGCGCGGAGCGCTCAACGGCCTGCAGCACTTCGAGGAGTTCCAGGGCTGTCTCGGGATCGCCCGCAACATCCTGTCCGACCGGCTCGCGAAGCTGGTCGCGGGCGGGGTGCTATGCCGCGCGGCCGACCCGCGGGACCGCCGCAAGGTCATCTATTCGCTCACCGCCAAGGGCGAGGCGCTGCTGCCGGTGGTCCTGGCGCTACGCCAGTGGGGCCTCGAATGGGGGCATGGATCGAACGACCGGGTGGCCGCCGACATTCGCGACGCCAAACCGATCGCGCGCATCGCGGTCCACGCGCATGATGGACGCGAGCTCAAGCTTGACGAGCTGATGTGGCTGGACCCCGACGGCAACGGCTATCGGTTGCCCGACCGGATCAAGCCCGCCGATACGACCGTCAGCGACGCCGCCTGAGCGGCGTCGTCCGACGCGATCGCTTACTCGTATTCGCTGCCGCTCGGCGAGGGGCGCGGCGGGGCGGCGGCGGTGAGGCGCAGCGCCTCCGCCGATTCGCTCAGCGAGGCCAGCTCGTCGGTGGCATCCTCTTCGTCCATCTGCACGCGCTGCAGGCTCGACACGACCGCTTCCTCGAGGTTGCGGGGACGCACGGTCTCCTCGGCGATTTCGCGCAGGGCGACGACCGGGTTCTTGTCACGGTCGCGGTCGATGGTGAGATCGGCGCCGCCCGAGATCTGCCGCGCGCGCTGGGCGGCGAGCAGAACCAGATCGAACCGGTTGGGGATCTTGTCGACGCAATCTTCGACGGTGACGCGCGCCATGGCGGGGCTGTGCCTCTCGTAGGGTTTCCGTTGGACGGGAAGGCGGGTGAGCTAGGGCGTGGGTCGCCGGAAGTCAAGAATTGCGGCTCCTGCGGCGGGTTCAGGCGTTATGATGCCGATGCTTGCCACACGTCTTTCCGCATCGCACCAACAGCCGGTGGCCGAGCTTCCTTCCCCTGCGCCGATCCGCGCCAGCGTCGCTGGCACCGAGCTGCAGCTGATCGAGCGCGGGACCGAACGGCTCGAGCTGCTGCTCGACCTGATCGACGGCGCCCGGACGAGCGTCCGCTTCCTCTTCTACATGATGAACCCCGACGCAGCGGGCGAAGCGGTGCGCGACGCCCTTGTCCGCGCGGCGCGGCGCGGGGTGACCGTCCGGGTCTTGCTCGACGGCTTCGGGTCGGACGTCAACGCCGCCTTCCTCCAGCCGCTGGTGGACGCGGGAGGCCAGTTCATCCTCTTCCATCCCAAGCTCAGCCGCCGCTACCTGCTGCGCAATCACCAGAAGGTCGTGGTGGTCGACGAGACGGCGGGGCTGATCGGCGGTGCCAACATCGATCGTCATTATCTCAGCGACCATGATCCGGAGCGCTGGCGCGACCTCTGGCTGCGGCTCGACGGCGCGGCGGTCCCGCACCTCGCGCGTTATTACGATGCCATCTATCGCTGGAGCTGCAAGTCCGACGGCCGGCTGAAGGAACTGCGCCGCATGGTGCGCCACTTCAGCCAGCGGAAGGGTGCGCTGCAGTGGAAGCTGTCGGGCCCCGTTGCGCGCGGCAACCCGTGGCCCGGCCAGCTCGCGCGCGAGATCATCGCCGGCTCGCGCCTCGACGTCATCAGCGCCTATTTTTCGCCGCCCTTCGCGATGCTGCGGCGGATCGCGCGGATGGGGCGGCGGGGCGAGGTCAGGATCGTCACCGCCGCCAGAAGCGACAATAACGCCACCATCGCCGCCGCCCGGCACACCTACGCCCGGCTCCTGCGCAACGGCGTCCGGATGTTCGAATATCGTCCCACCAAGCTCCACACCAAGCTCGTCATCTGCGACGATGTGGTGCACCTGGGCTCCTCGAACCTCGATTTCCGGAGCATCTACCTCAATCTCGAGATCATGCTGCGGATCGAGGACAAGAGCTTCGCCGAGGCGATGCGCGGCTATTTCGCGCGCGAGCTCGCCGATTGCCTCGAAGTGACGCCGGCGGTGCATCGCGCCCGCGCCGGTCTGTTGCGGCGGCTGAAATGGACGATCAGCCACTGGCTGGTCACCGCGGTCGACTACACGGTGACGCGCCGGCTCAACTTCGGCAACGAGCAATGATCGTTGGATTATCGCGAAGGCGCGACCCTGCGCCGGGATGACGCGGCGTGAGTTGGCGCCGGTACCTTACTTGGGCTCGCGATAGGCCCAGAACAGCGTGGCCGGGGGCACGTTGATCCATTCGAACCCGCGCTCGATCCGCTCGAACACCGGGGCGATGAAGTCGCGGACCTTGGGGCTGAACTGATAGACGAGGAAGGCGCCGCCCGGGCGGATTACCCGGCTGGTCGCCGCGCCGATCGCGTCACCGACGCCCAGCGGCAGGGTCGAGAAGGGCAAGCCCGAGAGCACGTAATCGGCGTGCGCGAAGCCGCGGTCGGCGAGAATCTTCTCGACGTCGGCGGCCGAACCGGTGACCGGGATCAGCCGCTCGTCGTCGATGTCCTCGCGGAGGTATTCGGTGAATTCCTCATTGGTGTCGATCGTGATCAGCGTCGCGTCGGCGCCCAGCCGTTCGAGGATCGGCCGGGTGAAGGTACCGACGCCCGGTCCATATTCGACGAATACCTTGGTGTTTGCCCAATCGACGGGCCCGAGCATCTTGTTGATCAGCTTGGCCGAGGACGGGATGATCGAGCCGACCATCACCGGATGCTTGATGAACCCGCGCAGAAAGGCGAGTCGCGGGCTGGTGGCACGGCCCCGGCGGCGCGCAAGGCGTCGCTGCTGCTTGAGCGCTCGGGCGGACGTGGCGTGCATGGAAACTCCGGTACGGACAAAAAGGCGAGGGGGACGTCAAGCAAATGCGGCGGACATAAGCAAGTTCCGCGACTTGCGCTTGCGACCGGCGACCGGCGGACTAGAGCCAAAATGATGGACGCGCTGCGCTCCCGCCCCAAGGTCGCCGGCACGGCGCTGACGACGCCGCATTTCCTGCTGCTCTTCTCCGCGATGCTGGTCGCGGCGGCGGGAAATACCGCGCTCCAGTCGGTCATGCCCGCGATCGGCCGCGCGATCGGGATCGCCGATCTGTGGGTCGCGCTCGCTTATACCTGGAGCGCGGTGCTGTGGGTGTGGCTCGCGCCCTATTGGGCCGAGAAGAGCGACCATCATGGGCGCAAGTCGCTGACCCTGCTGGGCGTGGGCGGGTTCATCGTCTCGATGACCCTGTGCGGGCTCAGCCTCGTCGGCGGGCTGCACGGCTGGTGGAGCGGCGCGCTCACCTTCATCCTCTTCGCCCTCTTCCGCTCGGTCTACGGCAGCCTCGGCTGCGCGACACCGAGCGCGACCCAGGCCTATCTGGCCAGCAAGACACGGCGGTCGGCGCGGACCGCCGCGCTATCCGCGCTGTCGAGCAGTTTCGGACTGGGGACCATACTCGGGCCCGCACTGGCGCCCCTATTCGTGCTGCCCTTCGTCGGACTGCCGGGACCCCTGTTCGCGTTCGCCCTCATCGGGCTGGCGGTCTTCATCGCGGTCGCCCGCTGGCTCCCCGACGATCAGCATGGCCGCCGCCAGGGGCACGGCGCGGCGATGAGCTATCCGAGCATCGCCTCGATGGTCACCGGCGCGAGTGTCCGCGCCGCCACCGCGCCCCGCCGCCAAAAGCGACTCTCGTGGCGCGATCCCCGGATCAAGGGCTGGATCCTCGCCGGCGTCACCGCGGGGCACGCGCAGGCCGCCAGCCTGACCTGCATCGGCTTCTTCATCATCGACACGCTCCACCTCAAGCCGAACGGGGCCGAGGGGCCGATCTCGATCGTGATGATGGCCGGAGCGGCGGGCACGCTCGCGGCGCAATGGGGGATCATCCCGCGCCTCCAGCTCGCCCCGCGCAAGCTCATCCTGTGGGGCGCGGTGATCGCCGGGGTCGGGCTTACCATGACCATGGTCGCGCGAGACCTCTACGGGCTCGTGCTCGGTTTCGGCATGACCTCGATCGGCTTCGGCTTCACCCGCCCGGGCTTCACGTCGGGGGCGAGCCTCGCCGTTCCGACCAGCGAGCAGGGGGGCGTCGCCGGCGTCATCACCTCGGCCAACGGGATCAGCTACATCCTCGCGCCCGGTCTCGGCATGGCGCTGTACGGGCTCAACCCACACCTGCCCTTCGCCGCCTGCGCCGCGATCTGCGCCGCGCTGGCGGTAACGGGGCGACGACTGGCCTAGCCCTGTTTCTGCGGATCGCGCGGGCGCAGCATGCCGGGCGAGATGAAGCCGATCCCGCCGACGTCGGGGCGGACCGCGTCCGACTTGAGCGTGTCCTGGATCCGCTCATATTCCTCGAGCATCTCGGGTGTGACCGACGCACGTGTGTCGCGCAGCGCCGCCTCGAAGTCGGCCATTCCGACCTCGGCCGAATCGAGCCGGCGGCGGAGCGCCACCAGCCCCGCGCGACGGGTCAGGTCCTCGAGGTCGGCGCCGGTGAACCGTTCGGTCCGCTGCGCGAGCGACTCAAGGTCGACATCGGCGCCGAGCGGCATCCCCTGCGTGTGGATCGCGAGGATCCGCCGCCGACCGGCCGTGTCGGGCGGGCCGACGTAGATCAGCTCGTCGAAGCGGCCGGGGCGCAGCAGCGCGGGATCGATCAAGGTGGGCCGATTGGTCGCGCCGATCAGCACCACGCCCTGCAACTCCTCGAGCCCGTCCATCTCGGCGAGGATGGTGTTGACCACCCGCTCGGTCACCTGCGGTTCGCCAAGGCCGCCACCTCTGGCGGGGACGAGGCTGTCCAATTCGTCGATGAAGATCACCGTCGGTGCGACCTGGCGGGCGCGGGCGAACAGCCGGGCGATCTGCTGCTCGCTCTCGCCGTACCATTTGGAGAGGAGGTCCGAGCTCTTGGTCGCGATGAAATTGGCCTGGCTCTCGCGCGCGGTGGCCTTGGCGAGCAGCGTCTTGCCAGTGCCTGGGGGGCCGTAGAGCAGGAAGCCCTTGGCCGGACGAATGCCCAGCCGCGTGAAGGCATCGGGATGCTTCAGCGGCAGCTCGACCCCTTCCTTGAGTTTGCTTGCCGCCGCGTCGAGCCCGCCGACGTCGGCCCAGGTAAGGTTGGGCACCTGGACCATCACCTCGCGCATGGCCGAGGGGTTGACCCGCTTGAGCGCCCCCTCGAAGTCGCTGCCGAGCACGGCCAGTTTGTCGAGCACCTCGTTGGGGATCGTGCCTTCCTCGAGGTTCAGCTCGGGCATGATCCGCCGCACCGCTTCGAGCGCGGCCTCGCGCACCAGCGCGGCCAGGTCGGCACCAACGAAGCCATAGGTCCGCCGGGCCAGCGCATCGAGGTCGACGCCGCCGTCGAGCGGCATGCCGCGGGTGTGGATGCCGAGGATTTCGCGGCGTCCGGTCTCGTCGGGCACTCCGACCACGATCTCGCGGTCGAAGCGGCCCGGCCGCCGCAGCGCCTCGTCGATCGCCTCGGGACGATTGGTCGCGGCGATCACGACCAGGTTCTGGCGCGGCTCGATCCCGTCCATCAGGGTCAGCAGCTGGGCGACGAGGCGCTTTTCGGCCTCTCCCTGGACCTGGTCGCGCTTGGGCGCGATCGAGTCGATCTCGTCGATGAAGATGATCGACGGCGCCGCCTGCGCCGCCTGCTCGAAGATCTCGCGCAGGCGCTTTTCGGACTCGCCATAGGCCGAGCCCATGATCTCGGGCCCCGCGATGTGGAAGAATTGCGCGTCGCTCTCATTGGCGACCGCGCGCGCCAGCCGGGTCTTGCCGGTGCCGGGCGGGCCATGCAGCAGCACGCCCTTGGGCGGGTCGACGCCGAGGCGCTGGAACAGCTCGGGATGGCGCAGCGGCAACTCGACCATCTCGCGCAGCGCGTCGATCGTGCTCTTGAGCCCGCCCAGATCATCATAGGTGACATCGGCACGGCGCTCGCCCTGCGGCGCGGCGGCCTCGGGCAGCAACTCGACCACGGTGTCGCGGTCGATGTGGACGATCCCGCGCGGCGCGGTGCTGACCACGGTCAGGCGGATTTCCTGCAGCGCGAAGGCCGGGGCGTTCAAGAGCGCTCGGACATGCTCGGGCATCTCCGAATTGACCCGCTGGTGCCCGGTGGTCGCGACCGTGTCGCCGGCGGTGAGTGGGCGGGTCGCGAAGCTGCGCTGGAGCGCCTCGGTCGAGCCGGCCAGGCGAATGTTGTTCTGCGCCGGCGCGAAGACGACGCGGGTCGCGGGGCGGCTGGTCGCCTTCTTGACCTCGACGAAATCGCCCGAGCCGACCCCCGCATTGGCGCGCTGGAGGCCGTCGAGGCGGATGATGTCGAGCCCCTCGTCATCGCCGTACGGACCGATCGCGCGCGCCGGGGTGGGGCGCTTGCCGACGATCTCGACCACGTCGCCGTCGGTCAGGCCCGCCTCGTCCATGAACTTGCGCGGCAGCCGCGCGATGCCGCGCCCGCTGTCGGCAGGCGGCAGGTTGGCCACCTGGAGGCGGCGGGTTTGGGTCTCGACGTCGGCCATGAAATGCTCCCTCGGGCCCCCCAACGGGGAGCGGCGGTTTCAGTTCAATGTGGGTCCGGACGGCGGCGTTTCAAATCGGGGAGCAGGCCTGGTCAATTGGCCTTGATCATCGCCGCGACCTTGCGGAGCACCGAGCGGGGCAGGATGCGGTGGCCTTGCGCGCCGACCTTGTTGAGCGCGCCGGGGATCACCACCGCCTGGTTCTTCGCCAGCCCGGCGAGCCCCGCGGCCACGACCGGCGCCGACGGCATCGCCATCTTCTCGAGCATGTTGTTCGCGCCGTATCCCGCGACCTCGAAGAACTCGGTTTTGGTCGGTCCGGGGCAGAGCGCACTGACGTGGACGCCCTTGTCCCTGACCTCGACGTGGAGCGCTTCGGTGAAGCTCAGCACATAGGCCTTGGTCGCATAATAGACCGCGGAGAACGGCCCCGGCTGGAAGGCCGCGGTCGAGGCGACGTTGAGGATGCCGCCGCGTCCCCGCGCGATCATGCCGGGCAGCACCGCATGGCAGAGCTCGGTCAGCAGCCCGCAATTGAGGTCGATCATCGCGCGCTGTTTCGCGCCGTCGAGCTTGGCGACCGCGCCAGCGAGGCCGAAGCCGGCATTGTTGATGAGACAGTCGACATGCTCGTCGTTGGCGGCGAGGTCGGCCATCAGCCGCTCGGCCGCGTCGGGCTGAGCAAGATCGAGCGCGAGGGCGCGGGCGTCGCCGAGTTCGGCCGCGAGCGCCTCGAGCCGGTCCTTGCGACGGGCGACCAGGACCAGCCGGCTGCCGTCCGCCGAGAGTTGCCGCGCGAAATCGACGCCGAGCCCGGCCGAGGCGCCGGTGATGAGGACGACGGGCTTGGTCATGAGTGCCTCCTGCACGTTCCTCGCTCGTCCTGAGCGGAGAACCGGGGGGTTCGTAGTCGAAGGGCGTTCGCGTGGCGATACGCCCTTCGACTACGCGTCGCTCCGTTCAGGACGAGCGGAGCTCGAGCTTACGCGACGGTGGCTTTCTCGATCTTGCCCGGATTGCGCGGCGGCTCGCCGACGGGAAGGGCGTCGACATATTCCATGCCGCTCTCGACATTGCCCCACACGGTGTACTGCTTGTCGAGGAAGCGCGCATCGTCGAAGCAGATGAAGAACTGGCTGTTGGCGGTGTCCGGCTGGTTGGTCCGCGCCATCGAGCAGGTCCCGCGGACGTGCGGCTCGGCGTTGAACTCGGCCTTGAGGTCGGGAAGCTTGGAGCCGCCCATGCCGGAGCCCGACGGATCGCCGCCCTGCGCCATGAAGCCCGGGATCACGCGGTGGAACACCACGCCGTCGTAGAAGCCTTCCTTGGCAAGGCTGGTGATGCGCTCGACATGGCCCGGCGCGAGGTCGGGGCGCAGGCGGATGACGACGTCGCCGCCGGACGAGAGGGTGAGGGTCAGGGTCTGCGCGGTGTCGGCCATGTTGGGATTCTCCATGATGATGTGGCAAGCCCCTAGCTTCTTCCGCTCACCCTGAGTAGCCGCGTTAGCGGCGTATCGAAGGGCAATGCGGGTGCTTCGATACGGAGGCTCCGCCTCCTACTCAGCATGAGCGGTTTGGGGATCGATGATGATTGAGGTCGGAGGGAGCGCGAGATGAGCGAACGGGAAACCGCAGCCACCGCTGGCCCGGCCGACGAGGAGCTGCTGACGCTCCCGCCCGCCAGCGACAGCGACAGCAAGGTGATGGACGACGAGGACCGGCTGCGGCCGCGCTTCGTCACCGAAGTGCTCGACGCGGTTGACGACGGCGATGTCGAGACCGCGCGTCGGCTGGTCGAACCGCTCCACCCCGCCGACGTCGCCGATCTGATCGAGCTCGCCCGCGCCGACGAGCGCGAAGGCCTTGTCGCCGCGCTCGCCGAACTGGTTGACGCCGACGTCATCGCGGAGATGAACGATTACGTCCGCGAGGTCCTCGTGGGCGAGATGGCGCCCGAGCGCGTCGCCGAGATCGCTGGCGAACTCGAGACCGACGACGCGGTCGCGATCATCGAGGACCTCGAGGAGGACGAGCAGCGCGCCGTCCTGCGCGCGATGGAGCCCGACGAGCGCGCGGCCATCGAGGAAGCGCTCAGCTACGGCGAGGAGACCGCCGGCCGCCTGATGCAGCGCGACCTGATCGCGGTGCCCGAGCATTGGTCGGTCGGCCAGGTCATCGACTATCTGCGTTCGGACGAGGAGCTGACCCGCAATTTCTGGGAAGTGTTCGTCGTCTCGCCCAGCCACCATCCGGTCGGCACCTGCCAATTGTCGGCGATCCTGCGCTCGCAGCGCACCGCGCTCGTCAGCGACATCATGGCAGAGGAGCAGACGCTGATCCCGGTCGACATGGACCAGGAAGACGTCGCGCTGCGCTTCCAGAAATATGCGCTCATCTCGGCCGCGGTGGTCGATGCCAGCGGCCGGCTGGTCGGCATGATCACCGTCGACGACATCGTCCACATCATCCAGGAAGAAGCCGGCGAGGACACCACCCAGCTCGCCGGCGCGGGCGACGGCGACATCAACGAGCCCATCCGCCTGACCGTCCGCACCCGCGTGCTGTGGCTGGTGGTGAACCTCGGTGCGACCATCTGCACGGCCTCGGTGGTCGGGCTCTTCCAGGGCGAGATCGGGCGCTTCGCGATCCTCGCCGCGCTGATGCCGATCGTCTCGGCACTGGGCGGCAATGCCGGGACCCAGACCCTCGCCGTCGTGGTCCGCGCGCTCGCCACCAATCAGCTGACCAGCGCCAACACCGGCTGGATGCTTCTGCGCGAATTCCGGATCGCGATCGCCAATGGCGTCTCGCTCGGGCTGGTCGGCGCGCTTGGCAGCTGGCTGGTGCTCGGCAATCCGATCCTGTCGCTGGTGTTCGCGATGGCGATGGTCATCAACAGCCTGGTCGCCGGCCTCGTCGGAGTGCTGGTGCCCGTCACCCTCGACAAGTTCCGGCTCGACCCCGCCGTCGCCTCGGCGGTGTTCGTCACCACCATGACCGACGTCATGGGCTTCTTCACCTTCCTTGGGCTGGCGTCGCTGCTCCTGACCTAAGCAGTTGATTTTTTAGGGTCCGCCCGCAAATGGGAAGCCGTGCCCGAACTCCATCTCACCAAGGTCGCCGTCGGCTGCCGCGACGTCGCCGCGCTCGAGCGGCGGATCGCCGGCCGGGTCGATGGCGGCGAGGTGCGGGTGGTCACCCGGATGCGCCCCAAGCGCATGCCCGAACTGATCGGCGGCTCGCTGTTCTGGATCGTCAAGCACCGGCTCGTCGCCTGCCAGACCATCTTTCGGTTCGAGGATCGGCCGGACGGCCGGCTCGACATCGTCTGCGCCGAGCGGTTGCAGGCGGTCCCGCCCGCGCCCAAGCGCGCGCATCAGGGCTGGCGATATCTGACCGCCGAGGATGCCCCCAAGCCAGGAGACAATGACGAGACCGGGCTTAGCCTGCTGCCGCCGTTGCTCTACGGCAAGCTGGCGGCGCTCGCGCTGATCTAGCGGCGCCCGACCTGCTCGCGGCAGCCGCTGACCGTGGCTGTGCCGTTGGTCTTGGTCTGGCAGCCTGGGTCGCCCGACAGGATGACGGCCGCGACCCCGCTCGCGTCGACCTTGACGGTGCCGCTGACTTGCGCGCGGACGACGGCCGGCCCCTCGGCGCCAATCACCGCGTCATTCGCCTGCACCCCCGAAGCATCGATGCTCCCAGCGCCGCGCAGGATGGCGGTGAGGTTGCGCGCGCGTCCCGACAGCCGGGCCGAACTCGCCCCCGCGACCCCGACCTTGAGCCGGTCGACGTCGAGCCCGCCGATGACGGCCATCCCGCTGCCCTGCATGTTGAGCGCAAATTCGAGCCCGCGGACATTGTCGACCTTGAGCGAGCCCGCGCCGTTGACGGTCGCGATGGCGAGATTGCCGGTGCCGACCTCGACGGTTACGGGGCCGGCCTGCGCGTCGGGGGTGCCGCTCCAGCCGCCCGGATCGACGCTCACGATTAGCGTGTTGCTCTCGACCCGGAGCGATAGCCGGTCGATCGCCGCCGCCGATCCCGTCGCCCGTGCGAAGCTTGCCGAATTGGTGGTGACGCTGACCGCATAAGGCCCGTCGATCCGCACCCGGTCGAAGCTGGTGATGGTGTAATTGCGCGTCGCCGCCGCAGCGGGCTGGCTGACGGCGGGAAGCGAGAGGAGAAGCAGGGCGGGGGCGAGGATGCGGCTCATGACCTCATCCTCGCACGACATGGTTAACGACTGGTTGGCAAGCCTAGGAACAGTGCGCCTCGCCCGACCCGGCGCTCTGGGTGGTGCATTTGCCGCCGCCGGTGATCGTGACATCGCCCGATCCCGCGATCGAGATGTTGGCGCTCTGCTTGGCCTGCAGCTTGACGTTGCCGCTGCCGAGCACCGAGATGTCGGCGGTGTTGGTGACGAGGTCGGCGGCCTCGACATCGCCGGACCCGGCGAGTGCGACCTTGGCCGAGGTCACCGCGCCCTTGGCCTTGAGGTTGCCCGATCCGGCCACCCGCGCGTCGAACTGCTGCGAGCGCAAGTCGTCGATCGTCATGTCGCCCGAGCCCGCGAGCGCGGCGCTGAAGTTGGCCCCGACCGCCGAGGTCAGCGTGACGTTGCCCGAGCCCGCCTGCTGCACCCCGGTCA